>MTKZ01017796.1_pt1 | contig 22855 bp, 31 predicted proteins | sample 1042781 | NCBI WGS metagenome assembly MTKZ01 (sample SAMN06212207, study PRJNA360539) | anaerobic digester metagenome | biome: Wastewater treatment plant; material: sludge; isolation source: anaerobic digester fed with sludge from wastewater treatment plant | place: Denmark: WWTP Viborg ... | reverse complement strand
TTAACATTATAAGTGGTATACTTTTCAACGAGAATGTGGTATACTTTTCAATTAATATATACAAAATGGACTTAAGACTCAATTCAAATATAATAACGATCCAAAAATAATTCCACTTTACACTAGGATATCTGGATTTTGATATAGCCGAATAGGCCTAGAATCTAACTAATTATAAAATATTTGGGTTTACTACCATTCTGAAGCTTCTATTTTTTAAAATTTGGTCATGAGGAATTAAAACATATTTCCATGGTTTTCCTCCATTGGCCAGATTATACTCAGTTGCGTAATTACAATATTTTATTGCAGCTTTAGCTTTTTCCTGAACTTCAATTAAAGATATTTCGTCAGCTCTTTTTGATTCAATCAGATAAATAGAATTTGCATGAGCCGGTGAAATTGACCACTTGACGCCGGTCCAAACTGACCACCCTGCGCCGGAGCAAATTGACCACCTCGCGCCGGAGCAAACTGACCACCTGAAAAGAGCTGTTCTCATGTTTAAAAAGTAAACTGTGATGTTAGCTGTTTTTTAATTATTAACAGCTGGGTTATGGCAAATAAAAAAACAGACATGAGTAAACTAAGACAGATTCTAAGACTCTACACTCAGGGTGAGAAAAAATTAAAAATCAGCTCTCTGACAGGTGTCTCACGCAACACATTAAAGAAATACCTTAAAATATATCTGCGGCTCGGACTTACCATAAAAGATATTGAGGCACTCAGTGACCGGGAACTGGACCGGCTTTTTGGAGAGAACCTGGTGCCTGAACCGTGTGAAAAATATAAAACACTTGAAGCCTTTTTCCCTGCTATAGAGAAACAACTCAGACGAAGGGGAGTGACCAGGGAGTCACTCTGGGAAGGATATATTGCAGTGCATCCCGACGGTTACAAGCTATCGCAGTTCAAATATCACTATCAGCAATGGATAAAACAAACCAATCCTGTAATGCACATAGAGCATCTTTCAGGGGACAAGATGTTTATTGACTTTGCAGGAGAGAAGCTTGACATTGTAGATAAGGAAACGGGAGAGATTACTGAGGCTGAAGTTTTTATATCTGTTCTTGGTGCCAGTCAGCTAACCTATGTCGAAGCGGTATTGAGTCAGCGCAAAGAAGACTTCATAACCTGTTGTGAGCATGCTCTTGAGTATTATGGTGGAGTTCCCAGAGCCATTGTTCCCGACAATCTGAAAAGTGCTGTAATAAAAAGCTCACCTTATGAACCGACGCTGAACCAGGCTTTTGAGAACTTTGCCCTTCATTATAGTACTACCATTTTACCGACAAGGTCATACCGTCCTAAAGACAAATCACTCGTTGAAGGAGCTGTAAGGATAGCCTACAGACGTATTTACGCCCATCTTGACGGCAGGGTCTTTCACAGTCTTGAAGAGCTAAACAGGGCAATATGGGAGGCACTGGAGATCTATAATAAGACAAGGTTTTCTCACCGCCCCTACAGCCGCAGGGAGCTGTTTGAAGAGATAGAACGAAAGGAACTCGGGCAGCTTCCTCCACTTGCGTTTGAGTTCAAACGCCAGCAATACTCTTCGGTATCGGTAAATGGTCATATGTGCCTTAAGGAGGATAAGCATTATTACAGCGTTCCCTTCGGTTATATCGGCAAGAAGGTAAAGACACTCTACTCAACCACTCATGTTGAGATCTTCTATAATTATGTTCTTATAGCCAGCCATAAAAGGGACCGTAAGCCTTATGGTTATACAACCAATCCGGAACACCTGGCAAGCACACACAGGTATCTCGCGGAGTGGAATCCGGAAAGATTTATCAAATGGGCGGAAACGATTGATAGTACAGTTAAGGTATTTATCACCCGGCTGATGGACAGCAAGGCCCACCCGGAACAAGCCTACAAGGCATGCCAGGGAGTTCTGGGCTTTGAACGCAAGGTCGGAAGGGAAAGGCTTATAAATGCCTGCCTTAGGGCAACAGAGTATGAGAATTACTCTTATCATGCCATCAAATCAATCCTGGAGAACAAATATGACATACTCACCTTCGCAGAGATCACTTCCGAGATCCCTGCTCATGAAAACATCCGGGGAGAGACTTATTATCAATAAAAAGTAATCTATTAAATGAGTAAAAGATGACACAGGAAACACTTGAAAAAATAAAGAAGCTCCATCTATGGGGCATGGCCAGGACTTACGAGACCAGCCTAGAAAATGATAAACTGTCAGGTCTCTCTGCCGATGAACTGGTAAATATGCTTATTGAAGCAGAATGGGATGACCGGCAGAACCGTAACATTGAAAGAAGGCTGCGAAACGCCAGGTTCCGTTACCAGTCATCCGTGGAAAGCATCGATTACCAGGCCGAACGTAATCTTGATCGTGGTCAGATACTGCGTTTTGCCGAATGCAATTTTGTACGAAAACATGAAAACATAATTATTACTGGCAGCACGGGAATAGGAAAAAGTTACATAGCCACCGCACTCGGTCATCAGGCTTGTACCCTTGGATTTAAGGTCTATTACGCAAATCTCGGAAAACTCTTTTCCAGGTTAAAGATGGGCAAGGCTGACGGATCTTATCTGAAGGAAATATCAAAGATCGAGCGTCAGGACCTGCTTATTATTGATGACTTTGGTCTGCTGCCGATCGACAGTCAGAACAGGTCTGCACTAATGGAGATTGTTGAGGACCGGCACAAAAGAGCTTCAATGATAATTACATCACAGCTCCCGGTTAACTGCTGGTATGAAGTCATTGGAGAGAAAACTGTTGCGGATGCAATCCTTGACAGGATAGTTCATGATGCACACCGGATTGAACTCAGGGGAGAATCACTGAGAAAAACCAGGGACAATCAAAAAAAGATGGAAATATTAAATTGAAATAAATAAATTTGGTTAACCACTTTTTACCGTGAGAAAGCTCTTTTTAAAACACCAACTCTGATGTGGTCAATTTACTCCGGCGTAATGTGGTCAGATTGTCCGGCGTATGCACTATGGCATTATTTGTTGCTAAGAAAATACTTGTTGGCAAAAAAGCATCCCTTGATTCTTGACCAGATACAATATAATCAGCTAATTTTTTTGCCCTTTGCTTGTTGAGAAGTCTTTGGTAACCACGAATATCCGCATTTTCAGGATCAAGAAGTTCGATGCTATAAAAATTGGGCATAAGCAAGTCAGATACCTTTAAGGAGGTGGCATAAAGAGTCAAATTGCCTTGTTTTATCAAAGATGCTGGTCTGGTTATTTTTCGTGCCATAGATTCAAAAATTAATCACATATAATAGTAATTCAAAGTGAGCATCACATGGACATTATTCATTGACAGGTATCAAATTTACGAATTGAGAAGCGTAAAAAAGAAAATTAAAATGAGTTAATTCATTTTAATTTCTAAAGCTGAAGCCAAACTGGCTATTTTTATGTTAATTATGCTTTTATTTGATATCTTCTGATGCTATTTTAAATTCTTCTTAGCATTTGAAGTTGCCATTGTTTAGAATCAATCCGGCATTTTGATCGTAATTTTTCCTATGAAATAACAATGAATAGTTTCACTTTTACAAATAGTGAAACAAGTTAAATTTATGCATTAAATTGTATATCAACAAGATATTATTGTCGGAAATCCTAGAGTAATAAATTCTGGTTCATTTTTGAACTGATATGCATATAAATGAACCTGCACAGACTTACCTCATTAAAAAATAAATCTGGGATTGTAAATCCTTGAGTTATATTAAAGTTTTCGTAAATTTACGAATGGAATAGTTATGTATTAAATCGATATATCATAATAAAAAATGACATGGCTATCAGGGATAAAAGCTATTATTCTGAGGATGACATTAAGATAGCCCGGTTTGCAAAAGCTCTCGGACACCCTGTCCGTATAGCAATCCTCCGGCATCTTGCTTCACTTGAAACATGCCGGTTCACCGAGATATCGAACGAATTTCACCTTGCAAACTCTACTATTTCTCAACATCTGGCCGAACTTAAAAAGGCCGGATTGATACAGGGCAGCATCGACCCTCCAAAACTTCAGTACTGCATTAACTTCGAAAACTGGGTGTTACTACGGAAACACTTTAAGGATTTTGCTCAAATCAATATTGTTAAATACGAGAAAGATAAGGAAATAGTTTTCAGGTGAGTACATGGACTAACATAGGTTTTGCATCTCATGGCGTCAGGAATCTGACTCCGAAGGAGACTTTTAAATTATGCGGCGAAGGTGCAATTATAGTCGATGTAAGGGAATCATATCTGAATAATTTTAAAATGTTCAACGTCGGGAATGTAATTTACCTGCCATATAGCGAACTTGCCGGCTCCTATTCGGACCTCCCGGGCGATAAGCTGTTAATATTTGCTGATGCTGTCGGTTTGAGGAGCCGTGAAAGTGTTCTTTTCATGAATGAACATGGTTATGATAATGCCTTTAATATGGCCGGGGGAATTGTTGACTGGGAAAGAGATGGATTACCATTGACCACTGACATTAACAACAGATTATCAGGATCATGTATGTGCCAGCTAAGAGCAAGAGAAAACAAAAAAATTAAACCCTAATATATTTTAATATGAAGTCCAGAAATCTATATGCTTTGATTCTATTGATTGCCGTGATACTGGTAATCATATCATTGGTTACAATGAGGACTGAAAGCAGGAAAATTCTCCTGACAGACCGGGAGTTAATTACTCAGTCTGGTGTATGTCCTCCATTTAATCTTTATGATGAGGACGGCAACATTATTGATCCGGTTAACGAAATTAATGCAGATAAACCATATTCACCAAAACAGACCTGTGGAAAATGTCATGATTATGATAAAATAACCCAGGGATTCCATTTTCAGCAGGGGAAAGATGAAAAGGCTTCAGGAGTTTTTGCAGAGAGGTATCAATGGGTTTCTTCTCCCGGACTTTACGGGGGTAACTGGTGTTCTCCGGCACCTTTATATAATTACCTGTCGGATAAGAACAACACCTCTGCAAAAGAAATGGATATGACCTCATTCACCTTCATAACAAACGGATGTGCAACCTGCCATCCGGGGGGCGGGCCTCTTGAGTATGACAGGGAAGGATTCAGGTATGACAAACACATGGAAGAGATGGGTTTTACAGCTGGTGGTACAAATAACTTTGATGGAGATTACTTCCAGGCACACTGGAACAAGTCGGGTGTTATTGAAGCTGATTGTAATCTTTGTCACCTGCCTGAATATGATTATAAAACAAGGAACGACCATCTTGCAAAATTCAACTTTAAATGGATGGCTACCGTAGGTTCAGGATTGGCTGCTGTTGAAGGATCAATCAAGGATACTGTAGATGTAAAGGTAAAATACAACCTGGCAAAGTTTGGCCCGGACGGTAAGATTTCCATGCATCTTGTCAGGGAGCCAAGAAATGAAACATGCCTAAATTGTCATTCAAAACCACAATGGAAAAAACGCGGATCATCTTTCACTGAATTTACAGATGTGCATATTGCCAAAGGGCTTAAATGTGTTGACTGTCATGCAGCAGGATCAATGGCTGTTGATGAGAGGATAAAAGGAAAAGAGATCCATCAGTTCGGTAAGGGAGATGATCCATCGGGTTGGTTAAGGAATGACCTTGATAATTCAATCCGAACATGTAATGATTGCCATATAACAGGTTATCTGAGTGCACCCATAGCAAAACATACATGGCTCCCTGATCTTCATCTAGACAAACTCTCATGCCAGGCATGCCATATACCGCAGAGAAAGGTTAAATCAGCCCTGGTCCAGAACAGTGACATATATAATCCGGGCACAAAAATATCTCCTCCTCCAAAATATGTCTGGACCTTCTACGACCAGAACATGAATTACTGGAACCATTACGGCGAACTGACTATGTTTACAGCCAAAGATCAGCCATCTGATCCTTTTATACCGGAATTTGCAAAATACAAAGGACAGATATTCCCTGTAAATGCTGTCCACAGTGCATGGCCGGGAATATACACTGAAGGGAAAAAAGGACTTGACCAGCCGAAAATGAAGGATATCTATAATATGTGGGTTGCACACAGAAAGGACAAATCAAAGTATCCCGAGCTGGCAAAGATCACAGATAATAATTCAGATACAATCCCTGATGTTAACACGGCAGAAGAGATTGATGCATTCATCAATTCAGTAAAAGCATACTTGAATGATCAGGGATACGATCTTTCAGGCAGAAAGATTGTTTGGGTAAATAACGACAGGATGTATCTTTCAGGTACTGAATATCAAATGCTTGACAAGGAATACTGGGAATCCTCACCCTATGCGTCGGTTTACAAATACAGCCATGATGTTTTCCCTGCAAAAGCAGGTCTTGGAACCAACGGATGTATTGATTGTCATGCTTACGGATCCGACATGTTTTTCAGACAGGTGGTAAAATATCCGTTTGGCGATGATGGTAATCCTGTAATGGAACCTCAATATAAAAAGCTTGGCATGAGCGGTTTCATGATGGGGATGTCGGCATTCAGGGAACAGGTTGTCAAATCATTTGCATACCCGGCAATTCTTTTCCTTCTGCTGACAATACTAATTTCAACTGCATGCTATGTGAACAGGAAAGAGAAATTCTTCCCGGTAAACTCAAATTATCTCTACATTTTGTATGGCTTGCTTGCTGCAGGAGTTGCCATTGTCTTTTTGAAACCGGATGTTAACAGCTACGTGCTGCCCGACAGGCTGACACTTGATGCAAATCATTTCTTAATTACTGTTATTGCATTGATTGCCGGAGCATACACATGGGTTAATATGAATAAAGAAAGCACTTCAGGCACTCTTTTACATAAACTTCAGGGAATTTCCCTGATACTGGCCATTGTATCGGGTATCATGATGATGATCAAGTTTGAACTGATTTACCAGATAGTCAGGGTGGCTTACACGGTATTTGACATATCAGTTGTTATGAGTGTTTTAATTTCAATAGTATATTTTATAAACGATCAGTTCAGGATTCTTAATCCTGAAGCACAGAAATGATATAGATTATCAAACAATTAAAAAATAGTACTATGAACAAGTCAATTGGTTTCATCGGTGGTGGAAGGGTAACAAAGATCCTTCTGCAAGGTTTTACAAACAAGAATGTGAAGTTCCGAAAGATTGTCGTAACAGACACCAACCCGGAAGTTTTAGTAAATCTGAAAAAACAGTTCCCGGAGGTTGAAGCTTCAGAAGCAAAAGTTGCTGCCAGTCAGGATATTGTATTTATTGCACTTCATCCTCCTGTTGTTATGGATACGCTGGAACTTATTAAAAATGATGTGAAGGCAGAAACAATTGTAATCTCACTGGCTCCAAAAATCAACCTGTCTAAGTTATCGATAAAATTAGGCCATGTTAAGAACCTGGCCAGATTGATCCCCAACGCTACTTCATACATAAACGAGGGATATAATCCGGTGACATTTGCTCCAGGATTTGATAATTCTAAGAAGCAAGAGCTTACGGAAATATTAAGTACCCTCGGAACCACTTTTGAAGTCTCCGAAGAAAAACTTGAAAGCTATGCAATATTGTCCGCTATGCTTCCCACATATTTCTGGTTTCAGTGGAGAGAACTTGCTGAAATAGGCGGGAAAATCGGTCTTTCCGATGATGAGAGCAAAAAATCGATATATGAGACAATTATTGCATCACTCGAACTGATGTACAAATCGGGTTTGTCGGCTACCGAAGTGATTGACCTGATCCCAGTAAAACCTATCGGAGAGCATGAACAGCAGATAACAGAGATCTATAAAACGAAACTCATTGGTTTGTTTGAAAAGATTAAACCCTAAGTCGATAAAATCAGGAAGTAAAACCTTCATAATCAATATTTGAAATGAAAAAGACTGTTATATCATTTGTTGTTTTACTGAGCTGGACCATTTGTTCGGCACAGGTAATTGAGACTGTACCTCTTCCCCCTGCACAGAAGACTGGTGGGATGCCTCTGATGGAAGCTTTTCAGCTCCGGAAATCCCAGAGATCATTCAGTTCAAAGGAATTAACCCCCCAGCAAATTTCAAATTTGCTTTGGGCTGCATACGGAATAAACAGGCCGGATGGATTCAGGACTGTACCTGCAGCAAAAAACTGGTATGAATATGATATTTATGTATTGAAATCAGATGGCTGGTTTCTTTATGAAGTTAGCAAGCATACCTTACTCAAGATGGGAAATGAGGATCTGAGGATTTATGGTGGTACCCAGGATTTCGTTAAAGCTGCACCTGTTATACTTGTCTATGTAGCTGATTTTGGCAGGATGAATGACACTACTGATGAATTACGCAAATTCTTTTCAGCAGTTGATGTCGGGTATATTTCCCAGAATGTTTACCTCTGGTGTGCGTCGGAAAGCCTTGCCACTATAATTCTCGGACAGGTAGATAAGATAAAGGTTCGTGAAGTTCTGAAACTTAGACCGGATCAGCAGGTTATTCTGTCCCAGCCCGTAGGTCATCCGGGGCAGTAGTTTTATTAGCTCAGGTATCAATAAAGCATATTAAAAACATAACCGCTGATCACTGCGGTCAGGAATACTGTTACAACTATTGCAGCAACCAGTTTTGGTTTAAATATTCCTGCAAGCATGCTCATTTCAGGTATTGCCATACCTGCGCCGCCAATTACAAGCGCAATTACCGCTCCGATACTCATACCTTTCCCCATTAATGCAACTCCTATGGGGATTGCTGTTTCTGCCCTGATGTATAAAGGTATTCCGATTATTGCAGCCACGGGAATTGCAAACGGATTATCAGGACCTGCAAGTTTTATTACAAAATCCTGCGGCATATAACCGTAAATAGCTGCTCCAAGTGCAACACCGATCAGCAGGTACACCATTATTGGCTTCAAACCATCCCATCCGCTTTTTAAGGCAGCAACCGCCCTGTCTTTGAATTTTTTTGGTTTCATTACAAGGGAAATTCCAATCGATCCCGCAGGTTCACAACAACATGCAGTTGCTTTGGGTTTAAGATTTTTAATGAACCGTTCACCTCCGGCTTTTTCAAGAAGAACGCCGAAAATTATTGAACATATAAATGCCACGATAAAATAAATCAATGCCGCTTTGGGATTAACGAGGGCTGCAAGCAATCCTATAATTATGGGATTAAGTAACGGAGATGCAATCAGGAACGACATGGCAGAACCGAATGGTACCCTTGCATTTAAGAATCCGACTGTCATTGGGATGGTTGAACAAGCACAGAAAGGTGTTAAAGCTCCGAATCCGGCTCCCACAATATTCCCTAAAATACCTTTTCCGGTTAGCCTCTTCTGAATTTTCTCTTCCGGTATGTATTGAAGGATAAGGTCAATAATGGCACTGATCAGCATAAACAAGACTACCAGTTCAACAGTGATTGTTATAAAATACTTTAAGGTTAGAAGCATTGTATTCATACGGACAAAAGAAGTTTAAAATAATTATCAAATAAGATATGCTTTAAACTTGAAGACGGAATCTGTATCTGAAAAGACACAAAATACAGGTGCTTTTTATAAAGAAAATTATGTCAGAGAGTTGATTTCTCTGCTATTTTAATAAGTGGTATGCAATTATTTCTGACAGTGCAATGGGAAAATTTGCCGCTTTTTGTATATTCTATTTCGCAGCATTCATGAAAAAGATTCAAGAGCATTTTTCTTGCACGCTGAACCCTCATTTTTGTCGCCGAAAGACTGATCCCGAGCTTCTCACCGATTATTTTAAGAGGAATATTTTCAATATCGCTCATGATTAAAGGTTCGCTGTATTTTGCAGGGAGCAATTTTATGATGGGAACAAGAAAATCCGCAGCTGTATTATCAACTTCTTCAACCTCATTGGTTATTGTATCCTGAAGATCAATACTATCATATTTTTCTTCCAGGAACGACTTTCTGTAATGATCTGAAAGGCTATGTCGTGCTATTTCAAAAAGCCATCCTTTCGGATTATGCAGGAAGATATTCTTATTATATGCATTGACAAGCTTAACCATCACTTCCTGGGTGAGATCATCAGATAGTTCAATATTACCCGTTTTTTTGATGAGCCAGGCTCGTAGCTGATCATATGATTCGTTAATGATCAGACTAATATCACAACATTCGAATTTTGATACAGGATCAGCCATTTCAGTTCAAAGTTAATAACACCTGCATCCCTAGCCAGAATGCACCTTTAGGATCTTCGAAATTAATCTGTTCAATATCTCCGGGGTTGAAATAACCAGATGCAACCGTAAACTGCCAGTTCCCGATGGGTTGATAGCGAATAAAAATATCTGTCTCATTACCAAGATGATGTTTCCCGGATTGAATTTTCATTGTTCCGAGAATAGTTACGTCATCAGGTACAGGAACATTAAAACGATTAAACTTTATCTCCACCCACATCCTGTTTTTAAATGGATTCAATTCCAGAACTATTTCGGGATCGCTGAGGTTCGACCACTGAACAATATTCATCCATCCGTAGTACTTATCAGTAGCTCCGAAAGCAGGATCGAAAGTCCTTATCACATCATCATCTTTTCTTCCGCCGGAAGCATAAGTGTATCTCAGACTTAATACAGGATCGGCAGGAAGAGAATTAAACCGATACCCGGCTTTAAGAAAATAACCGTATGAATTTATCTCTTTCCCGTTTTCTTTACCAAATTCCTGCGTATAAATCAGATCATATATTACATGCAGATTTTCGGGACTTGTAAGTCTTAATCCGATCCAGTTCCTGTTGATGGAAAGAGTATTAATATATTCTGCCGATCCCTGGCTTTTATGTGCAAAAAAAGGTTCAGCATTCAACCAGTCAGTGACCCGGAAATGCGAATATAAACCACCACCCCAATATTCTGTGTTTGTGAATGGCAGTGAAGGTGTTTCAGGATAATGAGTCTTTGTTCCCCCTCCAAAAACATCAATGAAATTCTCCCCTTTTTTATATGATATTTTTATAGCATCCCATGTCCAGCGTCCGGTATTACCCCAATCGCCGGGGCCGAAAATCCTGCTGTCACCATAAAATATTTTCTGACGTCCGGCTTTAATCGTCATATTCTTAAACAGGTTCTTGTATTCAATATACAAATCATATATTTCAAAAAATTCTTCCTGTGGATTCATTGTATAGAACGGGGACTCGGTTCCCGTTTCCCTGATATTAAAAAGGTCAGGGTATTCATTATTCCTTAATGACCAGCCGAATGCGCGTGAATCCTGCAGATGGAAAGCTGCAGTGAGGTTTTTGTTTTTGTAGGTTATTCCCGGGATGATCCTTTGTAATAGAATCTTATCATTTATGTTTCCTATTGCTCCAGGACTATCATCACCATAGTTTTTGGCATTCATTCCATTCCATAATTCAAAACGATAGCGGACGGACAGGTCAAATCTTAATCTCTTCAGATCCTCCTGGCTATAAAGAGTCTGAACAAACAGTATTAAAAATAATATCTGGGTGATTAATCTCCTCATTTATTACTTATTCCCTGTACAGCAAGTATTTCCAGGTCAGTTACAGCATGAATGCTTCTTGATTCAGCCTGATGGGGGACAACTATGCAATCACCTGTGCCAAGACCAGAAGTTTCATTATCAACAGTGATTGTTCCTTCCCCTTTCAGGACGTAAAACAATACGTCGTTATCCATTTTACATGGCGGAATGGTGGTTCCTGTCTCAAGTTTCATAACCTGAGCTTTAAGATGATTGGTAGTTTTGAAAACCTGTTTGTTCAGAGGTCTCCTTTCCAGCGAATCCAGAATCTTTTTAATGTTAAAAGTCTCCATAAAAATTATCTGAATTTCATTTTCAAATTTTCAAATTCTTCAAGGTTGTTTCACCTCAAAATCCTTATCCTTTAAATACCATTCCATCAGATAGCCGATCAGTATGAAAATTGGTAAAGTTATCAGAGTCCTGAGCAGCGAGAACTTCAAACCAAGAAAGCCTATTTCAAAAGTGAGCATTGGAATTTTTATTGTGGAAAAAGCACCCAGGTAAATGAAAACATTTCTGATTGAACAACCTTTCTTCCATAGAATGTAAGCAAATGGGAATGCTCCGTAAAGTGGTCCTGCCTGAAGAGTTGCAAGAAGAATGACCAGACCCGTTCCTTTCCATCCCGATTCTTTACCTATATGTTTTTCAATATTCTCCCGCGGAACCCATACATCAAACAATCCTATCAGAATGAACATCAAAGGGAGAAACAGTATCATTTCTTTGAAAAACATCCAGAAGTTCAATCCGATCTGTTCTCCTGAAGCAAAGTCAAACAAATAGGATAATCCGATAAGGATCAGAAAAATAATCGGGAAAATATATTTCTGAACTTTGTTCATAAGAAAAATCCCATTATTAATCCTATTAAAAGTGCCGCAGCGAGACTGACAAGATTTCTTATAATACTTACCCTCCATCCAAAGAATTTTGCCTCCAGGGGAAGTGTAAGAAATCCTGTCATCATCAGGGTCGTAATAAATACAGCAATAACGGAATATGCAACACCGCTCTTAATTAGAATGCCGCAAAGCGGATAGGCTATGAATCCGGGTATCAAAGCAACCGATCCGAATAAGGCAGCTGTTACCCAGCCGGCAATTCCTGATCCTTCGCCCATATATTTCGAGAGTTTCTCCTCAGGGATCAGGTACAGGACTACACTGACCAAAGCAAGCATTAATACAAGAGTGGGAAGAAGCCTGAGAAACATTAGCGCTCCTTTCTTAACGCCTGCCCAGGTCTTCTGACGATTAACAATCAGTGAGACAATCAGGCATAATCCAGTGAATATACTAAGCAGTTTCACTTATTCAATATTTAAGAAGCAACAAGTCACTCGTTAGGAGTAACTTTATTGTTTTACTCCTTTCTGCTGAAGCACTTTTACAAGTTCATCTTCCGGGAAGTAGCCAACATGCCTGAAAAACTCTTTCCCATCCTTGTCAAGAAAAACCTGGGTGGGAATCGCTTCAATACCATATTGTTTTGCATAAGGAGCACCTGCCTCGGTCCACACATCATGGAAAACAACCTTTACATCTTTACCGTATTTCTCTTCTACGGATTTCATAATAGGCTGCATTTGCTGGCAGGGAATACAGCGAACAGAACCAAGTTCAATAAACGTAACCTTATACTTTCCTGTTTCGTTACCTGTCTTATCTTCTGCTTTTGAAGATTGTCCTGAACAGTCTGTGTTTAAAACAATTGCAGTCAGTATTACGAAGAGTAAAAACAATTTTCTTTGTATTTTCATTTTATCCCTAATTATGTGATTAAAAGTAAATAACATTATAGTTTGTTTATATTTACGATCAGTTTTTCGGCCTGCTCGTAAATATCTTTTATAGGCCGTTGCCTTATCATTTTACCCAGCTCGATAGCTTCTTTTACCTCATCAATAGTGCAGCCTGTTTCAATCCCCTTTTTAAAATGATAATCGAGACAGGGACGGCACCCTCCGGCAATGGAAGCTGCAATCCCGGCAAGTTCAACTGTCTTTGGATCAAGATGTTTAAATTGTTCCATTTCCTGAACTTTATTTAATCCTTTACAAACTTACCTACTAACTTTTTAATATATGGCATTATGATCATTACCACCGGTAGAGCAACAATAAAAGCCAGACCCCATGACTTGAACCAGACTGAAATAAATCCCGGATTATAACCAAAATTGACTGAAACACTGACAAAGGTTACAACTAAGGTCATTATGAGAACCATAATTGTGAGGGAAACTTTCATCTCATATCGTTTAGATATTTTCATAAGCTTATTATTATGATTTACAGAATTAAATTATTGATTATCAACCAACCAGTGAACAAGAGTATGTTTTGTTGGCATCTTGCCTTGAACCAGAAGCCTTCCATTAATTATTAATGCTGGTGTCAGCATTACTCCATATTTCCAGAAATCGTCGACATTTGGAACCTTTTCGATAGTAGCATCCAGATTGTTTTCAGCAACCACCTCCCTGCACAGATTTTCAAGTCTGATGCAGTTAGGACAACCGGTTCCAAGGATTTTAATTTCCAGCATTTGAAGAAGTGCTATAATTTGTTTTCTGAGAGCAAGGCAAGGGTATTTGCAACGGTATCATTTACAACTGCCTGTTTCATGTATCGAGCAACCATTATTGCTTCAACTATTTCCCCATTTGTGATACCGGCATCTTTAGCCTGCTTTACCCACATTCTGACGCAGGTGTCTGATCCGAGAGCGGCGGCAGCTGCTATACCTGCAAGCAATTTGTACTTCTTCGGAACAGCCTGGTATTTCTCATTTTCAAAAAGAAGAGCTTTATCGTTCATCTGGTGCTGGGCAAATTCAGGTGCGAACTCCTTCAGCAATTCCATTGGTGTATTTTTTGTTTCCATAACATAATGATATTAAAGATTAAAAGATTGAACCATATATCAAACCAGTAATGGTAGCCATTACAACAACAAGGCTTACATAAACCACGGTTTTTTGAGTTCCGATTATGCCCCTTATAACAAGCATATTAGGTAATGAAAGTGATGGTCCGGCAAGTAAAAGTGCAAGGGCTGGCCCCTTTCCCATTCCTGAAGCAATCAAACCCTGCAGAATTGGTACTTCAGTCAATGTTGCGAAATACATGAATGCTCCCACAACTGATGCAAAGAAGTTCGAAAATACAGAATTACCACCAACAAGAGCAGATATCCATTCATTTGGGATTACTCCTGCAATAGTTTTACCATCGTGGGTTGAACCTAGAAGGAATCCTGCAGTTACAACTCCAATTGCAAGTAAAGGGAGAATTTGTTTTGCAAAATCCCATGTTGCAATTGTCCATGCTTTATTTTCTTCATCCACCTTGTCGAGGATTGTGATAACACTCAATGCAATTATTCCGACAAGCATTGGTACGAGAGGCCTCAGCTTATCGCTTTCAATCAGGTTATTTGACAGAATAATTGATGCAATTACTACTACTGCTGCACCAAGAACCCACTCCCATTTGATCTTAAGGATTTTAATCAATGAGTAACCGAGGGCAAGACTGAAAAATCCGGTAATCCACCATTTATAGTACCATATAGAATACCAGGTACTTGTTGTATCTCCTTCTGCAGGCTTACCCCAGTTAGCAAAGACCAGGATAATAACAAGTGTAAAAAAATGGAACGATGTCTGCCACATAGGTCTTTTTTCCGGAAGGGGAGTAATATTCATCTGTTCTTCCTTTTTTACTTTTTCTTCCTTGCGGTAAATAAATGCCATAATCAAGCCAATTATAACACTGAAAGAAACGGCCCCGATTGTCCTGGCAACTCCCATTTCAAAACCAAGAATCCTGGCAGTTAGTATTATTGCCAAAATATTTATTGCGGGTCCTGAATAGAGAAATGCAATAGCGGGACCAAGTCCTGCACCTCTCTTGTGGATGCTTGAAAACAAAGGAAGGATTGTACATGAACAGACAGCCAGTATTGTTCCTGAAACAGCTGCTACAGTATATGCTACCCATTTTTTAGCCTGTGCTCCAAAATACTTAATTACTGATGCCTGGCTTACAAATACCGATATCACTCCTGCAATGAAAAATGCTGGCAGGAGACATAGAATAACATGTTCCTGAGCATACCATTTTACCAAATCAAGTGTTGCGGCTATTGCTGTATTAAATCTGGCACTCTCTATAGGTAAGAAGAATGCAAATGCAAAAACAACAACTATCCAGCCAAGAATTTTTAGTTCTTTTTTAAGTTCCATTTTATTAGTATAATAGTATTAATTTAAGAAAATTAAGTGTTGCTATTTCGTGAAATAACGAAACATTTTAATAAAAAAATTACAGATAAACCCTGATTATATAGTAAATCCCGACAGCAATAAACATTACAGCTATGATCCGTCTGAACCAGAGTTCAAACGCTTTGATCCTGTTATAGACATTACCAATCCCGGAAACTGTATAAGCAAGTACCCAGGCAATAATTATAACAGGTATGCCCGTTGCCACTGCAAAGATGATTGGGAGGTAAAGTCCTGATGCGCTTGAAACTGTAAGAGGTACAAGCATTCCGAAATACAGCACTCCGCTATAGGGACAAAAGGCAAGAGCAAAAAGCAATCCAAGCAGTAATGCATCAAGATAACCCCATTTCTTTTTATCCTGCATCCCTGATGAAAGTCTGTTGAATCCCGGGAATTTCATTTTGATTATATCAAGCATGAATAATCCTATTATGATCAGCAGCGGGCCAATAATCTTCTCTCCATAGCGTTGAAAGAATCCACCAAACTTCAGCTGATCAGCACCAAAGTAGATTATTAGTGCTATTCCTGTATATGTGATTGCCCTGCCAAGAGTATAGACCAGGCCATTAATGAATACCCTGTTGCGGTTTTCAATGTCTTTACTAATAAATCCGATTGCAGTGATGTTTGTGGCGAGTGGACAGGGGCTTATTGCAGACATTAAACCCAGCAGCAATGCCGTTAGCCACGGCATTGTGCTGTTTTCCAATAAATTCGTTAGAAATTCCATACTGTTATTGGGCCATAAGACCATCAACTTTTTCGTTGATTATCTCTTTGAATTTCTCAGGTTTGACAACTGCGTACATGAAACCTTCGTTGGTAAGATTGATCTTCTTATCGCCTTTTACAATAAGCAGAGTCTGCCCTGAAACACCAAGTTTATCTGCAAGAGGCTTACTGGGTGCTTCTTCAAGGTTGACTGACTGAAACGTAATTAAACCCTGTTTAAACTGATTTGGGTAAAGAGTTTCAAGGTTTTCTTTGGCACTGGCTTCAATTGTTTTACAGGTTGTGCAACGTGCAGTGAAGTGAAAATAGTAGGCTTCAATTTTATCGGAGCTGTTGTCAGAAGCTTTGGCCTGTTTATTTGATGGTTGTGCCGTGCATGCAACTACCGGGGCAAACAATAAAATGGCAATAATTAATCTGAAAGTTTTCATAGTGTCAGCTTTATTGATTTTTAATGAGAATTTCTTTTACCTGATTCACAGTTGGTACCTGGCCGCTGAGAACGACCTTTCCGTTAATAACAAGGCCCGGTGTATGCATTACCCTGTACTCCATTATTTTAACGATATCTTCAACTTTGTCGATTGTTGCAGTAATACCAGATTCTGCAACCGCTTCACGGGTCACCTTTTCAAGTGTTTTACATTTGGGACACCCCGGACCTAAAATTTTTATTTCCATTGCCTTAATTATAGTTTAAACGTAATTAATTGATGAAGAATTATGTATGAACAATAGTTTTTACATTGTCACATGAAAAATCAGCTGATTGATTGTCATTCAGGAAATCTTCAAGTACCTTCTTCGCATTATCCCAGTTTTCCCTGTTTATACAATATTTAATATACGGGGGATTGATTTCACCCTGTATCAGACCCGCATATTTCAACTCTTTCAGATGTTGTGAAAGCGTAGATCTGCCAACCGGCAGTTCTTCAACCAGATCTCCGCTGTAGCAACATGAGTCCATCTTCGACAGTTTCTGGAGAATATAAACTCTTACAGGGTGACTCAGCGCCTTTGAAAATCTGGCTATTTCCTGTACTTCCTGAGTAAATTCCAATTTGTCTGACATTATTATTAATATTTTTATTTTGATGTTTCGCAAATATACGAAATGTTTTTATATTTGCAATATAATTAGTTTTCTTTTGTGTTTTGAATAATATTTAAAAACCATGAAAACATTGATTAATTATGTGGTTCAGGATGCCAAAGAACATATACATGATTCAGAAATACTCGAAATTAACAGTCCTCCTTACACATTCTCTCCCGAACCTCCTGTTTCTGAAGTAATGAAGTGGGCAGAAATGAAGCAGAAGGAATTACTTGATGGTCAGAAATTGATAATAATGAGTATGTTCAAACTCTGAGCCTGTAGTCTAAATTATGATAATTATTAGGATATGAAAAAACTGGTATTGATAGTCGCCATGCTTATTGTGAGCATGAACTTAAAATCTCAGTATTCAATTACAACCTTGAAATTTTCTGAAACTCAACATGATTTTGGAGTTTTCAGGGAAGAATCAGGGCGGCAGACATTTGATTTCGTCGTTGCTAATACCGGAAGTCAACCATTAGTTATTCAGAAGGTAACAGCTTCATGTGGATGTACAACACCTTCCTGGACCAAATCTCCGATACCTCCCGGTGGTCAAGGAAAAGTTACCGCCATTTATGATCCTGTAAACCTGCCCGGGGTATTTAACAAGACATTGACTGTATATACCAATACGAAACCTGCTTCAACTACACTGACAATAAAAGGAGAAGTTACTCCAAGAGAAAAAACTGTTGAAGAATTATTTACATTCCCGGTAGGCAAAATAAGATTTGAGAGTAACAACCTTGCTTTTACAAATGTTAAAAAAACGGGAATAAAAAATAAAGAAATGCAGATTATTAATACAACTTCATTGCCAGTGAAGGTTGAATTTGATGCATTACCAGCTCATTTGAAAATTAAAGCAGAACCTGAAATATTGAAACCAGGACAGAAAGGCCTTGTTATAGGAACTTATGATGCAACAAAGACCGACGGATGGGGATATGTTAATGACATGGTAAAAATAAAACTCAATGGTGTTACCCAGGAGAATGCTTTTTACTATGTTTCAGCGAATCTTGTGGAAGATTTTTCTTCCCTGACAAAAGATGACCTGGCAAGTGCCCCGGTTTTCAAACCCCTTACCACCACAGCTAATCTTGGCAAGATAAAAGGTTCATCACAATATGATGTCGAGTATAAATTTACTAATGAAGGGAAACGGGATTTGATTATCAGACATATAAGGTCAACCTGCGGTTGTACGGCTGTTCAACAGGAAAACCAGGGAATCGGGATCAAGCCGGGAGAATCAAGTTCCATTAAAGCAGTATTTAATTCTGGCGGATATAAAGGAAACGTTACAAAAGTTATATATGTTTATACAAATGACCCTAAGAATTCCGAAGTAGTTCTGATGCTAAATGCTGATGTAGACTAATTCAATAAATACCATGAAAATCTTAATTCTTTGTACAGGTAACAGTTGCCGGAGCCAGATGGCTCATGGCTTCCTGCAGAGTTTCGACGATAAAATCACTGTCCGTTCAGCTGGAACAGAACCAGCCTTATCGATTAATCGAAGGGCAGTAATGGTAATGAAGGAAGTCGGAATTGATATAAGCCACCATACTCCCAGGTTGGTTGAGCAGTACCTTGACGAAGAATGGGATTATGTAATAACAGTATGTGATAATGCAAAAGAGACATGCCCTCTATTCATGGGCAAAGTGAAATACAGATTGCATATAGGTTTTGAAGATCCGTCAAACGCCACCGGTTCAGAAGAATTCATAATGAGTGAATTCCGCCGGGTGAGAGATGAAATCCGGACAGAATTTGAGAAGTTATATAGAACCAATATTAAGAAATAAAATTTTGACTATATGAAAGATGCAAAAGAGTTGGTTAAGGAGAAATATGGAAAAATAGCAGAACAAAGTAATGGAGATAGATCATCCTGCTGCGGCACATCATGTTGTGGTGACGGGTCTGATCTATCCACATTCAGTGATAGTTATGACAACAGGGAAGGTTACAATCCCGAAGCTGATTTGAGTCTTAGTTGTGGAATTCCAACCGATTATGCCGGTATAAAAATGGGAGACCACGTCCTTGATCTTGGAAGTGGTGCCGGGAATGACTGTTTTGTTGCAAGGGCATTAGTTGGTGAATCCGGAAAAGTGACAGGTCTCGACCTGACAGAACAGATGATGGTAAAAGCCCGGGAAAACTGCACAAAGCTTAATTACAGCAACGTTGAATTCGTAATCGGAGATATTGAAGCAATGCCGTTTGGAGATAAATTATTTGACGTTGTTATCTCCAATTGTGTACTGAACCTTGTCCCCGATAAATCCAAAGCTTTCAAAGAAATATTCCGGGTACTTAAACCAGGTGCTCATTTTTGTGTCTCTGATGTTGTTGTTAAGGGTAATTTGCCCGAAAAACTTCAGAAAGATGCTGAGATGTATGTTGGATGCGTATCAGGGGCAAGCGAAATATCACAATACCTGAATTATATAGAAAATTCCGGATTCAGGAATGTGAAAGTGCATAAACAAAAGGAGATTGCCTTACCGGAATCAATACTATCAGAATATTATGATGATTTTGAGATTAATTCATTTCATCCCGGTGAAAAAGGTATTTATAGTATCACTGTTACTGCAGAAAAACCTTTGTAAATTTCAAATATTGTCTATATGAAAACCAGATTAAAATTTCTCGACAGGTATCTGACACTTTGGATTTTTCTTGCGATGTTTTTTGGTGTATTTTCAGGATTCTTTTTCCCGTCAATAGCTACATTCTGGGATTCATTAAAATCTTCTCCGGAAAGCACAACTAATATCCCCATTGCCGTCGGCCTAATTCTGATGATGTATCCGCCATTGGCAAAAGTTAAGTATGATGAATTAGGCGGTGTATTCAGAAATTTTAAGATTCTGGGGCTGTCGCTTGTGCAGAATTGGATAATAGGACCTGTACTTATGTTTGCATTGGCAATAATATTCTTTAAGCTTTTCCCCGGGAAAGACAACGCTAACCTTCCATATATGTATGGAATTATTATGATTGGACTGGCCCGCTGTATTGCCATGGTAATTGTATGGAACGATCTGGCAAAAGGAGACACAGAATACTGTGCTGGCTTAGTGGCCTTTAATTCTATCTTCCAGGTATTGTTATTCTCAGTTTATGCCTGGGTATTTATTGCTATTTTGCCGGGATGGTTCGGTGTCCGGACAAGTTCAGTTGTTGAAAGCATTACGATAGGACAAATTGCCAAGAGTGTTTTTATATATCTTGGAATACCTTTTATAGCAGGCTTTCTTACAAGATATTTTCTAATAAGGATTAAGAGTAAGGATTGGTATAATACCAAATTTATTCCAAGAATAAGTCCTATTACGCTTATCGCACTATTATTCACCATAATCGTAATGTTCTCACTCAAGGGTGAATACATAGTTAAATTACCCTTGGATGTTTTATTGATAGCTATTCCACTTATAATATATTTTGTAGTAATGTTTCTGTTTTCATTCTTTATGAGCAGAAGGGCAGGTGCGACATATGAGCAGACAACTACACTTTCCTTTACTGCTGCCAGCAATAACTTCGAACTGGCTATTGCAGTTGCGATCGCAGTATTCGGGATAAATTCAGGTGAGGCATTTTCCGCTGTAATTGGTCCCTTGGTAGAAGTTCCGGTAATGATAGGACTTGTAAATGTGGCTCTGAAGTTTAAAACCATGTACTTTCCAAAAGGGAGTTGATACGCTTATTATTCTTTACGGGTATTCATTTTTTAAATATATCCATCTGTAGTATTTCAGGTATTTCAATCTAATGTTCTGGTGTATCAGGTCATAATTATTTTCTTATCTCACATAAAATGAATATATTAGCTCTTTGCTAAATTCATTTTCTCATGGCACAGGAATTATTAAAACCACTTTCACAGGAAGAATTAAAGGTCAGGGTAGGCGAATTTATCAATTCATTTATTGACCTTAACAAGAAAAATCAGGCATCTCTCGAAGCATTAAAAGAGAGTTATCATGATGCTGATCTTATGTTATATCATATTCTCAGGAGCAGTAACGGGCAAGTTGATAGTACAAGAATTCTGGACATCATCCAGACTATTATCATCAACTATATGCTTGAACATGATATGACTGATGGCAAAATAAGATCCATAAGTGAACCGGATAAAAGATTCATCTGCTTTCTCGGAATACTCCTGGCAAAATATACCCAGGGTCAGAATGGGCCGAAAAAAGAAGAATGGATTAACGGCATTATCGATACAGCTTTACGGAGAAGATGGTACGAATAGTTGTGCCCTTTACAAATTCCTGTCCTATTGTCGGAAATAAATGCATTCCATGAAAAATATTTTCAAAAAATCAGACCCCGGCGCCGCTTCGTGCATATAATATTAAAAAATATTATGGAAAATCCTTTTGCACAGATTGAGCAGAGGCTGGATGGCATAGAAGATTTATTACTTACCCTGCTGGCCAGAATTGATCATATTGAAAAACCTGAAACTGAAATCTTTGGGGATATTGAGGAGTGTTCAGGGTGGATAAAAAAATCAACATCCACTATCTTTAAGTATGTATCCGAGAATAAAATACCCCATGTCAAGAACGGGAAAAGGGTATTGTTTAACAAGGAACAAATCATGACCTGGCTTAATGCTGATACCAGAGCGACCCTGTCAGAAATTCGTTCTGAAGTTGATTACAAACTGCGGGACATTCAAAAATCAAGAGCGAGAGCATAGAAGCCTGTTTCCAGAACAATTCATATAGCTCTTTTTATCCCGGAATCTAGTGTTAAGTTAAATATAATATGACGTATATTTAAATATTATTTGTATATTTGTAAAAAAGTATACAAATGATACGTTACAGAATTAACCTAACCAAAAACGAAGTAGAAGAGCTGATGGATATTATTAATAAAGGTTCGCATACTTCACAAACATTCAGGACTGCTTATATACTTTTAAACTGCGACGAGGGCAATTACTCCCAGAAAGTTAGTAATGAACAGATAAGCAAGGTACTCAAGGTTGGAATGAGAACGATAGACAGGGTAAAAAAGAAATTCATTGAATATGGACTTGAGGAATGCCTAGAGAGATGTCCCACCTCCCGCACTTATGAATCAAAGACTGATGGGGAGGTGGAAGCAAAATTAATAACTCTATG
>MTKZ01125079.1_pt1 | contig 22860 bp, 16 predicted proteins | sample 1042781 | NCBI WGS metagenome assembly MTKZ01 (sample SAMN06212207, study PRJNA360539) | anaerobic digester metagenome | biome: Wastewater treatment plant; material: sludge; isolation source: anaerobic digester fed with sludge from wastewater treatment plant | place: Denmark: WWTP Viborg ... | reverse complement strand
CCGTGAACGGCGCGAGGATATCATGGTGCTGGTCAGTGCGTTCGTGAAGGAGTTCGCGACACGATTCGGCAAGACCATCGACTCCATTGCCAAGGAAAGCATAGAGGCACTCCAGCGTTACCACTGGCCGGGCAACGTGCGCGAACTGCGAAACGTGATCGAACGGGCCATGATCGTGGCGAAGGGGGCCAAGCTGTGGATCGAACCGCCCGGCGGAACGACATCCCCTTCGACGCGACGTCTGACCATGAGGGAAAACGAACAGAAGCACATCCGCCAGGTACTGGACATGACCGGTTGGCGCATTCGCGGAAAGAACGGTGCGGCGGAAATCCTCGGGCTCAAACCCACAACTCTTGAGAGTCGCATGGCAAAGCTCGGCATCCGCCGCGAGGGCGTGCCCACGAAATGACGGATGAAACTCCGACATCCCGGAGAATCACCTGCTCCGCTCGTGATTGTCCACGCCGGGTGTTTGGTCATAACCTCTTGCGGCAGAAGGACTAACGTCGTTTATCGCCTTCGGACATCGAGCGGCACAGCGTTTGCTCGTGGCTTTGCCACGGGGCAGATCGTCCTGAGAACAGTGGCCCAGCCGTAGTACTCGGTGGGAATGATCCACGGCGGCTTTCGACGCGTGTGCGTCTGAGAATGATTCAGAAGGAGACGCAGCAAATGTTCAAAGAGGAGCGAACCAAACCGGTTTTTGAATGGGCGATGCTCGGACGGATCGACACCGGGCGACCCAACCTGGGTTTCACCACGCACGTTGCCGTTTACCGCCTCATGCAGTTCACGCTCCGGGACGTGCTCATCAGGGCGCACGGTGTGGAGGCGGCGGATCGCGTTTTCTACGCTGCCGGCGAGCTCGCCGGAAGCCATTTCTACGAGAACCTCATCACGAAGCGGGACTCGTTCAGCGACTTCGTTGCCCAGCTTCAGGACGTGCTGAGAGAAATGGGCATCGGCATCCTGCGGATCGAGAAAGGGGATGTGGAGAACCTGACCTTCACCTTGACCGTTGCCGAGGATCTCGACTGTTCTGGTCTGCCAGCGTGCGACGAGCAGATCTGCACTTACGACGAGGGATTCATCAGCGGGTTGCTCTCGGCCCACACCGGCAGGACATTCCTCGTCAAGGAGGTGGACTGCTGGTGCTCGGGCGACCGGGTCTGCCGCTTCGACGTGAAGGCTGCGTCATAGAGGCCGCTCCATGTTAGAGGCAAGGGAAGAGGACATCGACCGGATCACGGAGCTGTTTTACCGCATTCTAAAGGGGGAGATCCCTGAGCCGGTCGTTCTGCCGAAGGATTATCCGGAAAACGAGATCAGACAGGTCGCGGAGTATGCCAATCGGTTCGCCACCGAATACCGCGCTCTCGCCGACGCCATGTCCGCCCTGTCGCGAGGAGAGCTCGACTTCGACGTGCCCGCGGGCAGGATGCACATCCTTCAGTCGTTCAAGAATCTTCACGCGAACCTCCGCCACTTGACCTGGAAAACGCAACAGATCGCCGGAGGCGACCTGAGCCAGCACATCGATTTCATGGGGGGCTTCTCCAAGGCATTCAACAGCATGACGCAGCAGCTGCGGGAAGCGTTTGCGAAGATCGACCGGCAGAATCAGGAGCTGTCGCGCGCGAATCAGCGCATGAAACGCGACCTCGACGCCGCCGCACGCGTCCAACAGACGCTCCTGCCGGACAACCTGCCGNNAACCTGCCGGAGGTCCCCGGTTTGAGCTTTGCCTGGTCGTACCGGCCCTGCGATGAGCTGGCCGGTGATGCCCTCAACATCGTCCGGGTCAATGATGACCTGATTGCCGTATACCTGCTGGATGTGAGTGGGCACGGCGTACCGGCGGCGTTGCTTTCGGTGACTGTCACCCGAGGCCTTCATCCCCTGGCGGGCGGCGCCGCATCCCTCGTGGCCGGGCCCGGCCCCAACCCGCCAGCCGTGGATCCGTCACAGGTGGCATCAAGGTTGAACTCCCTGTACCCGATGGAATCGAACGGAGAACACTACTTCACGATGATTTATGGGCTTCTGGATGTTCATACGCGGCGGCTGCGTTTCACGGTTGCCGGGCATCCGGGTCCGATTCTGGCCCCGGCAGGAGGGCAGCCCAGGCGTCTTGACATATTCGGGCTGCCCATCGGAATGGTTGACGAGGCCGAGTACGACGAGTCGGTGATTGAGTTGCAGCCTGGCGATCGGCAATACCTGCATTCCGATGGTCTGACCGAAGAGGTCAACGCCCGGGAGGAGGCGTTCGGCGATGACAGGCTGCTTAGCGCCGTCGCTGAGGCCCAGGTCCTCAACGTGAACGATGCCGTGGAATCACTGGTCCGCAAAGTCGTTGCCTGGCGCGGAGAAGATCACCTCAGGGACGACGTGTCCATTCTGGCCATCGCCGTTGCGTGAGCGGCCGGAGCTCTTCAACGGGATCGACTCTCATGATTGATGCCAACAACTTCGAGGAAACCGAGGCGTTGAAGAGCGGCCTCACCGTCAAGATCCGTGCGATCCGGCCCGCCGACAAAGCCGGGATCATCGAGGCGTTCGGCAAGCTCGATCCCGGATCGGTGTACTCGCGGTTTTTCCGGGCCAAGGGCACATTGTCGGAGCAGGAGCTCAAGGCGGCCACAGAAGTTGATTTTGAAAACGTGGTTGCCCTGGTGGTGACGATCGAGTCCGGGGGGAAGGAGGCCATGATCGGCGGCGGCCGCTACATAGCCCTCGGCCTACCGAACGAGCGCAGCGCGGAGATCGCGTTCGTGGTTGAGGAGGACTACCAGGGCCTGGGAATCGCGGGGCGCGTTCTGAAACATCTTGCCCGTATCGCCCGGGAAAAAGGCATGAGCCAGTTCGAGGCCGAAGTGCTTCCGCACAACAAGGCGATGCTCGCTGTCTTCCTCCGCAGCGGGCTCCCTATGAAACAGACCCAAGCGGAGGGCGTCATCCATGTGACGCTGTCGCTGACCGACCAGACGTAACCAGAATGAGTCCAGAAATCCTGAACCCACGTCGCTATTCGCCCACTCGAAACTGTCCCCGCCGGAGCATTTCGCGTTTAACGTTCACGTCATCCAACATGAATTGGAGATCGCCCTCCTTGAACGTCGGAGACAGTCCCAGCTTAACAGCTTCCGCATCCAGCTTCATCATGGTCTTGATGCCGTCGGCGGCGCGGTTCAGGAAGTAGGCACAGGCCTCGGATCGGCTGCGCCAGCGGGCCTGGGACTCCGGCGTCCAGATGTGCGTGTCCCACTGGGTGTTGGGATCCCAGCCCCAGGTGATGTACTGCGACAGCGTCTTGTAAGAGGCCGTGGTCGGGTTCCATGTCGAGGCCTGTTTCAGGTTGGACTCGATGGCGCGCTGGGTGACATCACGCATGCGGATATTGCGGCTGACGTCGTCCTCGTACTTGGCCTGGGCGGCGGCGGCCTTGGACTGGGCGTTAGAGGCTTTCTGGCGCTCCATGGCGATAGCTCGGTTGGTTGCGTCGCGACCGTAGGCGCTCTCTTCCTTCCAGTTGGGCAAGCCCAGAAGGTCGCCCAATGCCGCCGGACCACCCTCGATCGTCGCCACCCCCAACTTGCAGATCTGCTCGTAGGTCAGCGTCAGAACACTCTCCGCCTGATTTGCGAAAATGAGCCTCTCGGACGGCAGGTCCTTGGGCGGGGTGTGGTCCATGACAACCTTGCCGTTCGAATCCAGCCAGGCGGCCAACGGGTCGGCCGGGTCCACCATTGCCCGGATGATGTCGCCCTTCCGGCCGCGTTTGCGGGCCGCTTCCACAAGGTCGTCGGCAATCTGCAATCGGACCACTGCCTCGTCCTGTTTGGCGTATTTGAAAGGCAGCCCCTCCAGTTTCTGGACCAATCCGGCCACGGTCGCCCCCGGCAGTACGTGCATGGTGTCGCACATGAAGGGTACGATCACCGCTTCGCCCGTGCAGTTGCGGATGATCGCGTGATAGGTGAGAGCGTCGTTGAAATCCCGCATGGCCCGGGCCACCATGCCGGCTTCGTCCAGCGCTCCGCCCGTGCTATCCACGGTGAATACGACGTGCTTGATGCTGCGGGCCTTGGAGTAAACCAGGGATGATCGCACCACACGAGCGAAGACCTGCTCCTTGAACCGCCCGTGGATCGGCACCTCCAGGTAGAGTGTCGGCTCCTTGACCGAGGCCTGCGTCCCGGCAGCGCGTGGTTCGTTCTCCGAATCGTTAAAGAATCCGTCGGGGAGGGCACTCTTCTCAACCGATTTCACGTCCGATCGCTTGAACGACACCTTGGCCCGGATTCCGGAGATCAAGGTGTCGAACACAATGAAGTCGTTCTTCTCGGATAGGGTCTGGCCCTCGAACCGCCGGCCGTCATTGAGCGCGACAACGTCGGCCAGGCAAACAAGCGGCAACAGGAGTATCGCCATGCCGAGGACAAGTTCTGGAAAAAGACGGAGGAACGGATGGCTTCGTGTGGACTGGTTTCGCTGCATCGCTGGAGCCCTCATAAACCGGGTTGACCGACATTCTGTGTTCAGACGCGACCGGGCGGCTTCGTTCGCCTGACCGGGCTGAATTCTACCACGATCTGGGCTTGTCCACCCGCGCCGGCAGGGGATCCTGGTGCTGCCCGAACACGTATCGGGATGGCCAGGAAAAGGAGCAGGACGACGCGCGTTCAGCCTGCTCGGGGCCGGCTGGGCTGAGGTCTCTGGACTTGTCGCAAAATGACGTTCAGCCTGGTTGTNNACTCCGGTCCGGCGACACCCCCAAGAGCCGGGTCCAGGCAAAAACATCATCCGCCGAATGCTACGGCCACGCCCACCAGGGCAAGACCGGAAACGAGAAACGCGAGGCCGGTTCCCCAGCGGTTGGCGTTGGCGTGTTTGCCCCACTGGTAACCGACGAGAAAAAGCATCGCGATGAGCAGGCCGTTGGACACCCGCATCGCAACGTGCGGGTACCTGATGAACAGGAACGGTACGGCGGCGGGAATGGTGGAAAGGATCACCAGCCAGCAACTCGCAACGGCCCCAAGGAGGTCTTCTTTGAGCAGCCTCGTGCGCTGAGGTTGCGTCCGTCGGGCAACGGCGTAGACCGTTCGGCGCAGGCTCGCTCGCTCCTGCTCGGTCATCAGTGAAGCCAGGGTGCCCTGCAGGGCCTGCTCGACGACCGCCAGCCCGGACGCCTCATCGGGGGCCCGTTGGACCGCCATCAGGACTCTGGGCCGGCGGGCACGCTCCAGCATGCTGCCCATCATGTACATGGCGCCGTCGATGATGCCCCACGCGATGTTGCAGCCGATGATCGCGATCAACAACTCGCGGGCACCCTCGGGACTGTCCTCGGCGGTGAGTCCCGCGGTCAGACTGAAGGTAAGGACCATGATCAGTCCGAAGAGTATTTCGTTGAGGCGGTCGGCCGGCTCCAAGTACCTGCGAGTAAACGATTCCTTGCCGATCATGGAACGTCCTCATTCAAGGAAAGCGGACAGGTCGTCGTGTATCTCGAACAGGCGATCCAGCCGCGTAATGGTAATCGTCTGGCGCACTGGCAGCTGGAGGTTCGCGAGCACCAGACGTTGACCTCGGGCCTTGAACACCTGAGCAAGCTGGACCAGACCACCGAGCGAGAGACTTGGTATGAAGGCGATATTGCCCATGTCGAGGGCCACGGGCAGATGTGGCGACTGCAGACCCGCGGCCGACACCTCGGACCGGACGGCTGTCAGGTTCGTTTCGTCGAGGCGATCGGCCCGAACGCGGGCCACGATCACGCTCGGGTACTGTTCAATGATGCTAGCTGTCGGGTCTGACATAGGACGCTCCTGTGAGAGAGAGAAACATCAGGCTATATACCCTTGAGGAACTTGATGCCTCGCATGGCGGTGGACAGGGCTTCGGGGTTGGTGGCCCAGCGAAGCGCCTCCGTTCCGCTGATCTGCTCCTTCTGGTACAGAGCAAGCAGGTGCTGGTCGAAACTCTGCATCCCGCATTCACCCGTCTGTATGTAACTAGCCAACTCGGTCAGTTTGCCTTCGAGAATGAACTTGGCGGTCACCGGTCCCCCGCGGAGGATCTCAATAGCCGGGAGGCGATTATCTTTGTGTCCGGTCACCAGCCGCTGGGAGATGATTGCCTCGATCGAGTTGGCCAGTTGCGAGAGAAGCAACGCATGCTCGTTGGCGGGAAACATGGCGATGATCCGCTCGATCGTCTGGGGGGCGTTGGCGCTGTGAACGGTGGAGAACACCTGATGGCCGGTGTCGGCTGCGCGCAGGGCAATCCGCAGAGTCTCCACGTCGCGCAGTTCGCCGACGAGAATCACGTCTGGGTCCTGACGCAGGGCTTGCCGAAGGGCCTGGTCAAAGGAGGTCGTGTCCACGCCCACCTCGAGCTGGGAGATCAGGGCCTTCTTGTTAGCATGAACGTACTCGATGGGGTCTTCGACCGTGATGATTTTGGTCCGGAAGTTGACGTTGATCAGGTCGATCATCGAGGCGAGCGTTGTGCTCTTTCCGCTGCCGGTCGTGCCGGTCACCAGCGTCAGCCCCCGCCGGGCGAGGGCAATATCGTTGATGACCTTCGGAAGGTTCAGAGCCTCAATCGAGGGAATGTCCGTGCGGATCGCCCGCATGGTCATTCCGAAACGGTCGAGCGTGCGGAAAGCGCTGCAACGGAATCGCTCGCCTGACGGGAGGGCATAGGAGAAATCCAATCCGCGCACGGCGGTTCCGACGATGTCCTCGGACAGGTGCCGCGGGACGATCTGTTGCAGGAAGGCGAGCATGTCCTCTTCGCTGACCGGACTGCCTTCGAGAGCGCGGATCTGACCTGCGAGGCGCAGCATCGGCTGCGCCGCCGCCTGCAGGTGAATGTCCGACGCCTTGTGTTCCAGGGCGAATCTCAGAATGCGATCGAAATCCATGGGCTTACTCCGGTCCCCGTCGAGACTGGTTCAGGCAGTATATCGCTCTCCACACACGCGGACCGCGCCGGCGGGGCCACCTTGTGTTGCAGGTTGACTGCATGGCTGGAGGATATCTCATCTCCTACGCAACCTTGCCCCTCGTACGGGCGTCCGTCCACGAGTGACCTGGCATGCCGGCACCGGCTGGATCTTGATCCATCAGCGCATTCTCCGCACCGCCACCACGGTGATGTCATCCGACTGTTTGGCATCCGCCGCATGAAAACGCACGGCGTCCAGAAGGCCCGGNNTCCCGCCGTTGTTTCGGCCGCCGTCGCCGCCCGGCTATCGGCAAAGTGCGCCAGGAGCCGCTCTTCGCCGAACAGGTCGCGGCTGGAGTTCATCGCCTCGGTGACACCGTCGGTGTACATCACGAGGGTGTCGCCCGCCTTCAGGTCAATGGAGCAGCACTCGACTTGATTCTCAGCAAACAGCCCGGCGGGGACTCCGGTCGCACCGGCGGCGAATCGCGGCCGTTGATCGGGCGAAACGACTACCAGGGGCGGATGCCCGGCACTGGCGCAGGTCACGCGCCCGGATCGCAGATCCACGACCGCACATTGGAGCGTGGCGAACATGCCGCTGGGATTCTCGGCGGCCAGTTCGTCGTTCACCCGCCGGAGGATTTCGTCGGGCTGCTTGAACTGCCGGGCCATGCTCCGCAGAAGGGTGATGGTGACAGCCATGAAAATCGACGCCGGAATGCCCTTACCGGACACGTCCCCAACGGCGACAACGACGCGATCCTCGGCGGGGCGCAGAACCTCATACAGGTCGCCGCCCACTTCCTGGGCGGGCTCCAGCACGGCATGGATATCGAGCCCCGTCCCATCCGTGCATGGCCGAAGATCGGCCGGAAGAATGCCCATCTGAATGTCCCGGGCGATGCGAAGGTCGCGGGCCATGGCCTCCTTGACGGCGTCGGCGTAGGCCTTCGCTTTAAGCAGTGATTGGACCCGAGCCTTGACTTCGAGGATCTCGAACGGCTTGGTCAGGTAGTCGTTGGCCCCCAGCTCGAAGCCCCGGGTCTTGTCCTTCACGTCTTCCAGCGAGCTCAGGAACATGATCGGAAGCTCGCGGGTGGCCTCGACTTCACGCAGGCGGCGGCAGACCTCGTAGCCGTCGATGCCCGGCATGATGATATCCAGGAGCACGATGTCGGGCGGGTTCTTCTCGACGCTGCGCAGGGCTGCTTCGCCGTTGAGGGCCACGCTGAGCTTATACTCGTCCTTGAGAGCCTGCACGAGCACGTCGACGTTGGCTTTCACGTCGTCAACGATCAGCACCCGGCATTCGGAAAGAATTTTCACGAGCCCATCCCCCCTTTCAGGCCGTCCAGGATAGCCGCGACCAAGGCCGCTGCCTCGTCGTACTCGTAGCCCTCGGTCAGTTCGCGGATGCGAACGAGTTCGGCCGCCAGGTCCGGTGGAGCGCCCAGGGCCGCAATGTCACCCAGGACGGCCTCGCACGCGGAAGGATCCAGGCTGTCCAGCGAAACCGAGAGTCTCTCAAGAGCCTCCCGCAGCTTACCCGGGTCGAACGGCCGGCCAGACGGCGCCGGCTCCTGAGCCTGGGCGGGCCTCAGGGACGCTATGGAGCGAAGAACCACCGTGGCACGTTCCTCCACGGCCGCAAGCAGGACCTGAAGGTCACGACGGCCCTCCCGGCCGGCGCTCTCCAGGATCTTGGCGGCCTCTCGGAGAGCGTCCGCACCCAGATTGCCTGCCGCCCCCGCAATCGCGTGCGCGAGGCGGGCAACGGCAGCGGGGTCAACCGCGGCCACTGCGGCACGCAGGTCTTCCAGCATCCTGGGCTGCCCCTCGCCAAACCGGATCAGCATCTTCTTCAGGCTCTCAAAACCGAGGCCCAACCGGGCCAGCGTGCTCTGCACGTTGATGCCCTCCAGCTCGGGCTGATCGCCTTCATTCGCGTCAACGACGGGCCGTGCCGACGACGGCCGGTGTACCGGGCGTTCGCTGCGGGGCAGCCAGCGCCGCAGCGTCGCCAGCAACGCTTTACGATCGATCGGCTTGGTGACATGGTCGTTCATGCCGGCAGCCAGGCAGGCATCCAGATCGTGTTTCATGGCATTGGCGGTCATCGCGATGATTGGCAACGCGGGGACCGTCGGATCCGCGCGGAGCACGCGGGTGGCCTCCAGACCGTCCATTTCAGGCATCTGCATGTCCATGAGAATGGCCGCGTAACGATGAGGATGGGCACGGGCCATTTCCACGGCCTTGCGACCGTCGCCAGCGACGTCGAGATCGATACCCAGGCGGGAGAGAAGCTCGATTGCCACCATCTGGTTGGCTTCGTTGTCTTCCGCCAGCAGGGCTCGCACTCCAGCAAACTCCTGTTCAATGGGGGCCTCCAGGCCCCGGCGTGCCGCGTGAGCCCGGGCTCCTTCAGACTCGATCACCGCGTCGAAAAGCGAGGAGGCGGTGATCGGCTTGGGCAGAAAGACGTTAACGCCGATCTCCTCACAGCGGGCCTCCTCCTCCTTGCCGGCGTAGGCACTGACAATGAGGATCGGAAGAGAGCGGGTATGCTCGTTCGCCCGGATACGTTCGGCAGCGTCAAGGCCATTCATCCCGGGGAGCAGCCAGTCGAGGACAGCCAGACCGAAAGGGTCTTGCCCGTGTGGGCCGTTTCTGTCGGCCAGAAGCGCCAGTCCTTCCTCCGCGCTGGCTACCGCGACGGCCGGTATCGACCAGCCTGCGAAGAGGGTTTCCATCAACTCCCGGCTGGTCGCATTGTCTTCGACGATCAGGACCGGCCGTTGGCGAACCTGCTCGGGCGCCGTCGGTGCGGCTCGCTGTTGCGTCTCGTCGTATCCAAGGCGCGCGGTAAAGAAGAACGTCGTGCCGACTCCCGGCTCGCTCTCGAACTTCAGATCGCCGGACATCATTCTGGCCAGGCGGCGGCTGATGGCCAGGCCGAGCCCGGTCCCGCCGTACTTGCGGGAGGTTGAGCTGTCGGCCTGGGTGAACGCCTGAAAGAGGCGATCCTGCTGCTCTTTGGCGATGCCGATGCCGGTATCGCGCACGGTCACCAGCAGGTCCAGCTTCCCCGGCGGCGTGGGCCCACCGTCGGCCGATCCAGTCGCTGTCGAGACCTGGACCGCAACCTCGCCCTGGTGGGTGAACTTGAACGCGTTGCCCACCAGGTTGGTGACGACCTGTCGCAACCGCAGGGCGTCGCCGATAAGCTGATCCGGCACGCCGGCCGGCACGTGGGTGATCAGCTCCACGTGTTTCTCCATCACCTTCACGCGAAACGTCTCCGTGACCTCCTCCAGCACCTGCCGCAGGCTGAACGGAGCCTCCTCAAGTTCCAGCTTGTCCGCCTCGATCTTCGAGAAATCCAGAATGTCGTTGATAATCCCGAGGAGGCTCTTGGCCGAGGAATGGGCGACGCTCACGTACTGTTGCTGCTTCGGGGTAAGTTCGGTGTCCAACGCCAGGTCGGTCATGTTGATGATCGCGTTCATCGGCGTGCGGATTTCATGGCTTATGGTCGCCAGGAACGCACTCTTGGCCTTCGTGGCCGCCTCGGCCTTATCCATCGCGGCAAGGACTTCCCTCTCCGCCCGCTTCTGCTCGGTAATGTCGGTGAACATTGCAAACGAGCCCGTTTTCACGCCGCGCTCGTCCAGGAGCGGCATGGCGCTAACGCGGCAGGGTATGAGACTGCCGTCAGGTTTCAGCAGCGAGACCTCATACGTGCCGGACTCTCCCCTCGCCCGCCGGGCAACGTTCTCCTTGAAGACGCGGGTGTTCTCCTCGTCGGTGAAGTCGAAGATCCTGCGACCGACGATCTCATCCCGCGGTCGACCCAGGATCTGGCACATGGCGTCGTTGACTTCCACGGTCGCCGCGTTGTTGTCGATCAGCCAGAAGCCTTCAATGGAGGTCTCGAGAATCCGACGGGTCTTTGCCTCGCTGGCCGCCAGGGCCTGCTCGTGGCGCTTCGATTCAGTGATGTCGTTGCCCACGCAGAGCAGTTCCCGGTCCTTTCCTTCGCCGGGCCTGATCACGCGGTTCGACCAGGACATCCAGACCCGCTGGCCCGATTGGGTTACGTTCTGGTTGACCGCGTTGACCTGGACGTCCTCGGCTTTCAGCGAGTCGATCCGTCGCTGTACCTCCTCCTGCTCCTCTGGCGGGAGGAGTCTACTCAAGTGGGAACCGACAAGCTCGCTGTTGGTGAAACCGAACAGTTCGCTGGCATAGGTGTTCGCGAAAGTGATGACGCAGTCTCCGCGCATCTTGATGACCGCCGAGCGCATGAGATTGACCAACGACTCATAGCGCGTGGCCAGCTTAACCGCCATATCTTCGAAGACCGATGCCAGACGCCCCAGTTCGTCGCCGCGAGCACGGACCTGGTCCAGAGCCCCCACCGTGTACTCCTCGGCCTCCACGGCCTTGGCGGCCCGTACCAGTTGGTCGAGCGGCACGGTTAACATGCGGCGGAGCATGAAGCAAACCAGGAACCCCATGGCCAGGAGAAGGGCTGCGACCCCCACGGCTAACAGGAAGCTCTTCAGGGCGAGCTTTCTGAGTAACGAATCGGTCCGGTACCCGACTTGGACGATGCGTGGTGCATCCACGCCTGACACGCCCACGTACTTGTAGGCGAAATCATCGATCTCGCGCTTGCGGCTTTCCTGTACGACCACATCCGTGTGGTCGCCGCGGGTGTCGAGGAGAGGCAGGAAAGCGCCGGCCTGCGGCTGGTCGGCTTTGAATGTGAAATCCACGCCTTCGGTGCGCAAGTAAGCCCTGCCAGAGCTGTCGGTGATCCAGAACTCATAGTCGTAATTCCTGCGCTGCCTGGCAAAAGCGGCAATCTCTTTCAAGTGCCGATTGATCGCCTCGGGCGCCATTCCCGTCGGTCTTTCCTGCTCTGCAATCGCGACGAGGTGTGCGACGATACGGGCTTGCATGACCATCTGGTCCCCGATGGCGTCTTCGACGAAGCGCCGCGTGGACCAGTGAACCACGACAGTCGCGATCGCGGCCGTGGCCACAAGCGGAAGCCCGGTGAGGAGCAGGATGCGCGTATTCAGTCCAAGGGCGTTGAGCCTCGTTCCTGCCTTGAGATGCATGGCATTTCCCTCGCTAACGGCCTGCCGGTCCCCGTGATGTGGCTTTCCGGCGGCGGCAATCTGCCAACTCGATGCGGGCCGGCTCCAACCCCAGCCGCCGGGTCCGCTCTAACTGTTGGTCAGACAGTCTCATGACTTACGGTCAAACAGGATGCTTCGACGGATGCCCCCCTCACCGTGCCTGGGGTGGTAACAGGTAAAGCGTCATGGCGAAGATCAGATAGACCATCAGCACCAATACCCCGACGAACCACGCCGATCGCCCGCTGTTTGTGACGAATGCCGCAGCGACGGTGGCGATGAGAATCATCAGCACCGCGCCAGGCCAGAAATGCAGATCCATCGGCGTCGGCCCGACACAATAGCTCACCAGCACCAGCACCGGCGCAACAAAGAGCGCGATTTGCGAGGCGCTGCCCAATGCGATGCCCACACTCAGGTCCAGACGGTTCTTGCGGGCGGCCGAAAACGCCGACGCCATCTCCGCGGCGCCGCCGACCAGCGCCACGACGATGAATCCCACGAACGCGGGGGTCATCCCGAACGCCTCCGCCGCCTTCTGCACTGATTCGACGAACACTTCGCTCACCATCGCCACCAGCACCGTGACCCCGGCCAGCGTGACCAGGGCCAGACCCAGCGGCCATGGCGCTTCACCGGCCTCCCCGGATTCCCCACTGGCAAAGAGCTCCCGGTGCGTTTTGAGCGAAAACGACATGCCCAACCCGTATGCGACGATGAGCAGCACCGCCAGGCCCACGCTCAGTTTCCGACTGAACTCCACGCCCACCGTGGAATCGGCCTGGAAGACGGCCGACGGAATCAGCAGCGCGACCGTGGCCAGGAGGAGCAGGCCGGCCTGCAGGCGGACGCCAGCCCGGTTGTATTCCTGGACATGGTGCTTCAGCCCGCCGAGGAGAAAGGATGCGCCCAGCATGAACAACGTGTTGGTGACAATCGCGCCGGCTATGGACGCCTTCACCAGCATGTATTCCCCCGCGCGCAAGGCCGTGAGGGCAATGACCAGTTCGGTCAGGTTTCCCAACGTGGCGTTGAGCAGGCCGCCGGCCGCATCGCCCGTCTTGGCCGCCACCGATTCGGTGGCGTGACTCAGCATCGCCGCCAGGGGCACAATGGACACAATGGACAGGATGAACAGCAACGTGTGCGCGTTGTGAGCGAGCCTCTGGGCTACGAACACCATCGGCACGAAGGCCAGTAGCCAAAGCAGCGGATTGTGACACATTTCCTTCAGCAGTGGGTTCAGGAACGTACGGATTCTGCTCACAGTCGTATTCTCTCACATTCGCAATCGACCGTGACCCGGGCATGTCTGGTCTGCACCAGGTATGCCAATCCAATCACTTCTCCGCCGGCGGCGCCGTGAAACTTGACCTTCACCGCTACCCTCCCTTTCCGGGTGTAGCCGGCCTGGTTGCTGCGATTGGGGCGATCTCGATCTTCTTTGCGACGCCCGGCAGCCTGAACTCGAACGTCGCCGGGGTGAACGTGGGCGACCCCGTCCACGCGAAGATGTCCGCGGAGTATCGCGACCGGGCGGCGTCCTGTCCGTAGTCGATGGTGATCTTGCGAGGCACGGGCTTGTCACCGGCTTCAACCCAGATCTCCCAGCTGACGGTCTGTGACAAGAAAGCAAGATGGTGGCACTTCAGCCCATTAACCTCGTGCAAACCGACGTACTGGCCTGCCGATGTCCGTGCCTCCAGTCTCTCGTACAGGTTCGAGTAGAGCAGGTCCGCCAGGGGGAGCGTGATCCCATAATTGGCGGCAAGCACATCGAGGGTGGCATCAATTGTGTCGGGGACCTTGATGACGCTGTAATCATTCTTCGTGCGATCGAGCATCGAGATGGTCTTGCCATCGTAGACCACCCGTCTCTCGCCTTTGTCTCCCACCGTATCACCGGCAATCTTGTTGGGCCGGCTGACGTTGACCGCTCGCCGTGCCGAAATCTGCACCTTCTCGCCGGATGCGCCGATCTCATCCGTTGTCGTGTTGGCGACCATACTCAGCGTTTTGAGGCCCGCGACATAATCGCACATGGCCTTGAGGATTTTGAAGGGGTTCTCTCCCTGGGGCTGGCTGCTTTCGGTGCCCTCAGGAGCCTCGGCAACGACGTAACCCTTCTTCCCGTCCTTCTCGCCTTCCTGGTAGTACACGCCGTCGGACTCGTAGTACGTGGTGTTGTTGATCACCGTGGTGTTGTACTCCGGCGGAAGGGAGGGGTAGTAATATCCGACCGGCGGATAGGCCCAGCCGTAGTACACGCTGTCGCCGACCCAGCAGGGCGAATACCAGGTGAAGCCGAAACACCAATAGTCGTGATCATGCCAGGGATAGTGGAAGGCACCGTTGGGCAGGGTTGTGACGTAGCGACCGCCGTACGGTCCCCGCACGCCGGCAATACCGTGGCCTCCGGGTCCCCAGACGGCACCGGCAGCGCCGCCTCTGGGTCCGACGACCCCCGCTGCTCCGCCACCGCCGGGGCCCCTGATCGCACCGGCCGCACCACCGCCGGGTCCCTTAATGCCTGCTGCTCCACCGCCGGCGGGGCCTCGAATTGCCCCGGCCGCACCGCCGTCGGGCCCTTTGATGCCTGCCGCTCCCCCACCGCCAGGACCTCTGATCGTACCGGCCGCACCGCCATCGGGGCCTTTGATGCCTGTCGCTCCTCCGCCGCCGGGACCTCGGATCGTACCGGCCGCACCGCCCTCAGCTCCTTTGATTCCCACTGCGCCCCCCTTACCCGGAGGGTTGACCCACCCGATCGTGCTGCCGCCCGGCGTCGTGATGGTCCCGTGGTTAATGAGCGAGCCGTTGTTTCCCGGGCTGTAGGTCGGTGTTGACCGCCGCGCGACGGCGCTGCCGGCTGACGACCCGCCGGCCGGTCTCGGTGACACGCTCGGCNNGCGTCGAAGGTCGCGAATAGGACGGCGTTGTCGGACGAGAGTACGACCGGCTGGGCGACGAGTAGCGAACGCTTCCGCTGCCGGAGTACGACGGGCGACTGTAGCCGCCGCCACGAGAACCGCCGCCGCCGCGGAAACCCCCACCGCCGCCCCGCCCGCCACGGGCGAAGGTCGTTGTCGTGCCGGTGATGAGGGCAATCGCGAGCGTGCCCACAATGGCAAGCCACTGATGTTTTTGGAAAGTCATGGTAATCCTCCTCATTCCCCGGCGACCAGGCCTGACATCGGAACGTTTTTCGCACCGGCCGGCGCAGCGAATGTGAATGTCCCATCTGAGAAGGTTGGCGCAAGGTCCCAGTCATCTATCGTAGCGACGTATTGCGGCTGGGCCGGTTCCTGTGTGTAGGTGATGACGAGTTTTCGCGGCAAAGGCAGCTTGCCGGCATCGATCCAGATCTGCCAGTCGATGTTCTGCTGCCGGAACAGCAGGTGGTGACATTTCGTTTCGCCAACAAAGTGGAGCCCGACGTACGTGCCTTCCTCGACATCGGCGAGCAGCGAGTCATACGTCTTTCCGACCAAAAGGTCGGCCATCGGCATGACGACGTCGTAGTTGTCGACCATATAGTCAAGCATCTTGTCGATGCGGCCAGGTACGGTCTCCGTCGCGTAGACGTTGGCTTCCCTGTCAAGCACCGTCAGCTTGCCACCTCGATACCAGACCGACCATTGGCCGTCGTCCGAATCGGTTTTCCCGTAGAGGCGATCGGGCCTGACCACCGTGACTTCGCTTGTCCGGTGAAACTGGGCAAGCTGGCCCGTCTCCACGGGCCTGTCCGTCACGGCGCGGACTCGAAAGCGAACCGCCTTCGCGCCGTCCAGGGTGTCGCACATCTGCTTGAAGATCGGTCCGGCCTGGGCGTCAATCTCACGCACCCGCGATTGCGGCGGCGCGCAACCGGTCAGCGCGGCTGCGGCGATGACGCCAAACAGCATTCCGCAGGAGAGAAAAGGTCGAGTCATCGTCATAGCTGGTTCCTCCACTTCGCCGGGTTCGTCAGCACAAGCCGAGTCCGAATCCGGGTTGATATTCGCCGATTGCCGGATGTCACAAGCGTCGATGTCCTCTCTGCCCTTTCTATCACAAGGCGGGATTGCCCGCCGGCCGTGTTTGCGGGATGCGGTCACTGTCGATCATCCCGCCCCAGTTCGTGCGTTTCCGCATTTGCTCCTTGATATTCGCGGGCACCAGGTCGCCGCCCTCACGCAGTTCCCAGCCGCCGCCAAGCGCCCGGTAAAGGGTGATCAGGTTCTGCGCCGCCGACCCTTGCGTCTCGACCAGACTTGTCTGCTCCGTGATCAGGAACTGTTCGGCCACCAGCACACGGATGTAGTCAGCAATACCTCCCTTGTACTGCTGCTGGGCCACCTTGACTGCTCGATCCGCGGCCTCCGCGCTCGCACTCAACGGCGCGATCTGCTGCTGGGCGCCGACGAGCCCGGCCACCGCGCTCTCGACCTCGCCCTGGGCTTGGAGAACGAGGTTCTCGTAATCGCTGATCAACGCCTGGAACTCGGCATCCTGCACACGAACGTTATTTTCGATCCGGCCGTAGTTCAGAATCGCCCATCGAACTGACGGACCGGCAAATGCCTGATAGCTCTCGCCGCGGAAAAGGTCGGAGAAATGCTCCGCTGACAGGCTGATGTCGCCGACCAGGGAGAAGTGGGGAAGCAGATCCGACACGGCAATGCCGATGTTGGCCGACTGAGCCGCCAACTGTCGCTCGGCACGGCGGATGTCGGGCCTCCTGCGCAGAAACTCGGCCGGCATGCCGAGCTGAACCGTCGCAGGGGGAGCAGGAATAGGCCGCTTGGGACCGAGCAGTTCGGTGATGTCCTGCGGCGGTATCCCCAACAGCACGCAGATGGCGATCCGTGTCTGCCGTATGCTCGCCTCTGTAGCAGGGATCTGGCTCTCCGTGTCGCTTACCAGGGCCTGTGACTGTGCCAGGTCAAGCTCGGTGGCCGTTCCGGCTTCACGCCGAAGCTTCACGATCGCATAGCCTTCCTGTTGAATCTGGAGGTTCTGGCGGACGATCTCCAACTGCTCCTCCAGCGTACGAAGGAGAACGTAATCGGTCGCCACCTCGGCAATCAGGCTGACCAGAACGTCGTCATAATTCGCCAGTGAAGCCAGGACCGAGGCATCCTCCGCTTCAATCCCGCGACGGAAGCGGCCCCAGATGTCCAGTTCCCAGCTAACCGAAAGCCCCGGCAGTTCCCAAGTGTGAAAACCGTTATTGGACCCGGCTGGCGTCTCGTTGTTCTCGCTCATCCGGTTCCACGAGAAATCGCCCGTGGCCTCCTGCTGCTGAGGAAAAAGCTGTCCCACGGCGATTCCGCGGGTCGCTTGGGCCTCCAATACACGTACTGCCGCCGCGTGCAGGGAAGGATTGTTCTCATAGGCCCGTTGCACCAGGGTGGTAAGGACGGGATCGTTGAACACTTCCCACCACTTGGTCAATTCCGCGGGACCGCGCTGTATGCCAGGATGGCCGGGTTCCATCCATTCCTCTTGGAGAGGGGCAGTCGGCTCCTTGTAGTTCGGGCCGACCATGCAGCCGGCCAGCATCATCGCGGCCAGTCCGACCGTACCCACGGCGTACCCGTTTTGGCGTCCTCGAACGTAGCGTGACATCAGTGTCCCTCTGCAACAGTCTGAGCCGGCGCGAGCACAGAGCTTGGCCCTTCCGCCCGCGCCTTCCGCTCGGTCACCCAGGTGATAACGTTGTAGAAAACCGGTGTGAAGAAAATCCCGCAGGCGGTCACGCCCATCATGCCGGCGAAGACGGCGACCCCCAGGGCAACGCGCATCTCGGCCCCGGCTCCCCTGGCAAGCACCAGCGGAACCACGCCGAGGATGAACGCAAAGGATGTCATGAGGATCGGCCGCAGGCGCNNGCGCGTCCTTGCGGGACCGGCCGTGGTCCCGCTCGTGTTTGGCGAACTCGACGATGAGCACGGCGTTCTTACACGCCAGCCCGATGAGCACCACGAACCCGATCTGCACAAAGATGTTGTTGTCGATTCCGTTCAGCGAGACGCCAAGGAGCGCAAACGAGATGCTCAGGGGCGCGATCAGGATGATTGCCAGCGGCAGGGCCCAGCTCTCGTACTCCGCCGAGTGCGTCAGGAAGACAAACAGGACGCAGAGCGGGAAAATGAAGGCGGCAGTGCTGCCGGCCAGGATTTCCATGTAGGTCAGTTCGGTCCATTCCGTGGCCATGCCCCTGGCCATCTCCTGGTTGGACAGCCGCTCCATGGTGGCGATGGCCTGGCCGGAGCTCTGTCCCATCGCCGGAGCCCCGTTGATCGCCGCCGCCGGATACATGTTGTACCGCGTGATCATCATCGGCCCGGTGACATCGCGGACGGTGACGATGGAGCCCAGCGGCACCATGCCGCCGTTGGCGTTGCGCACCTGAAGCCTACCCACGTCCTCGGGCCGGGAACGGAAAGGCGACTCCGCCTGGGCGTTGACCTGCCAGGTCCGCCCGAACTGGTTAAAGTCATTGACGTAGTAGGCTCCGAGATTCGTCTGGAGCGTGTTGAAGACGTCACTGAGTGCCACGCCCGCGCTCTTGCACTTCGTTCGATCGATATCCACGTAGAGTTGGGGAGTGTTGGCCCGGAACATCGTGAAGACGCCTACCAGTCCCGTTTCCTCGCGCGCCCGCGCGACCAGGTTGTCGGTCTGCTCGGCCAGCGCCTGCAGCCCGCCTCCGCTGCGGTCCTCGACCATAATCTTGAAGCCGCCGGCGGTGCCGAGGCCATCGACGGGGGGCGCGCCGAACACGGCGACGTCCGCCTCAGGGATCTTCGCGTAGGCCAGCTTGCGCAGGTTAGCGGCGATGCCGTCGGAGTAGAGCTCCGGTGAATGGCGATTCTCGAAATGATCGAGAATCACGTACACCGATCCGAGATTAGAGCCGTTTGTGGCAAGAAGTGATGACTGACCGGCTATGCCGATCACGTGCCTGACGCCAGGCATCTCACGGGCCATCGCGTCGAGTCTCGCCACGACCTCCTCCGTGCGGACCAGCGATGCCGCATCCGGCAACTGGACGTTCACCAGCAGATAGCCCTTGTCCTGGGAAGGGATGAAGCCCGTCGGCACGGTCTTGAGACCGTAATAGGTCGCATACAGCAGCCCGCCGAAGATCACGAGAATCACTGCAGACACCCGGATCGCCCCGCGGACGGCATGGGCATAGCCGGCCGTCACCCAGCCGAAAACCGCGTTGAAGCCCTTGAAGAACCCCGCGAGCAGCCGGTTAATCAGGCCGGCCAGGAACCATCCCACAACGCATCCGATGAGAAACGCCGCCGCCCGGACCGCCCAGATCAGGAGCGGGCTGCCGCCTGGCGCGCCGGTTTCGCCGTGCCCCTGGGCTTCCATGCTCGACGCCGGCAGTCCGAAGATCGGTGCCAGATAGGGTGTCAGCATCACGTAGGCCAGCAAGGCGAGCAGTACCACGATTCCCAGCCTGGGCAATGCGTCGCCATGACCCTTCCCATGGCCGCCCTTCGGCTTGAGAACGATCGCCGCCAGGGCCGGGCTCAGCGTCAGGGAGTTGAACGCCGAGATGAGCGTCGAGGTCGCGATGGTCAGGGCGAACTGGCGGTAGAACTGGCCGGTGATGCCCGCGATGAACGCGACCGGAATGAACACCGCGCTCAGGCCGAAAGCGATGGCGATCACTGCGACCGTCACCTCATCCATCGACTTGCGGGCCGCTTCTTTCGGCGATAAGCCCTGCTCGATCCACCGCTCGCAGTTCTCGACCACGACGATCGCGTCGTCCACCACTACGCCGATGGCCAGAACCAGGCCCAGAAGCGAGAGGTTGTTAAGCGAGAAGCCGAGCAGCGTCATGACGGCGAACGTGCCGACGAGCGAAACGGGAACGGCGACCAGGGGGATGATTGTCGCCCGCCAGCTTTGCAGGAACACCAGTACGACGATCGCCACGAGAATGAAGGCGTCGCGCAGGGCGTTGACCACTTCGTGGATGGATTCCCTGATGAAGGGGGTAGTATCGTAGACAATCGCGTAATCGACACCGTCAGGGAAGCTTGCCTTGAGCTGCTCCATTTTGGCTCGGACCCGATCGGCCGTCGCCAAGGCGTTCGAGCCCGGCAACTGGAAGATCGCCAGGCCGATGGAGGGCTTGCCGTCCAACATGCAGCTCTGGTCGCGGTTCTTGGCTCCCAGTTCGATGCGGGCCACGTCGCGAACGCGCGTGATCTGGCCTTCGCTGCCGGTCTTGAGGATGATGTCTCCGAACTGCTCGGGGGTTGTGAGCCGGCCCAGGGTGTTCATGGTGCACTGAAAATCCAGGACCTCCTGTGTCGGCGGCTGGCCGATCTGGCCGGCGGCCACCTGGATATTCTGCTCCTGCAGCGACTTGATCACGTCGGTGGTGGTGAGATTGACCGCGGACAACCTCTCCGGATCGAGCCAGACGCGCATGCTGTAGTCCTGCTGGCCGAAGTACATGACGTCACCCACGCCTTCGAGCCGCGCCAGCTCGTCCTTCACCTGAATCGTCGCGTAATTGCTCAGATAGAGCTGGTCGTAGCGGCCATCCGGCGAGATCAGGTTGACACACAGCAGAATGGCCGGCGATTTCTTCTTCGTGGTCACACCGGCTGCCTTTACCTCGCTGGGAAGAACGGGCATGGCCATCGAGACGCGGTTCTGGACCAGAACCTGGGCCATGTCCAGGTTGGTCCCCAGCTTGAACGTCACTGTCAGGTTGTACGCCCCGTCGTTCGTGCAGGACGAGGACATGTAGAGCATGTTTTCGACGCCGTTCACCTGCTGCTCGATCGGCGCCGCCACCGTGTCGGCCACCACGCTGGCGCTGGCTCCGGGGTAAGTGCAGGAGACCTGGACGGTCGGCGGCGTGATCTCCGGATACTGCGCCACGGGCAGCACGAAGAGAGACACGATGCCGGCGATCGTGATGACGATCGAGAGCACCGCGGCAAAGATCGGCCGGTCGATGAAGAAACGAGACAACATCCGTCATCCTCCGTCAGTGCTGCCCAGCCTTGGACGCTTTACCTTGAGCGGGAGCGATGATTGCCGGTCGCGATTCGGCTCTCATCCCGCTGCGCGGCATCTCCACACGCTGCGGGTTCACCGGCTTGCCGGGCCTGGCCCGCTGCAGCCCCGTGACGATCACCCAGTCGCCCGGCTGCAGACCTTCGGTGACCACACGCAATCCGTCATCCTCGAGCCGTCCCGGCTTGACGGCGCGGTACTGAGCGATGTTTTGGTCATCCACGACGTAGACGAACTTCTGGTTCTGGTCCGTGCCGATGGCCCGGTCGATGACCAGCAGTGCCTTGGCCGGGTCCGTCAGCGGAACGCGCACGCGGGTAAACATTCCCGGATAGAAGATACGTCGAGAGTTATCAAAGGTACCCCGCACGCGAATCGTACCGGTGGAAGAATCCACCTTGTTGTCGGCGAACTTGATGACGCCCTTGTGCGGGTAGCCCTGCTCGTTAATCAAACCGAGATAGACGGGGATCTCGAGCGACCTCAAGTCCGGCCGCGTCGCTGCCGGCGGGAGGGAAGCCCGCCTCCACTCTGCAACTTGCAGCAGCGTGCGCTCGTCGATGTTGAAATAGACGTAAATCGGATCCAGTGAGACGATCGTAGTGAGCAGATCGCTGTCCCCACGGACCAGGTTGCCCTCGGTCATCATCGCCTCTGAGATCCGCCCGCTTATCGGCGCCTTGATCGTCGAGAATTCCAGGTCCAGCCTTGCCTGCTCGATGGTCGCATCCGCCGACTGAATGGCCGCGATCGCCTCGCCCATGTCGGCTTTGGCCTTGTCCAGGTCCTGGGGGGTGGCGGCGCCGGAGGGTACGAGCTTCTCATACCGTTGGACATCCGCCTTGGCGCGGGCGAGTTTGGCCTCCCACTGCGCCTTCTGGCCTCTGGCATTCTCCAGCGACGCCTTGAATGGACGCGGATCAATCTGAAACAGCAGGGCCCCCTGCTTGACCTCGTCGCCATCCGTGAAATGGATCTTGTCCAGATAGCCGCTGACCCGGGCACGGACGTCGACCGTCTCAACCGAGTCAATCCGACCGGTGAACTCCCCGAAGTTTGTGACTTCACGGCTGACGACCTGGCTGATGATCACCTCGGGAGGCGGCAAAGCCGCCTGTCGACCCTTCTCGTCAGCCCCGCAACCGGTCATCACGGCGGCGATAACAAACGTGTAGCCGCTACATCGGTATGGATGCATGTTCAATTACTCCATGTCTTGGCTCGAGGCCGAGGATACGGCCGTCGCCTCCAAGGCCACTCTATCCTGATCGCGTCAGAGAATCGATGCAATGCCGATCAGTGATCGCCCAGTCTGACCGCCTCCAGATACTCCAGTCCCTTAACGTCCGTGACCCAGTTGAGCCGAAGATCGGGCGGTTCGGCCGCTGCCTCCATCAGGGCGAGCAACTGGGTGTAATGGCTCGAGCGAATCACCCGATCCAGTTCTTCCGGGGTCTGCCATTCCTCCACGTAGCAAAGCGCCTCTGGGCGGTCAGGTTCGGAGTAGAGGCTGCACGACACAAAACCGGACGCCGCTTGCAGCGGCAACATGAGCGACCGTAGCGCTCGAATCATTTCCGTCGCCCGACGCGGATAGGCCACCATGGTGAGGACAACCTGGACCATGGCAGAGGTATTAGCACAAACCGTGCCAGGCCGGGCAGGAGGATCGTGAACATCCTTAGTATCGCAATCGAAAGAGGTT
>MTKZ01001242.1_pt1 | contig 22882 bp, 25 predicted proteins | sample 1042781 | NCBI WGS metagenome assembly MTKZ01 (sample SAMN06212207, study PRJNA360539) | anaerobic digester metagenome | biome: Wastewater treatment plant; material: sludge; isolation source: anaerobic digester fed with sludge from wastewater treatment plant | place: Denmark: WWTP Viborg ... | reverse complement strand
TCCAGTACAAGCGGGATCTGTCCCAGGAGCATCGTATCAAATTCCTTTGCAAGTGTCATTCCTCCTCCCCTGCCGAAGATATAATATGTTTCATCAGGATGTTTCTCAGGTACAAACCACGACATGTTCTCTACAACACCGATTATCGGGACCTTAAGGTCGGGATTATTGAACATCGAAGCAGCCTTTCGTGCATCGTTCAGAGAGATCTCCTGGGGAGTTGTGACAATAATTGCCCCTGCAATATTTAGCTTTTGTGTTGCCGTAAGCTGAATGTCGCTTGTTCCGGGAGGAAAGTCTATTATCATGTAATCGGTTTCACCCCATTGTGTATCCTCAAGAAGCTGGGTAAGAGCCTTGCCTGCCATTGGTCCTCTCCATATAAGCGACTGGTTGCGGTCTATAAAGAACCCTATCGAAATAATGTTCACCCCGTATTTCTTTATAGGGAAGAAAATATCCTTGTCGCCGATGGCCGATACATCGGGTTTTTCATCCTCTATACCGAACATTCGCGGGATCGACGGACCGAAGATGTCCGCATCAACAAGGGCGATATTAAGCCCCTCGCGCGCAAGAGCAACTGCCAGGTTGGCAGCAACGGTCGATTTTCCGACTCCGCCCTTGCCTGATGCAACAACAATTATCTTTTTTATGCCTTCCATCGGCAGTTTTTCGAAAATATCACTCATGACTTTTTACTTTAAATATATTATTCCAGATCTTTTTAATTTCTATGCTTACCCTGCTTTCAGGTTCATATTCGGTTATTGTTCTGCCCATCACCATCGCTTCTACAACTTTTCTGTCGAAAGGAAGTATCCCCTGCACGGTAATGTTCTTTTCCCCGCACCATTTTACAATTTCTTCAGTCATATCAGTATTGAGGTCCGACTTATTAACTATCACGGAAGGGGTCAGTCCGAACCTGAGAGCGATATCGGCAGCCCTGCCGAGGTCCGATAGTCCCGACATTGTCGGCTCGGTAACAATTAATACCTGATCGACCCCTGTAATTGTTGATATCACGGGGCATCCTATTCCCGGAGGCCCGTCGAGGATTATTGTATCCGAACCGCACTCTTCTGCCGTTTTGCCTGCCAGCTCCCTGACAAGGTTCACAAGCTTCCCGCTGTTCTCCTCTCCCGGAGCAAGCCGGCCGTAAACCATTTTGCCGTTTCTGAAGGAGCCGGAATAATACCTGCTTTTATCATTGGGGACCATGGATATGGCTTTTTCGGGACAGATCCGTGAGCAGAGGAAACATCCATCGCACGATATCTCATTAATAACTATTCTTCCGTCCTTTTCCGAAATAGCATCAAACCTGCAGTAACCTGTACACAATCCGCATGTTGTGCACCGCGTATAGTCAATAACCGCTTTGTGCCCGGCGACATAGACATGTTCCTCCTCCACTGAAGGATCAAACAGCAGGTAAAGATTGGCTGCATCGACATCGCAGTCGGCAACAACCACATTAGTTCCAAGCGATGCAAACGCCGCACTGATGCTCGACTTTCCCGTACCTCCTTTACCACTTATAACAGCTATCTGGTTCATTTCAACAGAGTGGTTTATGATTTCCTTATCAGGGCGTTTATCCTTGTATAAAGATCAGTGAATCTTTTCCGGTAACTGTGGTCCGTATCCGCCAGCAGCTTTCCTTCAGAGTAAACGCGTGCTATAGTTTCATCAAATGGTATTTCCATTAGCAGTGGTATGCTGTTCTCCTTCAGGTAATCATGCATTCTGCCATTCCCCAGTCCCGCCCGGTTTATTATTACTCCTGAAGCTATTCCCATTGACCTCAGGGTATCCACACTCTGACGGAGGTCGCTGAGGCCGAAAGGAGTCGGTTCTGTTACAAGAACGACAAAATCGGCAGTTGCGACAGTCTGTATGAAGGGGCATGATGTTCCGGGAGGCGAATCGAGAATCGCAACTTCCTTTCCGTTCCTGGCTTTTTTTATAGCGGCCTTTATTACCGGAACGGGCGACATTACACCTACGTCCATTCTTGCTTCTATGACAGGGGCCATCGGATTATTGTTGTACACGCTGACAGTCCCGAGCCGCACAGGTTTTTCAGTTACTGCACCGAAGCTGCATGCTTCGGTGCATGCTCCGCAACCATGACAGAGGTCCTCAATAACCTTGATTACCTTTGCCGGAGGAAGAATGAAAATAGCATTGTAGCTGCAGTATTCATGGCATTTACCGCAGAAAGTGCACAATTCCGTATCTATCACGGGTACGAGGTGGGTGACATCTGCAGATTCCGTTCTGACTGTGTTGAAAAAGGCTGCCGCATTCGGAGCCTCAGCATCGCAGTCAACGAGAAGAGCAGCCGTATTATTCTCCGTCAGCGCCCTGAAAAGGTTTGTCGCTACGAATGTCTTTCCGGTACCTCCCTTTCCGCTGGCAACAGCAATTTTTATCATGATACGATACCTGACTACTGGAGTAATTATTTATTAATGTGGTTTGAGAGACTAATCAGTTCTTGCTCCAGAGCGTTTAAGCCTGGTGCAATTATCGTGCTTGTAAAAAATCATCAACAGAGGTATCTCAATTGTTTAATGGTCGCAGTAATTCGCTCCTGCAGCCAGAGTGTTGTTCAGAAGGTCTTTTGCCAGATCGGCGGGTTTCTTTATCGGAGCCCCGACAAATACATTTATCTTCCGGTCGTTAAACAGGCCTATTGCTCTCTGTCCCATCCCGCCGGCAATAACATCCGTAACACCTTTCTCTGCAAGCCAGCCCGGAAGCAGGCCGGGTTCATGCGGAGGAGGCGTTACCAGCGATTCGTCCGTAACCGTGTTATTCTCTGCATCAATAATCGCAAATTGCTGGCAATGACCAAAATGTGAACATAAAATTCCCTCTTCCAATGGTATCGCAATACGCTTTTTCATGTCTTACTATATTTAGTTATTTGTTGTTGTTATTACTGTGATCTTCTTCCTTTACCCTGGCCTCTTCCCTGTTTGCCGCCTCTTCCTGAATCTTTGCCCCGGGATGGTGTATCCGGATCATCATTGTTTTTCCTGCAGCGTCCTGCGCCGCGGCCTGTCCCGGGTCCTTTTCCCTGAGGACCTGTTCCATCTTTCTTTGGCATGACTGTAAGGTTTAACTGTTTAACATTTCAATTATCTCTCCGATGGTCTTCTCAGGCTCCCTGAGTGCTATCATCTGTATCTTCAGGCTGTCGAGCAATGATTTGATCTTGATCCCGAATTCGCCTGAGATTATTTTCTGCACATTACGCGAAGCCACGAGCTGAACCGAAGCCGGACCGGCTCCTTCCTGAGCATCCTTGTTGGGATTGGGTATGAACTCAATACTTTTGGTATCAAGATCGTATACCACAAAATACGAACATCGGCCGAATCGCTGATCCAGTTTGCTGTCAAGGGTGTTTCCGGTGCTTGTTATTGCTGCTTTCATTTTATTCTGATTTGGATTTTCCTGTATTATCCTGTACATCAGCAACACTTACAAAGAGATTGCTTTTGCACAGAGGACATTCCTTTACCTCTGTCTGCTTGTCGGGATTATTGAAATGACAGCCGCATTTAAGGCATGAATACCACTCAGTGTCGTAGTATATTTTCCCTCCCTCGATAATAATGCTCCTGCCGTTAACAATGGCATCAGCTATCTTCTGCCGGGCCTTTGAATAAATACGTGTCAGGGTCGGCCTCGATATCTGCATGAGGAGAGCTGCCTGATTATGGTTCATCTTCTCATGATCACAAAGGCGGAGTGCTTCGTACTCCTCAAGATGGAGGAATACCTTTCCCGGATCATATGATCCTGTCTTTCCCCCGTAAGGAATAAAACCCGAGACAAGGGGAGGATTGCTTATTTTGCATGATCGTGAAGGTCGTGGCGACATATATTATGAACTATAGTTCGATACAAATATAATGAACTATTGCTCATATTGCAAGAAAAAATGATTTTTAAGGATAATTTATGGCATCATCTGCTATAAGTGCATTATTACATTACCTGTCACTTTTTCTTTATGCCCTTTAACTTCGACCTCAGGCCTTCTTTCAGAAAGGCCACTTTTTTTGCAAGCTTTTCCCTGGCCGAAAGCTTTTCGGTCAGAAGGAAGGTATTAAGTATTTCTGCGAATTCGGGAGTGCGCAGATATCCGAACGATTTATGAGGGTTCCGGACCCCGTTTGCCTCGTAATCATTTACAACGAGGAAATCAACCGGTTTCACTCCGGCTTCATTTTCATTGTAATAGTCCGACAGTCTGTAATTGAAGGCTACCTTATCGAGGATATCCGAGAAGTTATACCAGTTTTCAACCACTCCCGGTGGAGTAGCAATCCTGCCCTTATATATTCCTCTTTGTTTCTGTTCGGCTGCAATCCTGCTTATAACTACAGGCAGCCCCAGGGGTGAGCCCATTGTAACGAGGGTATTAACTTTTATTTCTCGGGCAAGAAATGTCAGAACGTCAAAAGCTATTACCGATCCCATCGAATGGCTTAAAAGCATAATCTTGTCGTTCCTGTGTTTCTGAAGCAATTCATAAAGCCTTTCCCTTATCACGTAGGCTGTCCTGACTATGGCGTTGTTCGCAGTGGTGATTGTTCCGGTGTAATACTCTTCGAGGTCGTTGAAGTATCTGCTTATTACCGCATCTGTTATAAATGAATAATTAAGTGTAAGGTCGTCATTAAGAAAGATCCTGTTCATCTGTGGTCCAAGAAAATCCACAATCCTCTTCCTTGTGCTGATGTCCTCCGGGACAAAATCCTCAGGAGCCGTTTCGTATTTCTCATCGATGAACAGCGGGCTTTCAGGATCCTTTTCTTCCGGATCGAGGCTTTGCTTATGGATTATATCTGCCCAGAACGCGATCTCAAAATGGGCCGACCTGGCAATTATTTTCTTTTTCTCAAGTCCTTCAGCCATTGAAAGAAGCCACCATTCCTCAAGAACCTTCTTCGGTGGTTTATTACCCAGTCCATGGATCCCTATTATAACATTTGCCATTTCTGCCTTTTGTATTCGGTTTGCCGGAAAAGAGACCTTTCCGCAGGTGATTTCATTTTTTCTTTCTGACTACCAGTTTGTATGAATGATCGATCCATGAGAATATTTCCCTGTCAGGCACCGATCCGTCGACCAATACCGTGTTCCAGTGCTTTTTGTCCATATGATATCCCGGAATAACAGATGAATGTCTTTCTCTTAATTCTACAGTCAGAACCGGATCACATTTCAGAGTTATTCCCCTGCCTTCATCCGACAGGTCAAGCAATGCAAACATTTTCCCAGTTGCTTTGAAGGCCAGGGCTGTATCGTTAAAGGGAAGTATTTCTGTTACGCCTGGCTTAGTGATGCAATATTTTCTGATTTCTTCGACATTCATGGTACCACTATATTATACTGCAAATATTTAAAATCTGTGGTGAATTCATTGGGAGTCAAGTTTCCCTGAAATATTACTGAAGTGAATTAGTTGGTGATTCAGGTATTCCATCTCCTGTTGGCCTGCATAACATAAAAAAGTGTTTCTGATCTTTTCTGGCAGTACCTTTTTAATATGGTTTAATCCGTTTAAAAGATGGGTGTTGAAAGTTTCTGAAGACTTTATCTCAACGGCATCGAGCGAAGTGATGTCATCAAAAATCAAATCAACTTCGTTCTGATTGCTGTCTCGATAGAAATAGAAATTATCAAACAAACCCTTGTTTCTTCTTGATTTTACAATATCTGCAATTACCAGGTTTTCAAATAATGCCCCTCGTAAAGGATGACTGTCTAGTTGACCAGAATCCTGGATCCTTAATAAAGCACTGGCAAGCCCCACATCGTAAAAATACAGCTTATGAGATTTAATTAAACGTTTATTGATATTTGCATGGAATGGTGGTAACTTAAATACAATATAGGAAGTTTCCAGTATGGATATCCACGCATGAACAGTATGAACCGATACCCCGATTTCATTTGCCAGGTGACTGGCAACAAATATCTGACCAACCCTTCCGGCACAAAGCCTTACGAAAGTTCTGAATTTGTCCAGATCTTTAATGTTTACAATCTGTCTTAAATCCCTTTCAATATAGGATTCTATATAGTCAGAATAGAGCCTGGTAGGTTTGATTTCAATATTCCAGAGTCTTGGGTAAAAACCCTTGTACAGAATTTCATTAATTTGTGTCTCATTACGTGAACCCAACTCCAACATATTGAAAGGAAATAACTTAAAAATAGCTGTTCTTCCGGCTAAAGACTGGCTTATTCCGCTCATTAAATTAAACTGTTGACTGCCTGATAAGATGAACATACCAGGAGTATTGTACTCGTCAACGATTCCCTGAATGTAAGATAGTAATTCAGGAACGCGCTGGACTTCATCCAGGATCACTCCATCCAGATATTTGTTTAAAAATCCCCTTGGATCTGTTCTGGCAATTTCGTAATTGTCGGGATTCTCGAGTGAAATGTACTTTTTATCCGGGAAAAGGTGTTTTATCATGGTCGTTTTCCCTGATTGACGGGGACCGGTAATAGTAACAATTGGAAAACCAGACGCTCCTGTCAGTACTTCATGTTCGATTTCTCTTTTGATGTACATTTTATGTAATTATGAAATACTACTTCAAAAGTACATAATTTTAATTAAATAGCAAAGTCAATGCAAAAACGAGTCGCAAATTCAAAGCTTCACAGCCTTCTTGAGTTTGTATACCGGACGAACCGAGTGTTAAGATCCGGCAGCTGTTATTATTTATTCAACCAATTCCTGAAATCTGCTGCCCGGTCTATACTTACGATTGTATCTGAATCTTCATCAACAGAGGGGCTTAAAATGATCTTTATCCGACTTCTTGACCATGCGTACATATTTTTTATAGATCTCATGTTCACAACATATTTCCTGTTAATACGGAAAAACTGAGAGGGATCAATTACATTAACCAGGTTATCAAGGCTGAGATCCAGGGGATAGGAATTTCCCTCGAATGTTTTTAGGAAAGTGCATTTCTCCATTGCATAAAAATAGGCTATCTCCTCGGCTTCTATTTTACGGAATCTATCACCTATCTGTATAAGAAACCGTCTGCGATAGTCGGGTTGTTTGCCCTGCACGGCAGAAAGAATATTTTCAAAATCAATACTGAATGCCGATTTAAGCGACTTGTATTTTTGAAGAGCCTCAGTTAATTCATTTTTGCGTACAGGCTTTAAAAGGTATGAGACACTGTTCAAATTGAAAGCCTTAATTGCATACTGATCGTAAGCGGTTGTGAAGATTACCGGAGTTTTAACCGTTATCTGTTCAAAGATGCTGAAGCTTAATCCATCAGATAATTGAATATCCAGGAAAATCAGGTCAGCCTTGTTTAAAGTAAGCCATTTCACAGATTCCTTTACAGAACTAAGTTTTGCGATTACTTCTGTTTCGGGAGCTGTTTCGATAAGCATCTTTTCAAGTCTTTCTGCAGCAAGTTCCTCGTCCTCAATTATTATGACTCTCATTCTGATCGCATTTTAATAAAGGCAGTTTTACAATATAATGATTTGTTTTAACCCGGAATTCAGGAGTGATCTCACATATCATGGCATATCGCTTTACCATATTACTCTGTCCCAGTCCGGTTGAAACACCTGCAGATATCTTAAGCTGAATGTTGTTTCTGATTATCAGCCACTCTTTCTCATACGATATATCAATCTGAAGTGGTTTTAAGGAATCAATAATATTATGTTTCACAGCGTTTTCCAGTACCACCTGTAATGATAATGGTGGTAGAAGGAGATGAAGAGTATCAGCAGGCAGGTTAATATTTACAATCAATGCTTCACCATACCGGATCTGTTGAAGAAAAATATATGATCTTATGAATCCCAGTTCTTCATTCAGGGTAACAACAGTTTTTTCAATTGTCTCGAGGACATACCTGTAAATATGCGAGAATTCGTCAATAAAGAGCTGAGCCTTTGCTACATCCTTGTCAATTAGTCCTGACAGAACATTCAGGCTATTGAACATAAAATGCGGGTTTATCTGATTTTTTAACACCTCAAAACGTATCTGGGCAAGTTCTTTTTCAAGGGTTTCTGCCTTTGTCCTTGCTTTATCGCTTTCGATAAAGAAGAGCCAGGCTTCCAGAATAATCATTAGGATAATATTTACAACTGCATAAATAAGAGCATTATAAAGAAGAACCAATTTAAGATCTTCAGTATATGCCTTTATCAGGTTTGCAGATAATGTAATAAGAACTGATACCAGAAACGCTATTGTGACAGTGATCACAAACTGAATAAAGACTCGGCGAAATACCCTTTTTGTCCAGGGGAAAGAACGATTCAGTAACTTAATTGCAAAAAGATCGGGGATAGCTATCATAAAACCTGCAACGATACTAAAGCTGACACCTCTGAAAAGACGAATAAAAAAATGCGTCATGCCAGAGAGATGATAAAAACCACTCAGATGATTATATGTTATAACAATAACCTGAACACTGACAGCAATAACTAATATTAACTTCAGCAGCTTTTGAAGAGGAAATAATTGATTTAACCCGGATATGAAATTTGCCTTCATTTGTATGTAAAAATAAACGGAATTATCTAGCAGCCAACAATCTGATTCATTTAAACAGATGAAATTAATTTATCAGATGCTGTTTCTAAGAAGAAAGAAAAATATTCCTGCCCCGATAGCAGGTCGGGGCAAGGGGGCTATCTGTTACGATATACTCTGCCATATGATTTTTTTCACTTATTGGCTGGCTTAAATTTCGATATCTGCAGCCTTATCGTATTAAATACTCGAGGAAATTGTAGTCCCTTAAAAATACCAGACGGAACTTTCTCTGTTAACTTTTCGCTTGCCGGATTTATTCTGGCACAGGCCTTACCGGGTATAATATAGAAGATATTACGATAATTCATTTTATTACTTTTAAGTTCCCTCGGACTAAAAGTGTCTTAAAAATCCAATACGGACACTCAGATAATGATAATTCATTGAAAATGGAACTTCTTCTATATCTGTCGTGCCCGATATTGCATTATATTTTACTCCAGGGATTAAGCTCCATTTTGAGCCAAGCGGTATATCAACACCTGCTGCAAACTGGAATCCAGGTCCATGGCCGGTATCTCCAATAATTTCACCATTATTATTCTCAACCTCAATGTGATTGTAGAGAAAACCAGCACGCAGGTAGTATGATGAGAGCAATCCATCAACGGGATGTTTGAACTGCAGACCGATCACATAACCTGTCTCTTCAAAGTCAGTATTGCTTCCTGAAAATGGACTTTTTCCTGAGAACCGGTTCCATCCCCATCCTGCATAAACCCCCGTATGCTGGAAAAAACGATAATGAAATATTCCTTCGAAGCCAAAGCCTTTCTCAAGTTTGCTGTTATAAATTTCACGTGTGGCCAGTGAGGGTCCTCCGCTAAATTCAAATCCTAATCTTTTTTCTTTTTCCTGTCCAAAGGATGTCAGAGTCAATACTGCTGACAGTGCTAATGTCAATAATACTTTTGTTTTCATTTTTGTTATATTGAAATTGTTCATAATTAATTACATGAAACAAAATTATTGCACTGATCAGGTTAAATAAAAATTAAGATGATTAGGGTGTAAAAATGGGGGATGAAGGTGTAATTTCCTTTGCTGTCGCCACCCTCCGGTTTAAAAAAGGTCAGTCTTATGTTTTAAGATTACGACACAAAATCAGAACGTACTAAGGACTGGTTAGTGTCTCTGGGATAAACAAATATGTTATTCTTAAACCACCTTTTAAAGCAAATATTAAATATAGAACAGTATAATGATCTAATAATCTATGTTATACCAGAAGACATCTTCCTTTTATAATGGAAATTTTTTAACTTAAGCTTAATTACTGAAATAAATGAAATAAAAAAATGAACTTTACTGATAATGATTCATTAACCCAATTTCAAAAAAGTATTTTCAACCTGACAAATTACAAATCTTACCATCACTTAAAATCCTTTCTTAAGTAAATTTGGCTTGTTGACTTAAATTTAAAATTCAGTAATAAGAAGCACGGCATCAAAGTATAATAATAGATTTATTTAAGTAGTTGGTCTCTTTTTAATTTTGGCAGAGCTTGGACAACAATTTCGTATGAATGATCGACCCATTTTGTTATTTGATTATTGCTGATGCTCCCTTTTAGGTTAATTCCAATCCAATGTTGTTTATTAAAATGCCATGCAGGAGTAACTTCTGAATAACTCTCCCTTAGTTCCAGAGCCATACCTGGGTCACATTTAAGAGTTAAACCCCTGCTGTCCTCAGAAAGATCAAGTAAAGCGAACATCTTTCCGGCCACTTTAAAGACCAATGCCGTGTCATTGAAAGGAAGACATTCAGTAACTCCTGGTTTTGACAAACAATATTCTCTGATTTCTTCTAAATTCATTGCTCTTAAATGACTAGTGGGTCAATGTCTGAAATACTTTTTAAATGATTTAACTACAGTACTCCCGGAGCGTTTCGATATTCATACAGAATTATCCTTGTGTAAAGATCAAGGATACTATATCCCGGGGTCGTCCTTACTGTATTCCAGAATGTTTCCCGGCTGGCATTTCAGTGCACGGCATATCGCATCGAGGGTTGACAGTTTTATCGTTTTGGCTTTTCCGTTTTTGAGGACCGACAGGTTCGAGGTATTTATGCCGATCATATCGGACAGCTCATTCAGCTTCATCTTGCGTTTTGCAAGCATCACGTCGAGGTTTACAATTATTGCCATGTTTTATGTTTTATCCCCTGAATTTACAAGATTTTTTATTGTAATACAATAAAAACTTTACCCTCCTCAATATGAATTTTACCCGGCACAATATGAATTATAAGAAAATAGTAAAATAAAACCCGCCGGCAGCAGATTGAACAGAAAATCAGGATCTGTTCACCTTCCTGCAGCCGGCGGGAAATGATCGGAGCTCAGGGGAAGCTGTTATCAGACTTCCCTGGGCATGTTGTATGGTTTTCTTCCGCCATCAGGGCGCGACAGCAAGGCGTCGGCATCCCTGTCGTTGACGAATTTTTCGGTTTTTGCGTCGAATGTAAGTTTTCGTCCGGTCAGGTAGGCGATATTACCGAGGTGCATCATTGCTGTCGAGATATGTCCCTCCTCAACATCGGCAATAAGGTCCTTGGAATTGCGGCTTTTAACGCAGTCGACAAAATTCTGGAAATGGAAGTCGATTCCGGCCTTTGCGATTTCATCCCTTCTTGGATCAGGGTCGAGGTCCTTTTCAGTCACCGTTATTGAAGGGGTATTAGACCTGTCCTGCATCCGTCCGGTGCTGAAGGCAGCAGTTCCGGTCTGGCCGTCGACGGTTGCAGCCCTGTTCTCGGTCTGGAACACAAGGAAGCTGTTTCCTGAGGAATAAGCATATCCTTTTGTCCCGAGCCACAGGTTGCTCCATGGTTCGTTCGGCGTCGGAAGGCTTCTTACCTCGAGTTCGAGGATACATCCGTTCGGATATTCGAATGTTGCCACCTGGAAATTCGGGACATCCTGATCCGACTCATTGGCATAGGCGTAAAAGCCTCCGCAGCATGCGATCTTTGAAGGGTGATCGCTGAGGTTCATTCCCAGGCGGAGAATATCCATTGCATGGGTACCGTTGTTCCCGAATTCGCTTGTGCTTGTATCCCAGTACCAGTGCCAGTTATAAAGGAAATGGTTCTCGTTGAACGGTATCATGGGAGCCGGTCCGCGATAGAGATCCCAGTTAACGCCCTGGGGTACGGGACCGTCGGGTTTACGGCCTATGCTCGGGCGGGAGCGGTACACCGTACCACGTCCCATGTAAACGTCGCCTATAACGCCGTCCCTTACCATCTCAATGGCTTTTATATTGAGTCTGCTGGCTCTTCTCTGGGTGCCAATCTGGACTATCCTGTTGTATTTTCTTGCGGCCTGAACCATCTTCCGTCCCTCGTCGATAGTGTATGCAAGAGGTTTTTCAACATAGACATCCTTGCCGGCCTGGCATGAATGGATCGTCATAAGGGCATGCCAGTAATCGGGTGTTGCTATTGAAATAATATCCAGGTCCTTGTCCTCGAGCATCTTCCTGTAATCGACATAGGTTGCCGGGCGTGGCCCTCCAAGATTCTCAATATCCTTTATGGCTTTGGGCCAGAGGTATTCAACGCAATCGCAGATTGCCGTAACCCTCGTCTCCTTTATTTTTGTGAAGTTGGCAGTATGTCCGCCTCCTCCGTAAAGGCCTCCGCGGTCGTTGATCCCAATAACTCCTACGTTAAGTATGTCGCTGGGTTGTGTCTGGGCATAGCCTCTGATATAGGCAGGGGCGCCTATTGCCAGCCCTGCCGAGGCAAGCATTGATTTTTTCAGGAAAGTCCTTCTCTTCTCAGTTTTCATGGTTCAGGTGATTTTTGTTTTTTGTTGTTTTATCGGGGTAATTTTACTTGTCAACGTAAAACATATCCTAAATCCTTTCCGGGTAAATATTTCTGAATGAACCAACATGCCATTCTGCACCTGGTCTTGCAATTAATCCTTCTCAGGAATAATTCTGTTTTCATCGGAAAGGATACTTATCATCATATCGTGATAGAGGAAGAATAATCCTTTCTGAACCAAAATCAGGCAATATTAATCATCCCTTACAGGAAATACCGCTTAAATATATGAAAAACTATTTGAAAATCCTATGTCTTCGGGCTCTGACACGGGTGTGATCAGGGTGTGTTTCCCTTGCGAAGGCCAAAAGTACCCGGACGTATGATAAACCAACGAATCTGGTTAATCCTTTCCGTGGATTTCTTCAGTTATGCGAAAAGGAATTTATCTCTCCCTGCTGCTGTCTTCTCACTTCAGAAGTTGATCCCAATAGTGAAGATGAGCATTTTATGCGTTACAATGTCCCAGGGCTGACCCCTGTTATTCCTGGTTATGTCAGTGAATGTATTGTCGAATCTGATCCCTGCGGCTACACTGTTGAGAGAGCCAAGCGGGAACTCCAGCCCTCCTCCGAGATGGTATGAAAGGTGAAACATCCTGAGCTGATGCCATGCATTGCCTCCCCTTATCCTGAGCGATGGGATGTCGGTTCTTCCGCTCACCATTATCTTTGGATCGAATCCAAAGTCGATGAAGTACCTGCCGTAATTTCTTTCATCTGTCTGAAGCTTAAGTCCAAGAGGGATGGAGATATAATGCATCCTGTAGATTATGGTTTCGCCCGGGTCGATGGTTATTGTTTCACTTCCGAAATTCCTTATCTCGACGTTTATCTCTTCGGTGTATGACAGCCGCCCGCCGGCATTGATAATGCTTATTCCTGTCGAAAATGAGTAGTTATCGCCAAAATAACTGTTATAGGTGACGCCGAAACTTGTTCCCGGCATTGCTCCTTCGTTGCGGCTGTCATAGCTGTCGGTGGCGAACCAGCTGATGACAGGTGCAACAAAAATACCCATTGATATGTACTCAGGCCCTCCGTTTCTGTACCAGGGATTAAAACCTCCCCTGCTGTAGGGGCTTCTCTGGCCGCGCTGGCTTCCCTGTCCGTAGTAGCCTGGATCAGGAGCCGGAACATAGACCGGCTGGGATGATACATCCTGTATTACAAGAAATGACAAAGCAGCAAAAACTGCTGCTGCTGCTGCTGCCGGTACCGTCATCCGGTTTTTTCTCTTCAAGGCTTCATGCGGTTTCATTGTAACTGTATAAAATGACCCGGTAGATAAAACTCTATATCGCAGGGGTACAAATATTGAGCCATATTTAACGGAATCTCCCTTCGGCAGAGAAGCGCCAGATTAATCAGGATCATATTGATGTATGTCATTGTTTAAGCTGATATATATCAATATTTCAATAGATTAAAGGAATGCACCGGCGGTATGGACAAAAAGATGTTCTGTTCTTTACCTGCTTAATTAAGCACCCGTTCATGGATCTGTATCATTCGACGTTTCAGCCTTCCGGAGCTTCAGCCAGACGATAAACCCAGATATAAGGATGAAAAGGACTATCAGTCCGGTCAGAGGCACTATCAGAACGTAGAATCCGCCTATCAGGGGCTGCCAGATCCTGCCGGTATGTATCTCGAGCGCCACATTCCAGAGCGACATTGTGCTTTCCTCCCTTATTTGCCGGGGCATCGGTGCGAACTCTCCGTAGCCGCTCACGGGAAGAGCCCCCCTGTTGTAATCAAAATAGAATTCCTGGCCGCTGAAGTCGCGCGTAAAACCTGATATCAGATAATCCCCTACAGGGCTTCCAAAACCTGACTTACCCTCATATTCCTGCTTTGTGATATAGTCGAAAACCCGGCCGTTCTGAGAATTCCACAGGAAGAGGCCTTCGAACGAACCGATGAGGAAAGTGCTGCTGTGTGTTTTCTCAAGGACGGTCACTCCCATTATGCTTGCAGGAGGCTGGTGGACGTACTTTTTCAGGTCCGAACCCAAATCATCGTCAGAATAGAAGAATCCTTCGGATGTCGAAAGGATGAACCTGCCCGATTCCTCATCATAAAAAATGCGACGGAGCTGGTCAAACCATGGATTTGAGTCAGCCAGTTCGGTAAAAGGGATCTTACCGACCCTCGAATTGCCTATGAATGCCAGTAAAGGAGGTCTGAGAAACATTCCGGTCACGGTGTTCAGGATAAGGATGGCCAGCATTATCCAACCCAGCTTGTTATGCCACCTGAGATTCCAGCGGTTGGAGCTTTTCAGCTTCTTCCTCTTTTCGGCCCTGACTCCTTCTTTTTTCAGAACAATTTTGTTTATGAAAACGATAAGACCGCTTATTGTAAGGAAGGCGAAAACCAGTCCGGCAAAGTCAATAATAAGCTTGCCTGTAAGTCCGTAAATCTCACCGCTGTGTATTACCCAGAGAGTCTTGAAAAGCCCGGTTTTATTATCATAGTTTTCAGGAGGAGGAAGCTGCATTACAGCAAATTCCTTCAGGTCTGCCGACTTTAGAAGATATGACCGTGTAAGTATGAGCATGGTGTCATTCTTACAGGAAATGTCGACAACCCTCCTGTCCCTGACAGGAATATCAATACTTGTCCATTTTCCTTCATCAGAGCTGTAGGAAAAAAGACCCGAAAAGGCTCCTGCCAGAAGCTTTCCTTCCTTCGTCATGACCACCTGGAAAACCCTGTGGTTATCGATCCCTTTCGGAAATCCTTTTCCGAAAGATGTAAAAGCTGAAAAAGCGCTGTCGGTAAGCCAAATGCCTGTATTTCCATAAAGAAGCACCGAATCGGGAGAGATCCTCATCGTTGCCTTCACAGCAGCGTTGTTCCAGTTGTTGTAACGGTATACCCCGGGAAGCAGCTTCCTGTTTATGTCTATTCCCGACAATGCGTTGCGGTGATTGAGGATGATCCCCGAAAAGACGTAGCTCAGAATAATAAATGCAAAGATTATCCCAAGCCATTTATGATATTTTCTGAAGAACCTTATCACTTCTTAAATCTGCAAATCCGGGCAGCAAAAATAAGACTTTATCCTTCTTTTCCAAGCTTGCTTACATTTATGGATCCCTTCCATGCCCAGGGAATCATCTGAAAGTCACATTCACAATCAGGATCTCCGATTTGGCTGTTGTTCTTACAGGAGGACCCCATAGTCTTATTCCGCTCGAAACAAAGAAGTGAGTGTTTCCTTTTTTAAGGTATCCATAACTCAGTTCATATACTTTGCGGGTTATGAAATTTATAGGGAAAAGCTGTCCGTGGTGTGTGTGGCCTGAAAGGGCAAGATCTGCCCTTGCTGTGCTAATCTCATCAATGCTTGTCGGCCTGTGGTCGAGGAGTATCACGGGAAGTGAATCCGGGATATTTTTCATCAGTTCACTTACGCTCAATCTGCCTTGCGTGCTGCTGTCGTACCTTCCTGCAACAACGAAGGAGCCGTCAACGACAACTGCACTGTCGGTAAGCAGTGTTATCCCGGAGTTCCGGAAGAAAGCTCCGTCCTCATTGCGCGAATATCTTTCATGGTTGCCAAGAACCCCGTAAGAGCCGTACCTTGTTTCAGTTCCGGAAAGGAGCCTTTCAAATTCCCTTATCCTTTCATCGTTACTATCGCCGTCGATTATGTCGCCTCCGTAAAGCAGTATGTCGGGACGAATACTGCTTATCTTCCTAACAAACTTTCCGACAAAACGGGTATTTACATCCCTGTGAAGATGAAAATCTGATACAAAGGCAATTGTAAGATGATCCTTCCCGCTTTGTTTCCCTTCAACCTCTATCCCGTATTCCCTTGTCCGGATAACATTGAAATTAATTATCCCGGCTGTCAGAACCACTGCTGAGCAGAAGACAATCGCGGCGAAGACAACATTCCTGAAGCTGCGGCTTCTTATTTTTTCGCGGGGCACTGCTTTTAGAGGAATATTGATAAGCAGAAGCAAATCGTAAAGAAGCGTGAAAAGAAAAAGATACAGAAAGAACGGAAGCATGTAATCTGAAACGGACGACAGTAACTTTCCTGCTACGGGAGCAGCATCTCCGTCGATAAGCCTGCTTGCAGGATAGATCATGAACAGAAGCAGGTAAACGGGAATGAAGATTTTAAGGTGCTCCTTCCTGATGAACAGCTGCATCAGCCTGGTAAAAAGATAAATATTGGGAATTAAATAGGTGAGGGTGAGGATTGTATGAAACATGGCAGGAGTTAAGTTAGAAATTCTGGTTGCTTGGTGCTTGGTGCTTGGTGCTGGTTTCTGGGCACTGGGTGCTGGGTGCTCGTTGCTGGGTGCTCGTTGCTGGGTGCTGGGTGCCGGTGCTGGGTGCCGGGAGAATTAATAAGAGAAATCATAATACTTCTAATATTTATTGAAATAATACTTAAGGATCTATAATATTCATTATTATACAACTAGCAACTAGCAACTAGTAACTAGCAACCAGTATCCAGTAACCGACAACTCCGGTTAACCAATAATTCAATATAAAGGATAAACATATTATCCGGCTCTTTGTTCCTGAAGTTCAGACAGGGCTGTAAAATTTTTTCAGCAACAGAAGGTAAAAATAATTTTTTTCTTTCTTATGGAATTCATAACTTTTTTCCCCGTTTGCCGGTCAGGTTGTAAAAGCCCTGGCTGACTGACAGGACACAGTATTATAGGGAACGGGAAATAACCTGATGAAAATGGCCGATTCCTTTACAAAAATCATAGAGAATTATCTTATAACGTAAATACTGAAAAGGGGGTAAACCATGAGAGGGAAAATGAATGAGAATGCATCAAGCAATGCCGTATATGGACTTGGTCTGATAGGCGCTGCAATCTATTACATCTCGGCTGCGACCGGTTTCTGGGCCGGGGTCCTGGGTTTCCTGAAGGCGATAGTTTGGCCGGTCTTTCTTGTCTTTGAGGCTTTGAAGAGCCTGGGAGCCTGAGCTTAAACCCAGCGCTCAAAATTTCCATGCAGCCTTCAAATAACTACTGCCGTCATATTCATTCATATAGTTATATATGTATTTTTGTACTGAATAATAGAAATCACAAATGAAAAAAGCAATCTTTATTATAATCGCAGTTTTTGCTGTTGCTGCACTTAAGCTCCATGGTCAGCAGGGTTTATCGGTTGGAGACAAGGCCCCTGAATTCAAGGCTATGGCCGATGACGGAACGGTATGGGATGCAAGGGACTATCTCGGGAAAAAATACATCGTGGCATATTTCTATCCCGCCGCGATGACAGGAGGATGTACAAAGCAGGCCTGTTCATACCGCGACCACATGGATAAGCTGCTTGCCGAAGGCGTGGTTGTTGTGGGTATCAGTGGTGACAAGGTGGANNGCGAGGGAGGAGCTATCAAACGCACTGTCGGAGGGATTGAGCACGAGCTTGTAAGGGAGCTTACAACGAAAAGGTGGACCTTCATTATCGGGAAGGACGGGAAGATCTTGTACAAGAATGACGCGGTTGACGCTGAAAAGGACACTGCTGAAGTCCTGGAATTCATAAAGCTTCAGGCTTCCAGATAAGCGGTGTCAGGTTTCAGAACCGGTCCTGACGGCAATGCCAGGTAAAGGTCAGATCTTGCCTGCCTTTATTTCATTGTATATTGCTTCAACCAGGGTTGCCTGGTCGTTCCGGAACTCCTTTTTAATGCTTTCGAGATTGTAGTTGCTTCTTACATACCCTGCGACCTTGTTCTGCACTTCCTTCATTTCAGAGACATGCCCGGTTATATCTGCCCTGTTCATCATCTCGCCGTGACCGCTGCAGAACTTTTGTGCATCAAGGGTTTTTAGCATAAGTTCAAGGGTCCTTACATGTTCAAAAGAGTTGCCTCCCTTGTAGGAATGGATAAGCTGAACGCGTCCTTTGAAAACCTGGTCGCCGATAAAGGCTATCCTGTCTTTTGGGAAATACACAACTATATCGCCTTTTGTATGCCCTGTTCCGAAGTACCACAGTTCAACGGGATCGGGTCCCGGATAGAGGTCCATTTTAGTTGTGAAGGTTACCGAAGGAATGTATTTCGCCAGTTCCGGATCATTCCATGAAGAGGGTTCGCCGTTTCTTCCCGGATGAAAGAATTCCTCGCGGCACTTTTCATGGGCCACGAAAACCACTGATTCAGGAAAGAATTTGTTTCCGTTTACATGGTCTCCGTCGCTATGGGTATTGACCATGTACCTTATAGGTTTTTCCGTAAGCTTCCGGATCTCGGCGATAGTCTGATCGACCGATTCCTTATTCATTTTAGCGTCGATAAGCAGGACGCCATATTCGCCTATGTAGGCTCCTCCGTTTGCTCCGCTTCCTCCCAGCACTTCATACAGATTGTCGCCGATCCTGTTAAGCGTTACAGGACTTGTTGCTCCCTGCTGGGCTGATGCACCGGCTGACAGCATCAGTGCTGCCAGACATACAATATTTCTTAAGGATATTTTCATTTTTTCTATGATTTACTTTAGTCCGACAATTAAAATTCCCGCTTTTCAGGCGATGCCTGCAGATTACAAAGATAGCCAATACAGGCAAACAGGGAGGGTTTATCTTATATATCCTGTTTTAACCTGAATAGAGGGTTGCTGAACATTAATAACAGGCAAATGAGCATATGTCCATATAAGTTATAAATTTGCAGTGGTACCTGATTCTCCGTTAAAACCGACTCTATGCCAAACCGAAGAAGATACAGAAAGATCAACCGGCCTCCCGGGATGGAAGGTTTCAAACCCTTTGGGATCCCGATGCGCGATCTTGAATCCGTTTATCTTCTCTATGAAGAGTTCGAGGCCCTGAGGCTGGCCGACTATGAGAACCTTACCCAGGCTGAAGCAGCCCAGAAAATGAACATTTCACGACCCACTTTCACAAGGCTTTACGACAAGGCACGCAAAAGCGTTGCAAAAGCTTTTGTGGAGGGGAAGGCAATAGTTATTAGAGGAGGGACCTATGTTACCGATAACTTCTGGTACAGATGCGACGACTGTCATCAGACTATCGTGTCAGACCATCCCTTAAACCAGTGTGGCGAATGTGAATCGGGGAACATAACAAATCTAAATGACGGCTGCCGTCACGAAAAAGATGATCAGAGTTAGGGGACATCCTGCGGTATTGCTTCGTGACCCCTCGCTGAAAAGAGAGACATGGGAAGATTTAAAAAGGTCTTCTTAAGGTACCTTTTGGAGATCGATCCCCGGCACTTTTCGTCGGACATAACAATTAAAGATCAACAAATATGATTAAAAAGCAGCTTATAATTCTTATCACATCATTAATGATTCTTACACCCGTGAAAGGACAGAAAGACAACCCGCAAACAATAACTTACAATGCCATAGGGTATTTCCGTACTCCTTATACTCCTGAGACGAGGGCTCCCCGCCAGGGAATCCTGAAACCTGATGTTAAGGCCAGAATCGAGATCCTGCCAAAATACAGGGAAGCCCTGCAATCGCTGGAACTGTTTGAATATATAATAGTCATTTATCACTTTGACAAGTCGGAGGGCTGGCATCCTGTAACAAGGCCGCCGGTATCGAATCCTCGCTATACATTCGGCCTGTTTGCTACAAGGAGTCCCAACAGGCCCAACCCGGTAGGCATTGCCGCTGTTAAACTTGAAAAAATCGAGGACGGTATTCTGCATATTTCCGGAACAGATGCTTTCGACGGGACACCTGTAATAGATATAAAACCATACCTTCCCTCAATCGATGCAATAGATTCCCCGCAGAACTCCCTTCTGGAAAAGGAACTGGGACTCCCCGGCAAAACAAAATAGACAGATATTTTATACCATAACTTTCCCCTCCTTGCGAAGGAGGGGAAAGTTATGAAACTCAGATATCAGGTTGTTAATGAGTATTTTGTTTTTCATCAAGATAAAGTAAGATAAAAACTGATAAACCACCCCGGCCCGGAATCGAATTCCGTCCCGTACAAAACCACTGTACGGGCCACCCCTCCTTGGAAAGGAGGGGAAAGTTACGAGATCAGATAACTACCTGTTAAAGATACATTAAGTACCTGATTGGCACCAAAATCCTCTGAACTTATTCTAAAGTCGACATGCCTCTTTCAACAATAAACAGACTCCGCTTCTCCCCGGGAAAGAAAGATGGTTGAACCGTAAATACTGACTTTATCTTTACCTTTCTTATACTGAGCTCAGGACAAAAATAAGCGTCAGTGCAGCAAAAATCAATTTTCAGATTTCTCAACATTCATATTTAGTGTGTTATAAAATAAAACCGCACTAATTTAGCGAGACATCACAAGTCAGGACCGGATCAGCTTTCAGTAAATTTTTATTTATGTAGTGAACATATGTTCACTTTATTTTTTTATATTTGCAGGACAGCAATATAAAACCAGAAGGAAATCTGAAAAATACTGAAGTGTAAATAAGACAAGTTTAACCAAAATAAGAAATTATTATGCCAGGAGGAGATCGCAACGGACCACTGGGACAAGGTCCCGGAACCGGAAGAGCATTAGGTTACTGTTACGGATATGATACACCGGGTTACATGAAAGGCCCGGGAAGAGGAATGGGCAGGGGAATGAGGCACGGAAGAGGATCAGGCTATGGATGGGGTTTTGGCCGTGGATGGGGCTTCTCCCGCTGTTATCCGGGCCAGGGGCCGGGATATCCCGGCATGCCTTCCATTAGCCGCGAGGATGAAATCAGGATGCTTAAAACAGAGGCTGACTCATTGAAACGCTCACAGAAGGATATCGAGAAAAGGCTTTCTGAACTGGAAAAAGAGGAATAGTTTTTCAGGGGAACGGGTTATTTTATGGGGTCACCGCAGAATTTTCGCCTTTTGCAGTCCCTGCAGAATTTCCCCATCCATACCCCATCGAACTGATCCATGACAGTCCTGATCATCTCCGGATCTGTTGTAACGAATCCCGATTCGAAGTTGCGTGTATGCTGGCTTTTCATTCCCAGACCAGCACCTGTAAGGTTTGCAGATCCCGAGTATGCATACTTTCCATCTATAATAATGTGTTTGAAATGGACTCTAGGGCATAACTGTCTTTCCATGTTTTCCCAGAGATACGGATACTTGTCAAAGCTGTTCCTGAAATTCACTCCGGGTTCCTTTGCATGAAGTAGTCTAACCGAGACCTTTCTCTTTACAAGTTCATCCAGAACCGACAAAAAGGAGCGGACTGTTCCCTTGTGCTTTACATGAAGATCCTTGATATCGGCAGTGCCGATCCAGACAAAAGACCTGGCTCCCGCCACAGGTTCAATAGCCTGATGGTAAAGGTCTTCATTGGTAATGAATTTAATGCTCATCGCTATAATTATTTCCTGACGGAAAAATTAGTTGGTTCATCCCTTTTTTCAGCTGATTTTATTTGCGAACATAAAGAAAATCATCTCAGGAAAGAATCATTATCCTGGGATTCTTACCATTTTTTTCATAACATTATGATCCTGTTCTGAACCAGCTGTATATTCATCAAAAGGATCACCTCCTTTTAGTCTGCAGTTCAGGCGAAGGAAAAAGAAATAAAAAAACACTTATGAGAACGATCGTTTTACTTACCCTTCTTCTTGCTTGCTCTTCCGGCTGTTATTGCATTCAGGATTCTGCATCCCCTGACAGTACTTTTTCAAATCCTCTCTTCCCTTCAGGAGCTGATCCCTGGATCGTAAGGCACAATAACTACTATTACTATTGCAGTTCGTCAGGAAACGGGATCTCCATACGCAGGGGTGAAAACCTCAACGCTCTCAGCCAGTCGGAAGCCGTAAAGGTATGGACGGCCCCTGAGGGAACGATGTGGTCAAGGGAGATCTGGGCCCCCGAGCTTCATCACCTTAACGGGAAATGGTATGTCTACTTTGCAGCCGACGACGGCAGGAACGTCAATCACAGAATGTATGTAATTGAGAACAGTTCTGAGGATCCCATTGAGGGTAACTGGATCTTCAGGGGCAAAGTCTCTGACCCTTCCGACAAGTGGGCCATCGACGGGACTGTTTTCAGCTACCGGCGCAAGCTGTATTTTGTCTGGTCGGGCGGGGAAGGAGATGTTAACGGGCAGCAGAATCTGTACATAGCCAGGATGTCGGATCCCCTGACTATAAGCAGCGAAAGGGTTCTCCTGTCAGCTCCCGGACTCTCATGGGAAACAGTAGGCGATCTCAATAATCCCGATGATGTTCCACATGTAAATGTTAATGAAGGGCCAGCAGCACTAATAAGGAAAGGCAAGCTGTTCATAGTTTATTCCGGAAGCGGATGCTGGACGGATGCTTATTGTCTTGGCATGCTGACCTTTAAGGGAGGCAGGGACCTCCTCGGCAAAGGTGCGTGGGAAAAGAGCAGGGAACCTGTTT
>MTKZ01010427.1_pt1 | contig 22883 bp, 21 predicted proteins | sample 1042781 | NCBI WGS metagenome assembly MTKZ01 (sample SAMN06212207, study PRJNA360539) | anaerobic digester metagenome | biome: Wastewater treatment plant; material: sludge; isolation source: anaerobic digester fed with sludge from wastewater treatment plant | place: Denmark: WWTP Viborg ... | reverse complement strand
TCAGAACTTATAAATGCTGGAGACGACGTTTACACTTGGGAATTTGTGGATGTCCCGGTTCCAGTTAGGGTTAAAAAAGATGTGCGCTTATGCACTGTGTGCGGTGAATCATTCGTCAGTAAGGATGGTTCGGATATTTGTAAAGGTTGTTCATGAGAATAATTTGATCCTCATAAAATTACGCCAATACACACCTAAAACCTTTTTTAACATTCTTTGAAACTAAAAATTGTGGATAACTACTAGAACTATACAAATGAACTCATTTTTGTTGCATGTGGACTCCGAAAACACTCTTATAAACTAAATCATTAGTTGAAATGTTATTAGTGCTACTTCACTAATTATCTTCTTATATTCTAAATTTTTGATAATTACTAGGTTTTATTTTTTCAATCTATCTTAATCAGAGTTCGATATCTTTATATATACATATCGATAATGTATTTAGTGTCCTGATAATCTTATCAGGGGCACAGTCATACCGAAAAATTAGTGATAGAGGAAGATAAAAATGGACTCAAAAAAATTAGCCATTATAACAGTTATTGCAATTTTTATTATTGTTGCAGGCATTTATATCAGTGGAATCCTGGGAGGAAGCATGGGGGCGGAGAACAAAACCATTACCGTCCTTGCAGGGGCAGGATTTGTAAAGGTAACCAATGAGATGAAAACAGAATTTGAAAAAGAACATCCGGGGGTTAAGGTAAACGTCCATAATGGTGGTAGTGGAGAACTATTCAGTATTCTGGAGACACAGAAAAGTGCAGACATTTTCATGCCAGCAGATTATAAGTACATGAGTGATGCCATGGAAAACGGCGACATGAAAAATGATACAGTTAAAAACATAACCAAAAATATTCCCATCATCATCGTAGCCAAAGGAAATCCGAAAAATATTACTTCACTGGCCGATCTTGGAAAACCTGGAGTTAAAGTGGCTATAGGTGAGCCAAACGGCCCAGCAATAGGTAAAACCACTGAGAAGATCCTGAAGAAAACTGGGCTTTACAGTAGTGTCCAGGCTAACGTTGTGGTGAAAACAACAACTGTAAATCAGTTATTGACTTATATATTAACTGGTCAAGCTGATGCAACCATAATATGGGAAGATATGACCACTTGGTCTGAAGCCCAAGGTAAAATTGACGTAATCCAGATCCCGAAAAACCAAACGAAAGTCAGCACTGTGCCTGTAGGAGTCACGGTTTATACTAAAGAAGATGCTTTGGCTAAAGAATTCGAAGAATTCGTAACTGGAGATAAAGGAAAGGCCATCTGGGAAAAATGGGGATTTAAACCCCTCACATAACCACCTTTAGACATCAGATGTGTGGACGATAGGTAGATAAATGTCTATCTACCTCATCTTTTTATAATGGAATATTAAATTAAAAACTATGAGAAGTAAACTCGAGATAGCCTTTATCTCAATTTCACTTATTTCAACATTAATCCTTTTTATAGTAATAGGCAGTCTTTTTGTCATTATAAACCCAGCAGATATTCTAGAATCCCTTTTTTCGCCAGAAATGATATTTGCCCTGGAGTTAACCCTTATTACATCATCAGTGGCCGCCATATGTGTGATGTTGGTAGCCATACCAACCTCTTATGCACTTAGCAGGTATAAATTTCCCCTTAAAAGTATTTTTAAGAGTATTTTATCCTTACCTATGGCTTTACCCGAAATAGTGGTCGGTATTGCATTATTAATGCTCTTAGGAGACAACCTACTGGGAGGTGCCCTTGAAAAACTGGGAATCAACATCATATTCACTACTACAGGCATCATCATAGCCCAAATCTGTGTTGCATTCCCGTATGCGGTTAGAATACTTTATTCAACATTTAATTATGTAAATCCACGTTATGAATTCGTTTCACGTAGTTTAGGCTACAGCGAACTTGAAACATTCCAGGAAATTACCCTCCCCCTGGCGAAAAATGGAATATTCGCTTCCTCAATAGTGACACTCGCCAGATGTATCGGAACCTTCGCTGCAGTCCTCTTTGTTGGTGGAGGGACCTTCATGAAAACTGAAACCCTTTCCATTGCCCTTTACCTTAACATGTCCTTTGGAAACGTGAATATGGCCATAACTGCAGGCATTGTGTTGGTTGTGATCTCATTCATAGCCATTTTAGTTATGGAAAGATATGCCCAAGAGAAATACCTTTAATAAACACCTCTAAATAAGTAAATGAAGGTGAAATATATTGTTCCTCGAAGTAAAAGACATAAATGTAGATTTAAAAGATTTTAAGCTGAAAAACACTAGCTTAGAGGTTAATGAAAAAGATTATCTGGTTATTATCGGACCAACAGGTGCAGGGAAATCTGTACTCCTGGAAACCATTGCCGGGTTTTATCAGCCTGATAATGGGCGTGTTTTCCTGGAAGGAAGGGATATCACCAATCTCAACCCTGAAGATCGTGGCATCAGTATTGTATATCAAGATTATGTTCTATTTCCACATATGAACGTTTTTGACAACATAGCCTTTGGATTAAAAAGAAGAACTGATAAAAAAGACGTGGTAGATTCAAAGGTCAGAAATATCTCTAAATTACTGAAAATAGACCACTTGCTGGATAGAGATCCTGAAACTCTCAGTGGTGGTGAACAGCAAAGGGTAGCCATTGCCCGTTCACTCGTGGTGGAACCTAAGTTACTGTTAATGGATGAACCATTTGCCGCCCTGGATGTGAACACCCATGCCCTTCTTACTTCCCTTATCAAAGATGTAATTGCCAGGCAAGGAACAACATGCATCCATGTTTCCCACAATTTTAATGATGTCTATAATTTAGCTGAACGAGTTGCAGTGATGAAAGATGGTAAAATTCTCCAGCAGGGGACATTGCATGATGTGTTTTCACGACCTTCCCACAATTTTGTTGCTGATTTTGTAGGGGTGCACAACGTTTTCCAAGGAGAAATCATTGGACACGACAAATCATTACTCCAGATAGAAATAGATCCAGGAATTATCATTCACAGTTCAGATGAGTTTAAATATGATTCTAGAGATGTTATGGTCGCGATAAGGCCTGAAAGCATCATATTCTCCAATGAAAAATTTGTTTCATCCGTTAGAAACCAGTTACAAGGTGTTGTTAAGGATATGTTCGAAGTCGGACACACGGTCTGGATAGAAGTTCAAGTGGGAAATGTAAGATTTAAGGGTGTTTTAACACCTAATTCCTGTGAATCATTGGGAATAGAAAGAGAAAAAGAAATTTATTTGAGTTTCAAATCTTTGAATGTTAATTTAATGGAGTGCCATGATACTTACCACTCCATTTAAATTATTTTCTTATTATAAAAGTGAGTCTATTCTATTCTTCTTCACAAGTGTCAATGGTAATTAAAAGTTCTTCACCCTCTTTTGGACAGTGTCTGACCTCGATTAAATCGTATTTTATTTCTTCTAGGTCGATGTCGACTGTGCTATGGATAGTATCCCCATCAAGGTGGACCATCACAGTACAGCTCTTTCTTCCACCTTTGAGCACACAGGTTTCAACATTTATAACCTCACCCGGAGTGAAAACCCGATTGTAAGACATTTCAACCTTATCAAATGGTTTTACGTTCTTTTTAACGTATTCAATCGCTTCCTCACAATCCATAGTCAGTTCTTTTGCCATTGTAACACCCAAATATACTTTAATTACTTTTTTAGCTTAATCTTCCACCACGATAACCTTCAACTCGTCTCCCTGAGTATGTCTTATCTCAATCAGGTCATCCATAATGGAATTCATGTTTATTTTTACCGTTTGATTAACCAGTTCTCCATTCAAATGCAACATGACCTCCAAGTATTCCTCACCGAATTCTTCCTCCATTTCAAGTCCTAAAACTTCTCCAGGAGCATAAATACGGTTATAAGAGATTTCGAGAGTATCGTGAATTGCAACGTTGTCTTTGATATATTCTATAGTTTCATCGGGCTTTAGAATTATTTCTTCTTCCATAAAAATCACGTGATAGGTTATTATCACTTACAATGTTTAAAAAAATTTGGGTGAATAATTAAAAATTTTAAAAAAATGGGTAAAACAGAGATTATAAGAATTCTCTGTTTTTCTCTGCGTTGAGGTAAAGTGAACCTTTACCATTTACGGCTATATCACCATTGTATTTGATGTATTTCCCAGAGAAGCTTTTACCATCGATTTCTGGGTCAACAACAATGCTGTCATAGACAAATCCTTCCAGGAGGATTCCCAGTTTTCCTTTGACGAGGATGTTACCGTTTTTCATCTGACCGCCTGGCCAGCGGGTAACGTCTCCATCGATCTGGATGAAACCTTTGTTCATGTGGATTCCTGCTAAGATGTCGCAGTCTCCTTTGACGTAGATTTCTCCACCTGATAGACATTCTCCGAGTTGTTTGCCGGCGCTTCCGTGGAGGGTGATTTTTCCACCGCTCATTCCTCTCCAGTCACCGATGTAGGAGCATCCGCAGAATTCTCTGGTGTTGCCCATGATTTCCAGTTCTCCGCCTTTCATTTCACGGCCGGCGTAACTTTCGGCGTTACCATTGACGGTTATTTTGCCTCCTTCCATTTCTGCTCCGCAGTGCAGGTCAGCGTCTCCGTTGACAATGATCTCTCCGGCGCTCATTTTACAGCCGATATATTTCACTCGGCCGAAGTCACCATCGAGGATCATTTTTACTTCTTCGGGAACTGCTGCATCTCCTTCCACTTCAATATCGAAGTAGTCAGTCAATGGGAATCTTCGGTTTCCAACTGGTACCTGGTATTTTTCGAAGTCTGCTTTTTCCCAATCGAACACTTTATCTGGGATGAGCTCATCGAATTCTAGGGCTATTGGAGATTTTTTCTTTAGGGTTAATGTTATTGTTTTCACTCTTAATACCCCCTTTATTTACCTGCCTGGACCTCTGTCACAATTGGGTTAGGTGTGAAATGGTCTTGTACTTGGTAGTTTTCAAATTTAACCGTGTAGAAACGTCTGAAGGTTGGCATAACCTCTTCCATGATTGTTTTTTCCTGTTCTTCGAAACCTTTCACATCAGTCCATAATGTGTGACTTGGCACGACTTTCACGACTTCTCCATCTTTAACCAGTATTTGACCATCTTTGATGGTGTACATGGCATTTCCAAAGGCGTGTTCTATGGCTGCAGGTTCCTTGGATGGGTCTATGTCGTTTGGGTTCAGGTCGTATACTGCTATGTCTGCATTGTATCCTGGGGTCAGTTCACCTCTGTCCTGATATCCATAGATTTTAGCGGCAGATGCCCTGGTAATGGTGGCTATTTCGTTAAAGTCGTATTCTCTGTCCAGGGTTCCCAGTCCAGTTCGTTTGTATGACCATACTCTAACTTCTCCGTTGTCCATCATTTCCTGTCGGCGCTCATTACTCATGAGCCAGGAGATGATTCTTGGATATCGGATGAATGGACCAGCATTTGGGTGGTCAGTGGTCAGACATACCTGCCAGGGGTCTTTGATTCGGAGGAACAGTTCAAGTCCTACACCCCATTGGAAGGATGGGACTGGTGCTTTTCCAGAGTATATGAATGGAACGATTCCGGATCCTGTTTCCAGTTCGATGTCCTTGTTTGCCCATTTAAGACCATTTAATTCGTGCAGGTCGAATTCCATTGGGCCGTCTGCTGTCATGGTAGTGGTTTCATCTAGAGTAACTTGACCTATGTCACAGGTTACGTGTTTGTTGTTGTTTATGTAATCTGCTACTTCTTTGGCACCAGATTCAACATCTCTCCAGCTGGTTCCAGCATAGGAGTGGAACTGGGCGTGGGTTAGGTGTATGGTCTGATTTCTTTTAGAACCATTTTTGGCTATGTCTTTAACACAGTCCAGGGTGTTCACAGTGGTTGGGTAGTTTCCTGGATGTCCAAGGTCGTTGGGGTGTACGTGTATGGAGTGTGGTAGTCCTAACATTTCATTGGCCTGTGAAAGAGCCCTGAGCACTTCTCTAGCAGTTACGTCAAAGTAGGGTACTGGGTCGTCAATACCGTGGACGTTGCCACCCCATCCCCATGCTTCTGTTCCGCAAGGGTTTACGATTTTAATTCCGTATCCTTTGACTATTCTGAGCCATGATGCCACAAATGCGGCTATTTCATCGATTTTTCCTTCTTTAGCCCACTGTAATACAAACCAGTTGTTACCAAATAGTGGTAAAGGGGTGATATCGACGTTTGGAATTGCCATTATTTCTTCGTGAGTGTGTTTGGCTTCCAATGGGGGCATTGCAGCTTCGGTCACTGTGCCGTAACCCATCCGTGAGTACCGGTATCCAGTTGCTGGGCAGCTGGGTATGGAAAATCCTGATTCGGATCGGCAAACACCTTTTTTAGACGTTACCCCCTTCCTTGAATCTTCTGGTCGGTAAATCCTACCAACAACGAGTTTTGGTCCTGCTACGTGGGCGTGAGGGTCCACACCAGCGGGCATGACTATCTTGTCTGTCACATCCAGGACTTTTGCATCGGAAGATACTTGTTCAACGATTTTACCATCCTTAAACATGACGTCCTTCTTTTCACCAGCTATATTGTTGGCCGGATCGTAAACTATACCGTTTTTTAGTATGTATTCCATGATATCACCTTATTTGCTAGCTACTGCGGCCTCTTCAGCTTTGATTTTCTGAACTCTTTCGTGCAGCTCTCTAATGATCCATTCATCGTCCCTGCAGGTTTCAGGTTTGTCAACGGCTTTTTTCATGTGGATAGGTACTCCATCCATCCGATAGCTTGTACCAGCACATTCTACACCTATGAAGGATCCTGGGAGCACCACGTCAGCTATCTCAGTGGATGGTCCCCAGTGGATGTCTACTTGGATAACTGGGATTTCTGCCAGGTGTTTAACTGCTCCTCCAGGGTAGTGGGCTCCGGGGTCTGCAGCTATTACCATGAATACATCACATTCTTTCCGGGTTAACAGATCTATGGTGTTGGTTTCTCCGTTCATGTATCTTGGGTATCCTCGGGCGAAGTCCACACCGTAGGGGAATCCCATTTCATAGGCCATGAAGATGTTGAATCCGTTCACATTGAAGTGTCCCCTCATTGGAGTTAGCACCCATTTGGTGTACTTGTTGAGGTCTGCTAACATTTCAATGGCCATGTCAATGTTTCTCTGCTTGGAGAGTGTGTGGGTCAGGCCTAAACCGAAGTATAATGCTCCGAACTGGACGTTTTTCATGGCTTCGGCTAATTCCATTATGTCTTCTTTGGGTATGCCAGAAACAAAGTCCTGATCAATTTCTTTTCCCCTTAAAGCTGCTCTTATTGCATTGTAGAATCCATAGTCCCCGTTTTGCTCAAAACCAATCCATATGTCGGACATTTTAGCAGTGTCACTGTACTTGGGGTCCATAGTAACCAGTGTACGGTCGAATCTGCCCCTTTGTCTGAACCATCCTCGGGGGAAGGTACTGTATCGAGAAAGGTGTCGAGGGTGGGAGTTCATAGGGTTACTTCCAGTGTAAACAATCATGTCTGCACGGTTTTTAATTTCTCCAAGGGTCGCGACGGGGTATCCTACGTTTTGTACTGCTTGTAGAGATGGTCCGTGACAGATGGTTGCCTGGTTGTCCAGGACAGCTCCTACTAATTCCCCTAATTTAATACCATGTTTCATGGTTTCAATGGATGTTTCACTCCAACCGTAGAATATAGGTCGGACTGCGTTAGCTATGAGCTCGGCTGCTTTATCCAGGGCGGTGTCCCAATCGACTTCCTGTAGTTCACCGTTTTCATCCCTTATCATGGGGACCAGAAGCCTTTGATCCATGTCCTCCATGACTTTACTGGCGCCGAGTCGACAGGCGTGTCGTACACCGACTACGTGCCCATCTTTTACTAAGAAATCTAAATCGTCACAGTTGCATCCACAAAAGGCGCATGTACCGTTTTCTACGATTTCATCATAATCAGTTACAGGTGGTTCGTATGCCACTTTAATCGGCCTCCTTATTTCTTCTTGTAGACGGGCATCTCACCGAGTGATTCTAACTCAGGGATGGTTTCTTCGTCTACAACATACTTTTTGTATACTGCTCTCATGAGGTCAGCCATTAATAAAACTTCTTCGTCTGATGTTTCCACTGTGCAGTAGATGCCTTTGTAGGTGGGGTCACAACAGCAGTAGGTTTCGTGGCTGGTTATTACGTTTGCCCAGGGACCTTTTGGTATGAAAATGGTTCCTTCATGAGGTGCGTCTCTGGAATGTACTGCAGAAACTATTACTTCACCCCAATCAGTGGTGACTTTTACAGTGTCCCAGTTTGATACACCTAATCTTGCCATGTCTTTAGGGTCCATGTAAGCTACTCCACACACCTTTCGGTATTCATCCTTACAAGTGGAACCTCTTTTTTTACATGCCCCTTGGTAGATGTCTGAGCCGGTGTTCAGCATCATGTTTAATACTTCTCGTTCTGTGGCTGTTGGTTCTTCTAATTTAACAACTTTAGGAACGACGGGTTTTTCGATATAAGTCATTTTTACACCTCATTCCAGCCATATGGCATCTGTAGGGCAGAACATTTGACATGTTCCACATTTTGTACATTTTTCGGGGCTGAAGAGTTTGATTACTCCGTTTTCTACCATCATGATTACTTCTTCAGTTTTGGATCCGTGTCCACCGGATACTTCGGGACTGATGGATACATTAACCGGGCATGCAACAACACATACTCCACATCCCAGGCAGTTATCTTGTTCTACTTTGAGTTCCATAATATATCACCAAAACTAGGTTTTTAGAGATTCCATTTTGTTTTTCCATGACTTGGACTTGGTTGGTGTGTAGTCCACGTCGGTTCTCTTGACTTCTATGGCGTCTACTGGGCAGACGTTTTCGCATGCTCCGCAATAGATGCAGTAGGTTTCATCTTTAAACACTTTATCTACGATTTGTCCTGATTCTTCTGGTTGAGGGAAAGAGTAGACGTCACAGGGGCATATATCCACACAGGCACCGCAAGTGGAACATTTGTCTTGGTCAACAGTTACTTCACCTTTGAAAGGTTTTTTAACTTTGGCAGCGTCTACTGGGCAGATTTCTTCACACCATCCACATCTAACACAGAGATCGTCATCAATGAATGAACTTCCTTTGATTTCAGCATCTGCAGGGTCCAGGTCATATTCTCCATATGAGCAGGTTCTGCATGCGGCCATTATGGCATCAACTGGACATGCTTTTTTACATACCAGACAGTAGACACATTTATCTTGGTCCACGTTTATGTCTGAAGCCACTGTGGGGTCAGATGAGGTTGGTATTTTACTGTCCATGGTAATGGCATCAGCAGGGCACATCTCTTCACAGATACCACAGTGTATACAGGTATCTTTGTCTATTTCGATTTCTCCTGTAACCAAGTTGGCTCTTTCTGGTAGTTCACGGGCGATGGTTATTGCTTCTCTGGGGCATGCCATTTCACATGCTTTAAAGTATATGCATGTTTCGTCGTCGATTTCTGCAGAAGACAGATATTGTGGATAAACATCCATTTGCTTGATTGATACATCGTCGATGGTGAATTCCAGAGCGTCTACAGGGCATCCGACACTGCACATACCACATAGAACACATTTGTTTTCATCAACGCATATTTTTGCTTCATCGGCTTCTGTTCTGATTATAGCCCCGATGTCACCGAGTTCGATTGCTTCTACTGGGCATACTTTTTCACAGATACCACAGCCAATGCAGACTTCGTCTTTGAAAGCCAGCTTCCGAACTTCATCAGCTGATCTTGTTACATCAAAGTCCAAGCCTTTGACTTCTTTCGTATTAGAAACCATTTTTTACCTCCATATTTCTATTGAGTAGTAGGAACTAACTCCATTAAAGGAATTAATTACTAAATCAAGACACGCACAGCACCAATATGAGTCTATAAAGATTTATCCTGAATTGTTGATAATTCAAAAGCTCTGTCATATTACATTTATTTCTGTTTTCAATGGAATTTTTCCTTGAAAATCTATAGTTGGCACTAAGTGTGTTGATTACACATAAATCATCTAATATATTTATACATTCCTACTAGGGCCAATCCGACACCCTTATATATAAGTGTGTATCAATTACACATAGATGTGGGGTTTACTGAAGATTATTCAGTTTCAAAACTACCAATACGCTTTCTTTAGTTTAAAAATTATGACGATAAGACTTGAAAATAGGTTTACAACAACACCACCCCCCAATCAATAGAATAAAAAAAAATTAATCTTCCTAAAATTTCTCCAAGTTAAACAAATATCAAGAAATAATCCAAATAAAAAATGTTTCCATAAAGGGAGCATACCACATATGTAATAGATATAATAAGTTTGATTACTAAATTAGTTTAAGGTGTGTATAATATGGATAGTTCAAAAGATGGACCTCAATACCGATTAAACTTGGATGATAAGATAATATTGCTGAATAAAAAAAAATTCGAGCTTTTAAAGTATATTGATGAATGTGGATCCATAACACTAGCTTCTAAAAATGCACAAATCCCCTATCGCAGCGCCCTTAAATACATTGAAAACTTAGAAAATGATCTTAATAAAACAGTAGTTTCAACAAAAAGAGGCGGAAAAGGAGGCGGTGGCGGAAGTACATTAACAGACGAAGGTAGAAAAGTATTAAGAGAATATCGAAAAGTTGATAGTATCCTTAAGATGCATGCCGATGTTAATGAGATTGAAGGAGAAATTTCGGATATTGATGCGGAAAATAAAATTGCCAACATTTATTTAAATGGTAATAAAGTCATTCTCCCATTACGAGGGAATTTCAGTATCGGAGACAAAGTACTTGTTTTAATCAGCCCCGACGACATATTCGTGATGTTAGAACCCCAAGAATCAAGTGTACGTAATATTTTTCCAGGTAAGATAACCAGCATGGAATTGAAAAACAACCTAATTCGGTTGAATGTGGATTTAGGTGAAACAAGCCTATTTGTAGATATAACTGAATATGCCCGGGAACAGCTAAATCTAAACCTTGGGAAAGAAGTATTCATAGGATTTAAAGCAGCAGCCATTGCAATGGTAAAAGTTTGATTTTTTTTTAAATATCCCTTAGATACTACACTTCCAAATACTAATACTCCACAAAATTTAAAAAACTAGAAAATAACATTTGACTACTAATAGACCAATTAAATAATTATGTTCATTTCGTTGTATTTTAACACTAATCAGAATCCAAATTATTCTGAAAATGTATAAATATTCTCAATTATTCTAAAAGCTAAATAAAATTCATCTTAAAAAAGGTGGAATCATGAAGATAATAACAGTGGTAGGAACAAAAAACACTGGTAAAACAACCCTTGTGACCATGTTAGTTGAGGAACTGGTTAAAAGGGATTATAAAGTAGGTACCATTAAACACACCCACCATGACTTTGACCTGGAGGGTAAAGATACTTGGAAACACCGCAAAGCAGGAGCTCAACTGGTTGTTGGTTCAGGGAAAAACACCTTTTTCATGGTTAACGAACAATTATCCCTGGAAAATATCCTCAAAAACATTAAAAACATCACAGAACTTGATTACGTAGTGATTGAAGGATTTAAATCATCTAATTATCCTAAAATTTCAACCACAGACGTTGCGGATGATTTCACCCTCACTAATGTTGATGTTTTCAAAATAAATCCAGAAGATGTGGTTTCTATTGTTGATCTGGTTGAGGAAAGAAGTTATGATATTATTCCCGGAGCAGACTGTGGTGAATGTGGCTATAAAGACTGTATAGAAATGTCTAAGGCCATTATACAGGGAAAAACATCGGAAAGTAAGTGCAAAATGCGGAAATTAAAGGAAGTTGAACTTTATATTGGTAATGAGAAAATTCCTTTAAACCCTTTTGTGCAGGATTTCATCAAAAAAAGTGTTATGGGAATGATAAGCACTCTGAAAACTGATAAAAATGATGAAATCAACGAAAAAATAGAATTATGGATTAAAAATCTCGAAGACTAAATACCTCCAACAAATCTTGATTATGGTTGAACCTTTATGACTGAATTAAAGACTGATAATTTCAACAGGCCGATTATCTCCCTCCGAGTATCCATAACCAACAGATGCAATATTCGCTGCTTTTACTGTCATCACGATGGCATGATTCCCCAGGAATATGAGATGAACTCCCAGGAAATAGAAAGAATCTCCTTAATCGCCAAAAACATTGGAATAAAAAAAATCAGACTATCCGGAGGAGAACCACTCATTAGAGAAGATATTGTTGACATTGTAAGAAGGATATCAGAAATAGGATTCCAAGATGTTTCTCTAACCACTAATGGCATATTACTGGAGAAATATGCTCTTTCACTTAAAAATGTGGGGTTGAACAGAGTTAATGTAAGTTTTGACACCCTAAATCCACAGACTTACCAATTCATAACCAAAAGTAACTACATTGACCAGGTGAAAAGAGGGATAAAAAAGGCAGTGAAAGTTGGACTGTACCCAGTTAAGGTTAATATGGTGGTGATGAAAGGTTTGAACCACAATGAAATATGGGATATGTTCAATTTTTGCAAGGAAAATGGAGTTATTCTACAAGTTATTGAGCTTTTAAAAACAGAAAGCTGCCCTGATTCTGATTTCTTCGACGAATACTATTATGATATGAAGATCATAGAAGAAGAACTTAAGGATAAAGCAACAGATATTAAGACCCGTGCTTTCATGCAAGATAGGAAGAAATACTTCCTGGAAGGAGGGGAGATTGAAGTAGTGCGTCCAATGGACAATACTGAATTCTGTAAAAACTGCACCAGACTCAGAATAACGCCTGATGGGAAACTTAAACCATGTTTACTTAGAAATGACAATCTTGTAGATCTTATAAATCCCATGAGGAATGGTGCATCTGACATAGAAATGCAAGATCTATTTTTAGATGCAATCAATAATAGAACCCCCTATTATGGTGGTTGTTGATTAAATAAGAAATTTTGTAAGAATCTTCTAAAATTCACTTATAGACTATTCTGTGCATTTTTCAATTCTCACTGCACAATACTTGAATTCAGGAGTTTTTGTAACTGGATCACAGGCTGGACTGGTTATCAAGTTTGTCTTGGTTTGCGGAGAGTGGAATGCCATGAACACCAAGCCTTTAGGTGATCTATCAGTTATTTCAACTGGAGATTTTATTCTTCCCCTGCGAGAAACCACCCATACCCAGTCACCACCATCTAATCCAAGTTTTTCAGCGTCTTCAGGACATATTTCCACTGGATCATGATCATAAAGTTCTTTCAGCCCCCCAGTCGCACCAGTCATAGTGCCAGTGTGATAATGAAAAATTCTACGACCAGTAGTGAGTACCAAAGGGTATTCTTCATCAGGTAATTCCGCTGGCTGCCTGTAACTTAATGGAATGAACTTTGCTTTCCCGTTTTCAGTGGCGAAATGTTCCTTATGAAGAATTGCTGTTCCTTCATGGTCTTCATGATAGCATGGCCACTGTTTACTGTCTTCTTCAAGACAGGAGTAGTACATTCCCCCATATATTGGGGCTAGACCGGCTATTTCTGCAGCCACATCCTCAGAACTTTCATAATCAAAGCCTTCTATTCCCATTTTTTGAGCTATTTCGGCAATGATCTGCCAGTCTGGTTTGGAATCACCAACTGGTTTTATGGCTTGCCTCACTCTTTGAACTCTTCGGTCAGCATTTGCAAAAGTACCGTCTTTCTCAGCAAAAGAAGCAGCTGGGAGGACCATATCCGCCCTAAGAGCAGTTTCTGTCATGAAGAGATCCTGCACAATTAAAAATTCAGTTGATTCCAAAGCCCGGATGATATTGGAAGAATCTGGTTCGGAAAGGGCTGGGTTCTCACCCACAATGTACATAGCCTTTATTTTACCTTTTTGGGCGGCTTCCATCATTTCGGGCATCTTAAATCCCACTTTAGGGCTGAGTTCAGAATTCCAGGCCTTCTCAAATTTCTTCTGAACATCAGGATTTAACACCTTCTGGTAACCAGGATATGAATCTGGTAAACATCCCATATCACAAGATCCCTGGACATTGTTCTGTCCCCGGATAGGATTAACCCCTGCATATGGCTTACCAAAGTTTCCAGTTAACAAAGCCAGATTAGACAGTGAAAAAACATTATCAGTACCATGGGAGTGTTCAGTTATTCCCAATGAATAGAATATGGCTGCGGGTTCTGTTGTGGCATATAATCTTGCTGCATCTCTTATTATATCCTGACTTACGCCAGTAATTTCTTCCACAGTTTCCAGGTCGAATTTATCCAGAGATTCCAGCAATGCATCAAAGTTCTCACAACGTTCCTGGATGAATTTTTGGTCTGTGAGCTCTTCATGAATAATTACTCCAATCATGCCCATTATAAGAGCCACATCAGTTCCAGGATTGTGTTGGATGGTTATATCTGCATGACGAGTAATATCAATGTCTCTGGGGTCAGCTACGATTATTTTAGCCCCGTTTCTAACTGCATCCATTATTCTCATACTTAAAACTGGGTAACTATCAGTGGGGTTGGTACCTATTAAAAAAAGGCATTTAGCATGCGGTATTTCATCTATTGAGTTGCTCATAGCCCCACTTCCCAGACTTTCCGCCAGGGCTGCTACTGAAGGGGCGTGACATGAGCGAGCTGAGTTATCAACATTATTTGTCCCCATTGCCAGTCTGGTGAATTTTTGAAGTAGATAATTTTCTTCATTAGTGCATCGGGCTGAAGATATGGCTGCGAATGAGTTCCCTCTATATTTGGAAAGTTTTCCTCCGGCAAATTCCAGAGCTTCATCCCACTCCACCTCCTCAAAATGCCCATCCTTTTTTATAAGGGGTTTGGTTAATCTATCAGGATGATTTACAAAATTAAATCCATATCTTCCTTTAACACAGAGATTGCCTTTGCTTAGGGGGTGTTCTGGGTCTCCTCTAGCACTAATTATTTTTTCACCTCTAACACCCAAGTATAGTCCACATCCAATCCCACAATAAGTGCATGTGGTTTTTACTTCTCTTGAGGGTTTTTGATTTTCTTTAGGAACCAGAGCCCCGACTGGGCAAGCCACTACACATTCCCCACATGATACGCAGTTTGATTCTTTGATTGGTCCATCCATTAAGGTGGTGATCCGGGTTTCATAACCTCTGAAACCGAAATCTATGGCACTGACCCCTAAACGATCCCGGCATGTTCTTACACATATGCCGCAAAGGACGCATTTCTTTAAATCTCGTTTAAAAAAGGGATTTGATTCATCGACAGGTACTTCAAGGAGTGAATGTGCAAGATCTGTGATATTATCATTTTCAATTCCAAAAAAGGATGCTATTTCCTGTAACTTACACTGGTTGTTCTGGGCGCAGGTAAGGCATTCTGATTCATGGTTGGCAATGAGTAGTCGTGCCACCATTTCTCGAGAACTTTCAACAAGTTTACTGGTAGTTGATATTTCCATTCCTTCTTTTACAAGGGTTTCACAAGACGTAATCAGGCGTCCGTCTTCATTTTCAACCAAACATAACCTACAGGCACCCATAGGTTTCAGATCAGGATGATAACAAAGGTTAGGAATGTATATTCCATTCCTAGTGGCGGCCTGGAGAATTGTTTCTCCCTTTTGGGCGTTTACCTGTATCCCATCAATAGTGAATTTTATTTCATCCATAAAATGCCTCTAAACTAATACTTTACGTTTTATTATAGTATGATTTATGATAATCCCGATTTAATAATTTTAATAGGTTAATTTCGCTATTCTATTGGTGGAGACACCCTTATGATTGAGTCGAATTTTTCCCGGCATAAATCAAGGCAGGTGCCACATTTTATGCACTTTTCCTGATTAATATAGTGCGGTTGCTTTTTTTCTCCAGTTATAGCCCCTGAAGGGCATGATTTGAGGCATAATTTACATCCTGTGCATTTTTCAGGTATTATGAAATAGGATATTAGTTCTTTGCAGTGGTTTGCTGGGCAGACCTTATCCTTAATATGAGCCTCATATTCTGGCATGAAGTACCTTAAAGTGGTTAGGACCGGGTTAGGAGATCCCTGACCAAGCCCACATAGTGATGAAAATTTTATGGCCGTGGAAAGCTTTTTTAGAAGAGCTATATCATCTTTTCGGCCTCTTCCTTCAGTTATGTCAGTTAATATGTCTAACATCTGCTTGGTTCCCAGTCTGCATGGCACGCATTTACCACAGGATTCGTTCTGGGTGAACTTCAAAAAGTAATGGGCAACATCTACCATACAGGAATCTTCATCCATAACAACCATACCACCAGAACCCATAATAGCTCCGGCAACGTTTAATGAACTGTAATCTATGCGGGTGTCCACGAAATCTTTAGGAATGCATCCTCCAGAGGGACCTCCAACTTGGACTGCTTTAAACTTTTTACCATCAGCAACTCCTCCTCCAATGGTAAATATTACTTCCCTTAGTGTTGTTCCCAGAGGTACTTCTATTAATCCAGTGTGGTAAACGTTACCGACCATAGAAAAAGTTTTAGTGCCTTTACTGTCCTCTGAACCAACTTTACTGAATTCAGAGGGGCCTTTCTGCATTACCAAAGTGACACTGGCCATGGTTTCCACGTTATTGATGACTGTTGGTTTGCCCCATAAACCAGAGGTGGTTGGAAATGGGGGCCGTGTGCGGGGAGTTCCTCTTTTACCCTCAATAGAAGCAATAAGGGCCGTTTCTTCTCCGCAGACAAATGCTCCTGCCCCTTCTTTTATTTTCAGGTCAAAATTAAATCCAGAACCCAAAATGTTTTCTCCCAGAAATCCTGCATCTTTCATTTGAGAGATGGCATGCTTTAAGGTCTTCAGGGCAAGGGGATATTCTGCCCTGCAGTATATATAACCTTCTTCAACTCCAATGGCATAGGCAGCAATGACTATTCCTTCTAATATTGAGTGAGGATCGCTTTCCAGAAGTGAACGGTTCATGAATGCCCCGGGATCTCCTTCATCTGCATTACAAATCAGGTATTTAGTGTCTGATTCTTCATCTCGACATAGTTGCCATTTCATACCCGTGGGGAAACCTGCTCCCCCCCTTCCCCTTAATCCGGATTCTTTAACCTTTTCAATAATATCTTCAGGTTCCATTTTCAGGGCTTCGTTTAATCCACTGTAGCCGCCTTTGGCCAGGTAGTGTTTTATATTGCATGGGTCGATTAAGCCACAGTTGCGGAGGATTCTCCTCACTTGTGGTTTTAGAACTGGTAAAGTCCATAAATCAGGTATATTCTCAATTTTCCCTTGGCCGATTGTTCCCAGCGCATAATCAGGTAAGGGGTCTTCCCCTGCTATGTATGCATGGACCAGTTCTTTGGCCATTTTAGGGGTGACATTTCCATAGAAAACAGGAGGATTATTGGCTTTAATTATGGTAATTATGGGTTCTGCATAGCATAATCCAATGCAACCCACCTTTACCAGTTTGCATTCAATATCATTTTTTATGCATTCTTCCTGAATTGCTGATGCTACTTCCTCAGAACCGGCAGATTTCCCACAAGTAGCTGAACCTATTAGAACAACTGGTTTTTCACTGTTATAAACCAAGTTCAATTCTTCTTCGGCCATCTGAACCTGTTTATTAAAATCCATGCTTCATTTACTCCCATGTACCTTCATATTAATAGATTCAACCCAATGCTATTAAAATTCTGTTTTTCCAGGATTTCTATAAAAAGAAGATGATCACTGAAAAAAATATTATTTAATATCATCCCTTTCTTAATCTTCGGAAAGTATTTTTTTCTTTTCCATATTACACTATTGGATGGAATTTCTGGTTATAAATCTCTTAATGATCTCTTCTAATTATTAGCATTTTATTTCATATAAATGAATATTAATAAGAGAATGGGAGTTTTTTTGGCTTTTTATTGATTAAATCCATTAAGGGTGGTTGTAATCAATGAATAAGTGATGATATGTTTAAGAGGATAAATTATATCTGCTACAACTTATTATATTATTTATTAAGATTTGAGTTTAGGAGGTTGGATATGTCCAAAAAATTACCAAAACATTACGTGAATATTAGAGAACGATTCCCTGAGTATGGTGATGCACTAAGTAAACTGGGAGAATCTGTCAGAAATGCAGGTCCCCTTGACGAAAAAAGCGTTCAACTTATTCAAATGGCGGCAGCTGCAGCGATTAGATCCGAAGGAGGAGTTCACAGTCACGCCAGAAGGGCTATTGAAAATGGTGCTACTGAAGAAGAGGTTTACCAGGCAGTGATCCTGCTTACCAGCACTATAGGTTTTCCTAATGTGGCAGCAGCCATTTCATGGGTTAATGATATTGTAGAAGAATAATAATTAAATTTATTCCATTTATTTCTTTTTTGGGGCATATTATGAGTAAAATGTTCAAGAAAACTAGAATTATCAAAGTAAACCATCAGCCGCAGGAGTTAGAAGATTTGGTGGCCCTGGACACCAAAATAGACTTAAATGTCAATGGGAGACTACTGGGAAAGTTTTATCTAAGCCCTTATAACCTTGAAGATTTCACACTGGGCTATTTACTTGATGAAAGGTACATAAAATCCCAGGAGGATGTGAGCAGGATTGAGTTTAACTCAGAATCGATCCAAGTTTTCTTGAAGGACTTTGGAAACGTGAAAGATGATGATCTGGCCTGTTATGATGGATGGTTCCATAGGGATCATGCCATTACTTCTGTAAAATCAGATCTTAAAGTTGAAAAAGAGAAGATCTTCCAAGCATATGATCATTTAATTGAAAAAGCAGAAGTATGGTCTAAAACTGGTGGCACCCATGTAGCTGCACTGGTGGATGAAAAACATTTTATTGTGCGTGAAGATGTTAGCAGGCATGTAGCTGTGGATAAAGTTATAGGTGCGGGTTTAAAGGAAGGTATAGATTTTTCTGATAGTTTCCTAGTTTGTAGTGGCAGAATACCCCCAGATCGCGTGGTTAAACTGGCCAACGTAGGAATACCTATCATGATAACCAAAGCCGCACCTACAGTGGAAGGATTGCGAATAGGGGAAGAAGCAGGCATTACGCTGGTGGGATTCCTGAGAAATGGCAGATTTAATATTTACACCCATCCTCACCGGATAATTGTTTAGTTTATCCCCAAGATCATTATTTTTCAGGCTCTAAAATCCTTTCCCCATACATACTAACTGCAAACGACCCCAAAGGTGCGGTGAATAATATGGCGATTACAGCTATGGCCAAAATCAGCTGCCCAGATGCAACACCCATAGAAAGAGGTATGGCACCTATAGCTGCCTGTACTGTGGCTTTCGGAGTGTAAGCCATTATACAGAATAGTTTTTCCTTTAAATTAAGATTTGAACCCATTAAAGATAAATAAACACCGCAACTCCGTGCTATCAAGCCTATTATAATTACAGCTATTCCGACCACTAAAAAAGAGGCTGCCAAGTAGATATTTACTTGGGCTCCCACCAGTACGAAAAGGAGTATTTCTGCAAATATCCATATCTTGTCGAATTTATCTGAAAGTTGCATTCCCAGTTCTGGCATTCGTTCTAATATCACAAAACCAATAACCATCACTCCCACCAAAGCTGCAATGGGTATTATGCTGCTTAATGCATCACCTATGTTTTTTAGAAGTATTGCTGATGCCAGAATTATGAGTGTTTTTTCAGTATTGCGTATGTTAAAGTGTTTGAAGAGGTATACCATGATTATGGCAATGACGAATCCAAATAAAATTCCAAATATAAACTGTAGCGGTATGCCTAGAATCGTCGTTATATAATTTACCTGTTGACCTCCATATATTCCCAAAAATATTGAAAAAATAGTTATAGAGATAATGTCATCCACAGAAGCCCCAGTGAGTATGATGAGTGGTATTCCTTTCTTGGTTCCCATCCTCCTTTTTATAAATGATAGCATTTGAGGGACTATTACTGCCGGGGAAACTGCTGCAATGATAAATCCTAGCATTCCTGCTTCTATCAAGGGCAGTCCTAAAAGATAGTGGGATACAAACATCACTGTAAGGCCTTCCATAATGTCGGGTATAAAACTCATTTTAATGGCAGAACTTCCAACTCTCCGTAAGCTCTCCATATGAATTCCAAAACCTGCCCTTAAAAGAATTATTATTAATGCAATTGCCCTTAGATCCCCAGATATGTCTAAAATTGATTTATCAATAAGATTTAAACAATAAGGACCTATTATAATCCCCACGATAAGCATTCCCAGCAGTCCGGGTAGCTTAATTCTGTTAAATATTTTACTGAATAATAAACCAAGCAATATAATGATTGCCACACTGAAAGCAACATATTGAAATTCCATTATAACACCTGTAAGTTAGACTGGTTAACAAATTGCATTTTAAAAGATTTTAGAAAGAATAACAGGCTTCCGGGAAAATAGTAATCAAGGTTGTATTTGAATATTAAGTTGTTTAGAATAATTGTATAGGGCACAGCTTCATCCTCTCAAAATTTTTCACAGGAGTCATCAGCTTAAAAATAAGCGGTTAAAGGTGAACCCCATCACCAGATAAAAATTTTCATATTATTTCTAATAAATGTTTTCACTTAATAAAACATGAAGAGAAATTATAATCAATGCTCAAAGCATTTAATCACAGCGATATCATTATAAAATAGTTTAAAAGTGAGTTGGGTCAATCATGACTCACTCTATTAATGTGTGCCTGGCCTTCATATCCTCTTCTGTTTTTCCCATTTCAATCATTAACTGGGCAATTAATCCATCAAGGAAAATAAGACTGGTAACCTCGAATAAAGTTCCCATTGGAGATAAAGACTGGTGTTTTCCATTTATCTGACGAGTGATGTAGTTTCTTTCCGAATCAATCTTGGTTCGTCCCTTAATATGCACAACTAAATCTGCCATTTCTCCCAGTGTAGAGTCCACATAGGAAGTCACAGCAATAATTTTAGTTCCTCTTTTATGGGCTATCTCCGCGGCACTGATAATGCTAAAGGTTTCACCTGAGCCCGAAATTGCTAATAAACAATCTTCAGGAGATAAAGCCGGAGTTGTAGTCTCACCAACCACGTATACACTTATTCCTAGGTGCATTAGGCGCATGGCAAAAGCCCTGGCCACCAGCCCAGATCGTCCCAATCCCATGACAAAAACATTTTTTGAAGACTGTAATAATCCCGTCATTTCTTCAATGTTCTCCGGGTCAAGTTCTCCAGAAACAGAGAGCACATTATCAATTATTTCTTGTATAGCATCGTTTAAAATCAATTGTTTCACCGTAAGCACCATTATTTCGTGGTGTATATCTATCTGGTTTGATATATATAATTTCTACAAGTAATTCTGGTACATCATTATAAACCACTAAAAATCTAGAGGGGAATTTTAAAATTAAAAATCGAGTCCTATGGAGTTTAAACCCAAATTAAACCTGGAAATAAATGGTGTGAAGTTCACATACCGGCTTTTCGATGCTTTAGAAAAAATCTCCGAAACATGGTCACAGAGAGAAGCTGCTAAAAGCCTTAAAATATCACATGCAGTCTTAAACCGGAGAATTCGTGACGCCGAGGATAAACTTGGATTTAAATTAGTGTACACCACCGGAGCAGGCTCTGGACTCACACCACAGGGAGTTTCGATCCTTGAAAAATATCAACAATACCAGAACAGACTTCAAGAACGATCCATACCATTCACTTGCGGAGGGCCAGTTTCAACTGGCTTGATGGATGTTTTATCCAAACAATACGGCCTTGAAACTGTAATTAACAGTTCGAATGATTTGATTGCCCTGGAAATGGCCAAGAAAGGTTTAGTAGATGTTCTTCTTCTTGATGATCCAGTGCATGCATTCCTGTATGACCTTGATTTTACCCCAATAGCACGGGACCACCTGATGCTAGTTTCTGGTTCTGATGAATTACCTGAGACTGTTCAGGAACTTAATGGAAGCAAATTCGTTGAAATTCCTAATTCGGCCCAGAGGCTGGCCTGGAATACCTTAGATCAGTTAAGAATAGACTATGAAATAGTTGAGGTCTGCAGTTCACCCCAAAATGCGTTGAAGATGGTTAATGATAAGGAGGATCTGTTAACTTTCCTGAATAACAGTTTCATATCTGGTATTACAACTGGTTCGGGTCTTCTTGCTGAAGACACAATGCACATAATCACTATGGTCCTATGGAATGCTAACCCCCAATTGGAGGATTTCTTAGAATTTATCTTAGGTAGAGGGCAGGAAATAATTGAAAAATGGGGTTTCGGAAGAATTGACTAGAATAAAAGGATTAAAATACGAATACAAAATCATTCCACCATATTAACCCTTAAAATCAGTAATCTTAAATAATCTTAAAATAGAAAAATATGGCAGGTGATTGATTGCGGGAAAAAAAAGATTTATTAACTATTGGACACACAGCACTGGATTATATAATCCAGGTTAACGAATTTCCCCTGCCCAATTCTTCTACTGCTATAAATAAGATGCGAACATTTCATGGAGGTGCTGCAGCCAACGTTGCAGTAGTTGCATCATCATTAGGACTTAAATCTTCCCTGGTATCTGCAGTTGGAGGGGATTTTCAGGGATCTGATTATCAAAAACGCCTGGAAAATATTAATATCGACATCCAGGACATGATAGTGGTTGAAGATGATAAAACTCCCACAGCATTCGTCTTGACTGACAGTAATCATGATCAGATCTTTTACTTTTACTGGGGGGCTGCAACCAGATTTAAAGAATCTGAAGTTCCCTATGATGCCATAAAAAATACCAGATCAGTTCATTTAGCCACAGGTGACCCTTCATTT
>MTKZ01001271.1_pt1 | contig 22886 bp, 15 predicted proteins | sample 1042781 | NCBI WGS metagenome assembly MTKZ01 (sample SAMN06212207, study PRJNA360539) | anaerobic digester metagenome | biome: Wastewater treatment plant; material: sludge; isolation source: anaerobic digester fed with sludge from wastewater treatment plant | place: Denmark: WWTP Viborg ... | reverse complement strand
AACTCATAGGTCACCAGTTCGCACAGAGGCATGTAATCAGTGCTGTAAGGCGAGCTTGTTGCCTGTATTTTGGTTGGCATTCCAAGATTCAGCGCCCATATCGGTGCATCGAAAATGTGAGCTCCCATGTCGCCCATCGCTCCGGTTCCGTAATCCCAGAGACCTCTCCAGTAGAAATGCAGTGTGTCGGGATGATAGGGTTTGTTTGGTGCCGGACCGAGCCATAAGTCATATTTCAGATTCTTGGGCGCTGTTACTCCTGCAGGACGTTTCATGTCGCCCTGCGGCCAGAAGCCCATCGGACGGTTGGTGGAAAGCTGAACTTCCCTGACGAGTCCGATCACTCCCGACTGGATCCATTCAACGGTTTTGCGGGTTCCCTCTGTGGCATGTCCCTGGTTACCCATTTGTGTAACAACATCTGTTTCTTTTGCTATCTCGGCAAGCTTGCGGCATTCAACGATAGTCTTTGCCATAGGTTTTTCGAGATATACATGCTTTTTAGCCCTCATAAATGCTGCAGCGATAGGAGCGTGGTTGTGATCGGGAGTTCCGATTACAACTGCATCGATCGATGGTTCTTTCTCGAGCATCTCCCGCCAGTCGGTGTAGACTTTGGCCTTGGGATATCCCTTGATGATGTGTCCTGCATATTCAAGGTCTACGTCGCACAGTGCATAAATATTTGCCAGCTTGATAACCCTTCCCCTCTGAGCGTCACCCATCTGGACGGTTGCATTCGGATCGGGCTGCCGTCCTGCTCCGCCGGGAGCATTTGCTGCCATCCTTTTTTGCATTTCAGCCATCCTTGCCTGCCTCTCTGCAATCTGTTCCTTGGTCATCGGTGTGCCGTTGGAATTCCTTGCCGGGCGTTCAATCGGCACATCAGGAGAACATATCTGCTGTATGTCGCCGCCACCCTGGCTTCCAATTCCGATACCAGCCACATTGACCGTGTCACTGGGGGCAGTATAGCCCTTGCCGCCCATCACCGAGCGTGGAATAATTGTAAATGCGGCAGCAGCAGTGGCTGTCCTCCCGAGGAAATTCCGCCTTGAAAGACTATTGTTTTTTGGTAGTCTGTTTTTTGATTGATCCTGATTCATAATTATTAGGTTTAGTTCGGATTAATTTAATAAAGACAGTTATAATTGTCTTATTATTCCATTATGTTGTTAAACATCTTCAACTTAAGCTTTGATGGGGGATTAATGTATTTGATTCACAGGCTGAAAATCGAGTCATACACAGCCTGGAGTATCTCGGTTCTTATGTTCAGTTCAGAGAGAAGATTATTGTACCTGGTCGGATAAACCCTGTTTGAAAGGAAAACGTAACTGATATCGTACGCAGGATCGATCCACACAAAAGTTCCTGTATAACCCGAATGGCCGAAACTTTCAGGCGATGCACCCTTTGTCGGATAACAATCTTCCTGTTCCAGTTCATGATTGTTCAGAAATGGTTTGTCGAACCCGATGCCCCTGCGGTTATTATTTTCCGGGAACTGAACAGAAGAGTATCTTTTAAGCACATCCCGGCTGATAATCTGTTCTCCCCCGTAACTTCCCATGCGGCGGTACAGTTCCATGAGTTTCATAAGGTCGTTGGCGGTGGAAAACAAGCCTGCATGACCGGAGATGCCTCCGAGCATTGCGGCACCTTCGTCATGAACTGTCCCGTGAAGAAGCTGCCTTCTGAAAAGAGAGTCATACTCGGTTGGAACTATCCTTTCAAGCGGGTATTTTTCATAGGGATTGAATCCGATATTGTAAGCTCCTATCTTTCTGTAGATCCGTTTTGTAACGAATTCATACCATAGTTCACCTGTAAGGCTTTCGATTATCTCCGGGGATATTATGAATGTGAGGTCGGAATAGACATATTTCCTTTCACCAAGAGGGCTGTCCCTGATCTCATCAAAGATCTTCTTTCTGTAATTCCGGTTTATGAAGAGGTCATTGGCAACCTTTAGAGGATATCTCTCTGAATATACATGACTGAAAACACTCTTCCTCAACGCTGAGTCACGCCTTACAGTCTCCTTCCAGAACGGGATCCAGTCTCTCAGTCCCGCCTGATGGGTAAGCAGATCTTTCATAAGAAGGTCTTTCTTGTTCGAGTTCCTGAACTCCGGCAGATAATCACCGAGCTTATTGTCCACGGAGAACCTTCCTTCCGAATCGAGGAGCATCAATCCCGCAAGTGTCGACGATACTTTTGTTACAGATGCGAGGTCGAATATATCATCCTTTCTCACAGGAGTCCTGTTTTCGTAGGTATGATAGCCGTAAGCCTTGTGGAAAACAACAGTTCCTTTCCGGGCAATCATTATTTCACAGCCCGGGTAAGCTCCTGCATTTATTCCTGAGAAGGCAATTGAATCAACCTTTCTGCCCAGAGACTCAGATGAGATACCCACTGACTCAGGTATACCGTAACCAAGTCTTATATTTCCCCCGGTATTTATCCCGTGTCCTTCAGGCCAGAGTTTGTTTATGGTCACCGGCAGCCGGCCGCTTCCTTCAATGCCTCCGAAGATCAGCTGGGCCGACAGGTCTTCGGTAAAATCATTTTCCTGGTAGGCAACAACAAGTCCCGCAGAACGCTGAAGCGGTTCAAGCCTCGCGAGAGCATATGGATTGCCGAAGTAAGTAACGATTGTATTGTTTGAGTCAACAAGCTTACCGAGGAAGGAGACAAGTCCCGGCCTGATACCGTAGTTATTCTGCGGACGCTGATCGGCAGAGAAGATCCCCGCAATTACAAGGTCGTAGCCTGAGAGCTTCATTGCCAGCTCATTGCAACGATCTGAATCAGATGTGTCGATGAGGAAGGTGTCGGCAGGGTAGTAGCTGAGTATCCTATCCTGAAATGCTGATGAACGGGACTTGTTAACCGATACTACCGCTATTCTGGTCTTATCCAGGTCCCTGACAGGAATAATATTTTCGTTGTTGTTGATTACCGTGAGAGCATTGGCGTAAAGATTTCGTATGAGGGCTATATTCCAGTTCGACGACAGGTCAGCTTCGATTTCTTTTTCCACTACAGGGCTTATTTCATTAAGTCCGCACCAGTACTTCGCTGCAAGTACTTTCCTGCACTTGAGATCAATATCGGCCTGTGTCAGTTTCTTTTCAGTGAGCATCTTTTTAACCGCGACAACAGCTGCATCTATATCAGTTACAAATTCGACTACATCGTTCCCCGCAAAGAGAGCTCTGGCTTCAGCTTCACCAGGGTTAAAGTATTTTGTAACGCCTTTCATGTTCATTGCATCTGTAATAACAAGTCCCCTGAACCCGAGTTCCCCTTTCAGCAGATCATTTATTATTACGGATGAAAGCGTTGAAGGAAGGTTGGATGACGGATCGAGGGATGGGAGATTCAGATGGGCTGTCATTACGGCTCCTGCTCCTTCGTGGATAAGGTTGCGAAAGGGGTAGAGCTCAAGTGTATCGAGCCTGGAACGGGAATGTGAAATCACCGGAAGATCGAGGTGTGAGTCGGTGTCAGTATCACCATGCCCCGGAAAATGCTTGAGCGTGGCAAGAACCCTGTTATCCTGCATTCCTTTCATGTACATCATCGCGGCTCTGGTCACTCTCTCCCTGTTCTCACCAAAGGACCTGTAATTTATTACCGGATTTCCTGGATTATTGTTTATATCGGCCACAGGTGCGAAGTTCACATTTACTCCCATCCTTCTGCACTGCCCGGCAACAGCCTGTCCCATCTGATAAATGAGCGAATCGTTGCCAATCGCACCCAGAGTCATCTGATAGGGAAATCTCACAACATTCTGAAGCCTCATTCCAAGCCCCCACTCGGCATCCATGCTTATAAGAAGGGGGACTTTTGCTATACTCTGGTAGAAGTTTGTAAGTTCTGCCTGTTTGCCGGGGCTACCCTGAAAAAAGATTAATCCTCCGGGGCAGTACTTTCTTATGAGGTCGCTTATTTCAACTTCATGTGAAATATCCCTGTTGGAGTAGGCAGCTATCCAGATTGTCTGGGCAATCCTTTGTTCTGTGTCGAGCGACCTGAGGACCGAATCAACCCAAGGATGATCCATGTATTTAATAAAAGGAGGATCAGTTGTCTGTGATTTTGTTACTAATGGCTGTAATAAAAGCACAAGGATGAAAATCGCAGGATGGATTCTTTTTATTAATAACATGGCTGTAGTATTTCGGTAATTTTCACTGGCTGGTAATCATGATGGCCAAATTTAATAAATATTTCATATTGCCTTGAAGCAGCTGTGTCGTTGTGAAAACTGAACTCCTAAGATATACCGGCAGGTGTGATTATTTCGGGAAAGGTTCTGAAACATTTTTCAGTTTCTTTTATCTTTTCAGGAAATCGTTACATTTGTTTTCATTGCTTATTCTCAATCTTACTTAAATCCTGTTATGCAAAAAATAAATGAATTCCTTATAATGCTCGACGGTTACATCGGAGGAGCACCATGGTTCGTTATTCTTCTCCTCGGTACGGGCATTTTCTTTACAATTTATCTTAAGTTTCCCCAGTTCAGGTATTTCAGGCATGCCGTGGATGTTGTAAAGGGTAAATATGATCATCATCTCGATGTCGGCGATACTTCACATTTCCAGGCTCTTTCAACAGCCCTTTCGGGTACTGTCGGAACTGGTAACATAGCAGGAGTAGCCCTGGCAATTCATCTTGGAGGACCCGCAGCTCTCTTCTGGATGCTTGTTACGGCAGCGATTGGAATGTGTACCAAATTCGTTGAGGTTGCCATTTCTCATAAATACCGGGATATTCTTCCCGATGGTTCGGTTTCGGGTGGACCAATGTATTACATGAAAAAAAGGCTTAACATTAAGACTAAAAATGGGAAGGTTATAAAGACCGGCCTATGGATAGGAGGTTTTTTTGCTGCGGCAACTGTCCTTTCCTCATTCGGTACCGGAAGCCTTCCCCAGATTAACAGTATTTCAAATTCCATATTCACTACTTTCGGCATAAAGCAGATAATTACGGGAGCAGTTCTTTCTGTGATACTGGCTTTGATTATCATTGGTGGTATAAAGAGGATAGCCAAGGTTACCGAAAAGCTGGTTCCCGGGATGGCGATTTTCTATTTTATAGGAGCAATCCTCGTTATCCTCACCAACTATGAGAATATTATTCCCTCGGTGATAGCGTTGTTTTCGACAGTTTTTACAGGAACGGCAGCAACAGGCGGCTTTATGGGTGCAACTGTAGCCTTTGCCATCAACAGGGGTGTCAACAGGGGCCTGTTCTCAAACGAATCAGGCCAGGGATCAGCCCCGATTGCCCACTCAGCTGCCCGTGCCCCTGAGCCAGTGTCAGAAGGCATGGTAGCAATTCTTGAACCTTTTATTGATACAATTATTATATGTACTCTTACGGGACTTGTAGTGCTCTCAAGCGGAGTATGGACCGAGAAGATTGAGAACCAGTTCCAGACCGCCGATATGATCTTCCTCGGCCAGAAGTATGATGAAAGCGATCCGGATCAGAAAAACCTTGTTGCTGATTATATTACAGGAGGAGAGACACTGCCGCTGTTTACAGGACAACTCGACGTTGTTAACGGTCAGATGAATAATGATATTACCCTTATCGCATCAAGATCGGTTGCTGAAGATTTTAAATTCTATGAGAATAAAGCCCTTTACACCGGGAAGATTGATGTAGTAAACGGCAAATGGAAACCTGCCTCATCAGCGCTTAATGTTACAGGAAAATCACTTATCCATAGCGCCCCCCTGACGACCATTGCTTTTGAGCGAAGCATTCTTGGAGGTTTCGGAAAGTACATAGTCTCGATAGGACTTCTTCTTTTCGCATTTTCCACAGCAATCTCATGGTCCTATTACGGCGACAGGGCACTTACCTATCTTGTGGGGCCGAAATACGTTATCTATTACCGGATAGTGTTTGTTGTGGCTTTCTTCATCGCTTCATTTACAGATACAACAATAATCTGGTCACTGTCGTACATTACCATTGCATTTATGACAGTACCCAACCTGATTGGTCTCTGGATATTGCACAAGGAAGTAAAGGGCACTATTGCCGATTACTGGTCGGATTTCTCAAAAAAATATCCTGCCGACAGGATGTCTAAAAAATTCATCGGGAAAGGGAAACTGTAAAATACCGGGATCAATATGCCGGAAAAACCTAATTTTGCGTGCGAAAACATGACTCACCATGACTAAAAGCAGCAGGCTGGTTTCTCTTGACATTTTCAGAGGCATTACGGTGGCTTTCATGATACTCGTAAATACACCGGGAAGCTGGGATTATGTTTATGCTCCGCTCAGGCACTCAGAATGGCATGGATGCACTCCAACCGATCTGGTATTCCCCTTCTTCCTATTTATTGTCGGTGTATCGGTCTGGTTTTCAATGAAAAAATACGGACATGAACTTCATGGTGATTCCTTGTTACGGATCGTCAGACGGACAATCGCGATCTTTGCCCTGGGGCTTTTTCTGAACATATTCCCGGATTTCGGAAGAGACTATTCAACACTCAGGATAATGGGAGTTCTTCAGCGTATTGCACTGGCTTACCTAATCGGGACAATCATATGCATTACAGTCAGAAGAAACTACCTGTGGATCGTAACCGGAGTAATCCTCCTTCTTTACTGGGCTTTGCTGGCTATGGCCGGAGGCGAGGATCCCTATTCCCTCGGGAATAATCTTGTTGTCAGGATAGATAAACTGATTATCGGCGAAAAACATCTTTCTACTGCCTTTGGAATACCTTTTGACCCGCTTGGACTACTAAGCACACTTCCCGCTGCCGTGAATGTAATCATTGGATATTATACCGCCGAACTTCTGACAAAGAAGTCTTCAGCAGTAAAGAATATCTTTAAAATAATTTTCATTGGAGCAGGGCTTACGGGACTGGGTTTTTTATGGGGCAGGATCTTTCCCATAAACAAACCGCTGTGGACAAGTTCCTATGTATTGTTTTCGTCAGGCCTGGCTATGATGATACTCGCATTCATATACTGGGTGGCCGACGTGCTTAAATTCCGCAGCTGGGGTACCCCTTTCCTTGTTTTCGGCACAAATGCCCTTACCTCATATTTTCTGGCCGGGATACTGGCTAAAGTGCTCCATACTGTTAAAACAGGCGGAGATACTGATCCTGTGAGCCTTTACACATGGTTTTACGAAAAGATCTGTGTTCCGGTTGCGGGAAATCTTAATGGCAGCCTTTTGTTTGCCATTATCCAGGTTATGCTTGTCTGGGGTATTGCTTTAATTTTGTTCAGAAGAAAAATATTTATTAGATTATAGTTTTTTGTTATACAGGAAAAGCCCTGATGTAAATGGAAGAAAATGTAATAGTTAACATAATATCTGAGGGCTATCACGACCTATACGGCAGACGACCCGGATCTGTGACAGCTTTGCCAAGGTCCGGTTCTGACCGGAGATACTACAGAATTAACGAAGGTCAATCTCCTCTGATCGCTGCCTATAATCCCAATGAAGAAGAGAATGAGGCTTTTATAGGATTTACGAGGCACTTCTTTTCAAAATCCCTTCCTGTACCTGAGCTTTACGGCTATTATCCAGGCCGTTTTGTTTATTTTCTTCAGGATCTGGGGAATGAGAATCTTTATACCTGGCTTCATAACCGTGATTTTATAAGCCCTTTTGACGATGAGAGCCTTGCCCTCTACAGAAAGATATTCGACAAGCTTATTCTGTTCCAGACTGAAGGAATTGAAGGACTGAACCTCGATCTTTGCTATCCTCACAGGAGCTTCGACCGTCAGTCGATGATGTGGGACATGAACTATTTCAAATACATGCTGCTCAAGCTTCTGGCCGTTCCTTTCAATGAACGCCGTCTCGAGAACGATTTTGAACAGCTTGCAGATTTTCTTCTCGAAGCCGGTCAGGATTATTTCCTTTACAGGGATTTCCAGACAGCGAATGTCATGGTTATGGAAGGGAACCCCTGGTTTATTGATTATCAGGGAGGGAGGAAAGGCGCACCCCAGTATGATGTTGCCTCGCTCCTTTATGATGCAAAAATACCAATGACAGATGAGGACAGGGAGTCGTTGCTTGATTATTATATTGTAAGGTTCTGTGAAAGGACAGGAGAGGATCCCGGGAAATTCAGAGGCTACTATTCCGCTTTCAGCATAATAAGGGTAATGCAGGCTCTCGGGGCTTTCGGCTTCAGAGGACTGTATGAAAAGAAACCAACCTTTACTGAGAGCATAGTTCCCGGGGTGGAGCTGCTTAACAGGCTCACGGTGAAAGCAGCTGCCCACATACGTCTTGATGAGCTCTACCGCGTTGCAGAAGCAATCCCCGAAACATCTGTCTTTGTCAGCCTTAAACGACAGAGGCATTTGTAATCCTTTACCCTATGAAAGCAATGATAATGGCTGCAGGGAAAGGGACACGCCTGGGAAAAATCACTGAATCGGTTCCAAAAGCACTGGTGGACATTAATGGCAGGAGTATCCTCAGGATTGCTGTTGAATATTGCAGCCGGTACGGATTTGATGATGTTATTATAAATGTCCATCACTTTGCGGATGATGTTGTCAGAGAGGTGGACAGACTTAATAGAGAAGGCTTTAGGATCTCTGTCTCAGATGAATCGGACAATCTTCTGGAAACTGGAGGAGGCTTGTTCAAGGCCAGGCATTTCTTTGATGATAAACCATTTCTGGTTTTCAATTGTGATATAATAACTGATCTTGACCTGTCACTTCTTTATGCCTTTCATCTCGAAAGTAAAGGAATTGCCTCGCTTGCAGTAAGAAACCGGACAGGGAAAAGATTTTTTCTGATTGATAGTAAAGGTATTCTGTGCGGCTGGACCAATGAGGCGACAGGGGAGGAGATTATTGTCCGGCCAGTTGAAGGAATCCTCAGGAAAATTGCTTTTTCGGGGATTCATGTTATTGATCCTGTAGTCTTTAATTATATGCACGAGGGAAGGTTTTCACTCACGGCAACTTATCTCGACCTTGCAGCGGATAAACAGATAAATACCTTCAGGCATGATGGTGGTTACTGGTTTGATATCGGTACTCCGGAGAGCCTGGAACTTGTAAGGTCATATAATCTATAACAATTAATCACAGCCTCCAGAAAGATCTGGAAAGAAGTATGAAAAAGGTGTTGATCTCAAGCCTTCCTATTATCATCAACAAACTGTATATCAATTTGCTGGCTTCAGGCATATGCGAATAATTGAACATGGGTCCCAATGATCCCAGGGCGGGTCCGACGTTTCCCAGGGAAGAGGCTACACCACTGGCTGCAGTTATTGGATCGCTTCCCAGGATGATTATAAATACTGTCCCTGCAAGGAAAATGAAAAAATACAAGATCAGGAAAGACATAACAGAAATATTGGCCTTTTCTTCCAGAGGCTTATTGTTTAGCCTTATCTGACTTATTACATTGGGATGTACCAGTTTTGTAAAAGTGTTTCTGATATTTTTTGTTATTATCAGATGTCTGACCATTTTGATGCCTCCTGTTGTAGACCCGGTACAGGCTCCGGAGAATAACAACAGGAAAATAATGGTTAATCCTGCTGATGGCCAGTACAGGTAATCAGCAGATACAAATCCGGTTGTTGTCATTATGGAAACTACCTGAAAGAATCCCTCCCTTACGGCTTCTCCCACAGGCTTGGTTGTTCCGGAAAGAATAACACTTGTAACAAGTGTCCCGAAAAAAAGTGTTGTGCCAAGAAAAAACCATAACTCTTCATTGTGCTTCACTTTCCTGAAGTTGAGCTTTACCATGTAGTAATAGACTACGAAGCTTACGCCTGAAAGGAACATAAATATAATAATAACGGTCTGGCTGTAAGGAGAGTATCCTTCAATGCTGTTGTTTTTTACAGAGAATCCCCCGGTTGATACAGTGCCGAAAGTATGGCAAATGCTTTCAAAAAGGCCCATGTCTCCCATCCAGAGAAGCATCATTTCGACCAAAGTGAGCCCGAGATAAACATAGAGAAGTCTTAATCCGACCGATTTGGTTTTCGGATGTGTTTTTTCCTTCAGGGATGACTCGAGAGGAAGAAGCTGACTGGCAGTTATGCCAAGTGTGGGAAGAATGATTATTACAAAGACTATTATTCCCAGACCCCCTATCCAGTGGGTAAGACTTCTCCAGAAAAGAATCGAATAGGGCAGTGATTCAACATCCCCAAAAATTGTTGCTCCTGTTGTTGTAAAGCCGGAGGCTGACTCGAAAAATGCATCAACAAAGGAGGAAATAGAACCGCCAAGAAGATAAGGCAGGGTACCTGCACAGGAGAATACAAGCCACGCAAGCGAAACAGACAGAAAACCTTCCCTGGGTTGTACCTTTTCCGAAGAAGCCTTTCTCGAAATCATGAAAAGGCTGGCTGAAATTATAAATGTTATCAATGATGACCAGAGGAAGGGGCCTGGGGACTCGTTATAAATGAACGCCACCGGAAGGCACAGAAGGAAAGAAACAGCCTCAATAAGAAGGATAGTGCTGATTATGTAAACAATGACCAGAGGGTTGATCAGTTTCATATGAAATCAGGAAAAGTAAGTTCAAAGATAATCAGAATTAGTATAGAAGGAAGAGTATGCAAATTCTTAAATGCTCACCAGAGCTGATATTGTCACAATCAAATCCCTTGAATGGTCATTTTAAAATCTTATATTTGGATCGTACTATTAAATGAATAAAGTAATGGGAAAAGTAATAGTTATCGGAGCGGGAGGGGTAGGAACAGTCGTTGTTCATAAAATGGCCTCCCTTCCGGAAGTGTTTTCGGAAATACTTCTTGCAAGCCGCACCCTGTCGAAATGTGACGCAATTGCGGCCAGAACGGGAAGCGACCGTGTAAAGACTGCCCGGGTCGATGCAGACAATGTCCCCCAGCTCCGTAAATTGATCGCTGCTTTTAAGCCTGATATTGTCGTAAATGTTGCTTTGCCCTATCAGGATCTCCATATTATGGACGCCTGCCTGGCTGAAGGGGTTGCTTATCTCGATACCGCGAACTATGAGCCTCCTGAAGAAGCAAAGTTCGAATACAGCTGGCAGTGGGCATATAACGAAAGGTACAGGAATGCAGGACTGACCGCGATACTTGGCTGCGGATTCGATCCTGGGGTGACATCCGTTTTTACGGCATATGCCGCAAAACATCATTTTGATGAGATACATTACCTCGACATAGTTGACTGCAATGCAGGTGATCATGGCAAGCCTTTTGCAACAAATTTCAATCCTGAAATCAACATAAGGGAGGTAACTCAAAAGGGCAAGTATTATGAAAACGGCAAATGGATATATACAGAACCCCATGAGATACATAAACCTCTTACATATCCCGAGATAGGACCAAAAGAATCTTATCTGATCTATCACGAGGAACTCGAATCGCTTGTTAAGAACTTTCCCACCCTTAAGAGAGCCCGGTTCTGGATGACATTCGGACAGGAGTACCTGACTCATCTGAGAGTGATACAAAATATCGGAATGGCCGGGATTGAACCGATAATGTATGAAGGAAGAGAGATAGTGCCGATCCAGTTCCTCAAGGCAGTGCTTCCGGACCCCGGTGAACTGGGTGAGAACTATAAGGGGCAGACTTCTATCGGATGCAGGATAAGGGGAATAAAGGATGGCAGGGAAAAGACATATTATATCTACAACAACTGCAGTCACGAAGATGCCTACAGGGAGACCGGTGCACAGGGAGTCAGTTATACAACCGGCGTGCCTGCAGCTATAGGCGCTATGATGTATCTCAAGGGAATATGGAAGAAACCTGGCGTCTATAATGTTGAAGAATTTGATCCGGATCCTTTTATGGAACAGCTCAACCTTCTCGGACTGCCATGGGTTGAACTTCACGATGTTGATCTGGAGTTGTAAGATTTTTAATGTTCGTGATAAGCAACAGGTGCATAGCCTGATACGCTCTGCCAAGTGTCAGGAATGCCAGTGTAAATGTAAATACCTGAAGGATTGAAAATTGACTACCGTAAAATCCCCTCACCCTGTTATGTGATCGAGGAAGACAGGTTCAGAAAGAATCTGTCACTTATTAAAAGAGTTGCTGATGAATCAGGGATTGAGATTATTCTTGCATTTAAGGGATTTGCCATGTGGGGTGTGTTTGATATTTTGAAAGAGTATATTTCCGGTGCGGCGGCAAGTTCACTTCATGAAGCCCGTCTTTGCTTCGAGGAGATTGGTTCGAGGGCGCACACATATTCCCCGGTTTATAATGAAGAAGAGTTTAACGAGATTTCAGGATACAGTTCTCATATTACTTTTAATTCCCTGGCCCAGTATGCCTTGTTCAGCGAACGTATAAAAAAGGCACCTGAACGGATATCGGCAGGGCTCAGGATTAACCCGGGATTTTCGGAGGTTGCTCATGACATTTATAATCCCTGCTCGCCCGGATCACGACTGGGCATAACAGCGGAGGATCTCCTCAGGAATGGTCTGCCTGATGGAATAGAGGGATTCCATTTTCACGTACTTTTTGAGTCGGATTCATACGCACTTGAGAAAGTTCTTGATGCTGTTGAAAGACGTTTCGGATCTTTTTTTCCGCGCCTGAAATGGCTCAATATGGGCGGAGGCCATCTCATGACGAGGAAGGATTACGATACTGAGCATCTTACCGGATTGTTAAGGCGCTTCAGGGAAAGGACCGGCCTTCACCTGATTCTCGAGCCGGGAAGCGCTTTTGCTTGGGAGACAGGAGAGCTTGTTTCAACAGTAGGAGACATTGTTGAAAACAGCGGAATACGAACCGCCATCCTCGACGTTTCTTTTACCGCTCATATGCCCGACTGCCTCGAGATGCCATATAAACCAAAGGTACTTGGAGCTTCTGATCCGGAGGAAGGCAAGCCTGTTTACAGGCTGGGTGGGAATTCGTGTCTTTCAGGTGATTTTATGGGAGACTGGTCTTTTGACAAAGAGCTTGCTCCGGGCGACAGAGTTGTGTTCTGGGACATGATCCACTACACAATGGTCAAGACAACAACATTCAACGGCGTACAGCATCCTTCAATAGGAATCTGGCAGACTGACGGGAAATTCAGGTTACTAAGGAAATTCACCTACGAAGATTATAAAAACAGATTGTCGTGAACTGCCTTCGTATTCACCGGTTGATGACTCCCGATCCCATAAGTTCCTCACCATCATACCATGCAGCAAACTGGCCCGGAGTGATGCCCCTTTGCAGCTTATCGAAAAGCACATACATGCCTTCCTTCTTTCTGAAAAGACGTGCTTTCTGCAGAGGTTGACGGTATCTGATCCTGACTTCGAAATCGCGGATCTCATCAATTTTCATTTCAAGATCGTTCCTTATCCAGTGGATCTCTTCAACCCTTATGAAAAGGCCCTTTCTGTAAAGACCGGGGTGGGAATCTCCTTCACCTGCGTATAGTACATTTGTGTCTGTATCGGTAGCAAGCACGAACAGCGGCTCCCTGTAACCGCCAATGTTGATTCCCTTTCTCTGACCTGTTGTAAAGAAATGAGCTCCGTTATGTTCTCCGACAACCTTGCCCCTTATACCTTTAAAATCAAATGGCCGCGATGCCGATTTCAGGAACTCAATGTCAGGCATTCCTTCGGGAAAACCAGTCTGCCATTTGCAGGTTTCAAAATCCGCAGGTATTTCAATTACAGGTCCTTTCTTTGACTTTAGTTTCTGCTGAAGGAATGTCGGCAGATGTACCCTGCCGACAAAACAAATCCCCTGGGAGTCTTTTCTGTGCGCGGTGGCAAGACCTGTCTTTTCAGCTATTGCACGCACCTCTGCCTTTGTAAGACCACCGACAGGGAAAAGTGCATATTCAAGCTGCTTCTGACTGAGCTGGCAGAGAAAATAACTCTGGTCCTTGTTCCTGTCAACCCCGGCAAGGAGGCTGTAAATGGTTCGGCCTTCCATTTCTGCAGCGCCTTTTCTGCAATAGTGGCCGGTAGCAATAAAATCGGCGCCAAGCTTTACTGCTTCTTCCGCAAAGGAATCGAATTTTATCTCCCTGTTGCAGAGAACATCGGGATTGGGTGTCCTTCCCTTTTCGTATTCTGCAAACATGTAATCAACCACCTTCTGCCTGTAGGGTTCGCTCAGATCGACAGACCTGAATGGTATCCCTAACTTCTTTGCTACCATCTCTGCAAACATTAGGTCGTCTTCCCAGTGACAATCGCTCTGAAGCAGGCCCGTGGTATCATGCCAGTTCCTCATAAAAAGGGCTGTTACATCATATCCCTGTTCCCTGAGGATCCATGCTGCAACGCTTGAATCGACACCACCCGATAATCCGATTACTGCCTTCTTTTTCACGGTCCAAAGTTAATTAAAATGGCTAACTTTATCCGGTCATGGACAGTGGAACTTTAACAATCTTCAGCGCCTCAGCCGGTTCCGGCAAGACTCATAAGCTTACCGGGATCTATCTTGAAAGACTGTTCAGATCGCACTTCAGCTACCGGAAGATCCTTGCAGTAACATTCACGCATAAGGCTACTGCCGAAATGAAAGGCAGGATACTGAGTGAACTAGATGGCCTTTCGTCAGGAAAAGCCTCAAAGTACCTGGATGATCTTATGAGATCGACTGGAAAGAACGAAGAGGAGCTAAGACGTGAGGCAGGGGCAATACTCTACTCAATTCTTCACGATTACTCTAGGTTTTCGGTCAGTACCATCGACAGTTTTTACCAGAAGATTATCCGTGCATTTACAAGGGAGATCGGCATTCATTCAGGGTTCAGCATTGAGATTGACCATACTGCGGTTATCGAATCGGCCGTGGAAAACGTTATTTCATCAGTGGCAACCGATAAATCGGTACGTAACTGGCTTACCAGCTTTGTTATGTCAAATCTTGACGAGGGCAGAAGCTGGGATCTCAAAAAACAGATCATCGGCCTTTCCGGAGAACTTTTCAATGAAAAATTCAAGCTTCTTCCTGATGAAGAGAAGAAAAAGCTGAGGGACAAGGATTTTCTTAATGACTATATAAAGGAACTCAAGGACATAACATCTTCCTTCAGAAAAAGGATGAGGGAGTACGGGATGAGATGCATTGAGCTTTTTGATAAGAACGGCCTTTCAGATGAGATGTTCTACTATAAGGGGAAAGGTGTACCGGGCTATATCAGGTCTGTTGCCGGGGGCGATATCAGACTGCCCAACACATACGTCAGGGCTGCACTTCAGGAGCCGCCGAGATGGTCGTCAGGGCGACCCGACCCTGCCCTGGAAAAAGCCCTTGAAGGCGGTCTGGCTGATACCGTAAGGGAAATGATAGCCTTTTATGATAAGAACCTGAGAAATTACAGGAGCGCCGGAGTAATCCTTTCAAACATATATATTCTTGGAATCCTGTCGGATGTACTGAATGAGGTACAGTCAATAGCGAGGGATGAAAACATTTTCTTCCTTCCGGATGCGGGAGAACTCATTTACCTTATTACAGCGAAAGATCAGGCTCCCTTTATCTATGAAAAGGTCGGAAATGTTTTCGAGAATTTTATGATCGACGAATTTCAGGATACATCGGTAATCCAGTGGAAGAACTTCAGGCTTCTGATTGAGAACAGTATGGCTCAGGGGTACGATAACCTGGTGGTTGGAGATATCAAGCAATCGATCTACAGATGGCGAAACAGCGACTGGAATACATTAAGGGAACTCAGGGATTCTGTTGACGGAAAGCGTTTGTTTGCTTCCCCGCTCGATACCAACTACCGCAGTTCAGAGGGCATTATCCGGTTTAATAACACCCTTTTCTCAATAATACCCGCCCTGCTTGATTCCGAAGTCTCCGGAACCAGTCAGTCATTCAGCTTCCGGGGATTATATTCAGAGGTGGTTCAGAAGGATCCCGGAAGGAAAGAGGGTGGCTATGTGAGGATTGAATTCATCGAAAATAACGAGGACGGGACCTGGCAGGAGAGCGTCATCGGGAAGCTGCCTTTGCTGATCGAATCCCTGCAGGATAAAGATTATTCTGCTTCCGACATCGGTATTCTGGTAAGGGACAACAAGGAAGGCTCCGTGGTCCTTCGCAGGATCATAGATTACAGCATGAAATGCCCGGCAGAAAAAAAGGAAAAATACAATTACAGCATTATTTCGGGCGATTCCCTTTTGCTGTCAAATTCTCCCGCGGTGAATTTTATCATTTCCCTCTTCCGGGTTATTGACAATCCTTCAGATACCATCAGCAAGGCACTGATGATAAGGTATTACCTTTTAGCCACAGGATACGAAGGGGCCGACAGTGTTTTCCTGCCCGCTGAAGAACTTGACAGTATTGCTGAGAAATACTTCCCGGAAGGTTTTTCCTCTTTCATTGATGATATCCGGTTCAGAACCATATGGGACATAGCTGAACAATCAGCAGGCTTTTTTGCTCTGGGAGAGATTCGCTCCAATGTAGCCTTTCTGAATGCTTTTCAGGATCTTGTCATTAATCATACTTCTGCCAGGAACCCGTCGGTATCGTCATTTCTTGATTGGTGGGAGAAGGAAGGTGTGAAGAAATCAATAATACTGCCCGGGAATCAGGATGCGATGCAGGTTCTTACAATTCACAAATCGAAAGGACTGGAGTTTAAAGTGGTAATACTTCCCTTTCTTTCGTGGAACCTCGACCATAAACCGTTTCATACCAATATAATGTGGACATCTCCCCTGGTGCCGCCTTTCAATGCACTTGGAGTAGTACCGTTAAAGTACAGGAGCGAACTGGAGAATACGATCTTTGAGGAGGAATATTTCAGGGAGAAATACTCGGCATATCTTGATAATATCAATCTCCTTTATGTGGCTTTTACCAGGGCTGAGAATGTTATTGCGGGATTTGCCCCGGCAAAGCCTGCAGCAGTAAATAGAATAGCAGCACTGCTAAAAGAAGCTGTAACAACCTGTAACAGTAACGATCCGAAAGTAAATGCGCTGATGTCGGGTAACTTTGACGTTGAAAATCAGGTTTTTGAATTTGGAGAGATTCCTTCGGGGATCAGTAAAGACACGAACAGCAAGCTGATCAGAGTGACCAGATACCCTGTCAACACCAGCAAATCATTGCTTAAACTTAAATTTCACTGGGAAAACTATTTTTCCGCTGATAAAGAGGGCAAACGTGCAAGAATAAGTCACGGAAAGTTAATGCACGAGATCTTCGGGGAAATTTTCACGGCTGAAGATGTGAAATCTTCAGTAAGGCGCCGGGTTGTTGAAGGAAAAATTCAAGCCTGCGATGAGGATGAGTTCACGGAAAGAATAACCCGTCTGATCACAAAGGATGAAGTTCGTTCATGGTTTGAAGCCGGGAATCTAGTACTGAATGAGGCTTCAGTCCTTATGCCTGATGCTTCGATGAGAAGGCCGGACAGGATTATTTTCAGGGATGGAGCCGCCACCCTGATAGACTTTAAGTTCGGGGAGGAAAGCCTGTCGCATGTAACGCAGATGAAACGGTACAAGAGTATTCTTGGTGATATGGGATACGTGGTCAGGGATGCATTCCTGTGGTATGTCGAGAGTGATAAACTGGTAATCGTCTGAATGATAGGATCGGAAAAAATATCACCCGTGTATCCATGGGGAACTGAAAGGAGGTATAATGCCTTTCCTGATTATTTCCGAGGAAAATATGGGGAAAGGATGCAGAAACTGTCTATTGATGCCGGATTTACGTGTCCCAACCGTGATGGAACAAAGGGAACAGGAGGATGCACCTATTGCAACAACAAGGCTTTTAATCCTTCCTACTGCCTTCCCGAAAAAAGTATTACCAGACAGATAGAGGAAGGAATTGAGTTTCACAGGAAGAGATACAGGAAAGCCAGGTCATACCTTGCATACTTCCAGGCATATTCGAATACCTATGGCAAACCGGATGAGCTTGCAGTGAAATATAATGAAGCCCTTGAACACAGGGACATCCGGGGACTGGTGATAGGAACACGTCCGGATTGCATTGATGACCAGATACTTGATCTATTACAGGAACTATCAGGGAAGTACATCGTGATTATAGAATACGGAATTGAATCGTGTTACGACAAAACTCTCAGCAGAATTAACAGAGGACATACTTTCAGCGAAGCAGTCAAAGCGCTTGAAGAAACATCCCGGAGAGGAATCGATACCGGAGCCCATTTCATATTCGGTTTGCCAGGCGAATCGCCTGAGGAAATGATGAATGAAGCAGATATTATCTCAGCACTGCCGCTTAATAGTGTTAAGTTTCACCAGCTGCAGATAATAAAAGGGACAAGAATGGAAACCGAGTATCGGAACAATCCTTCGGATTTTTACACCTTCAGCTGGGAAGACTATCTCATTTTTATTATCGGTTTTCTGGAACGGCTTAATCCTGAGATAGTTGTGGAGCGGTTTACGGGTGAAGCGCCTCCTGCATTTCTTTCTTCACAACGATGGGGATTGAAAAGAACCGATCAGATAATAGGCCTTATAGAGAAAAAACTTGAAGAACTTGATACCTGGCAGGGTAAACACTATAAAAAAAGACAATGATCTGTTTTCTTGAACGAATAGCCCGGCTCGCATTCGACAATCACAGGGATGAGCTCAGGGATCATTGCTTTGTCTTTCCGACAAGGAGGGCCGGACTTTATTTTCTCAAGTACCTTGCCGGGAAACTTGAAAAACCGGTCTGGGCTCCGTCAGTTATGACAATAAATGAATTTTTCGGAAGCCTGTCGGACCTTACCGTGGCTGAAACCGAGATTCTGCTCTTTGAACTCTATATGGTATACCGTGGTATGGGTAGTTACCCTGGAGGATTCGATGAGTTTTACTTCTGGGGCGATCTGCTGATAAACGATTTTGACGATGTTGATAAGTATATGGTCAGCGCCTCCTCTCTTTTCAGGAACGTGGTTGACTACAGGACCATCGATTCTCAGTTTGGAGATCTGGATGAGAGTCAGGCAGAAATAATAGGGAGGTTCTGGAAAAACTTTGAACCTGGAAAAGAAACACCGGAAAAGGAAGGTTTCAGGGCTATATGGGCGGTTTTACCAGAACTCTACAAAGGATTCAGAGAATCACTCAGGAAAAAGAATATCTGTTATGAGGGAATGATCTTCCGTGACGTGGCCGAGTCCTTATCCTGGCGGAACATATCTGAAAAAGGATGGAAACACATACATTTTGCAGGATTCAATGCGCTGAACAAATGTGAGATTACCATCATGGAGAAGCTGAAGAAGGAAGGAAGGGCAAGCTTCTACTGGGACTATGATCTTTCATATATCAACAGGGGAAAACTGAATTCGGCAGGCTTTTTTATGAAGGACAACCTTAAAAGGTTCGGTAACGATATGCCTTCCGATTGGAACTATGAAACAAACCTGTCCTCAGCAGCCAGGAACTCAATATCAAGAATTGTGATTGAATCAACTTCGGATATCGCACAGGTAAAGCTGGTTCCGGGGCTTGTTGAAATGCTGCCCGCAGAAAAGGATAATGATGATCACAACACGGCCATTGTCCTTGCCGACGAAAACCTTATTGTTCCTCTTCTTACCAGCCTTCCTGAAAAAGCCGGCGACGTAAATATCACGATGGGATACCCTTTGAAAATGACTGATATTTACAGCCTGGTCAAGAACATTATGCTACTTCAGCGCGATTCTTTATATGCGGATGGGAAAGTTTATTTCAGTTACAGGTATGCTGCCGACCTGTTTAAACACAGGCTTATAGGAAACATGCTTAACGAAGAGGAGAAGAACCTTCCCGCAAAAATCAAAGAGAAGAACCTGCTAAGGGTTCCCTCTGATCTCCTTTGTATAAATCCTTTTCTTACCCTTGTCTTCAGCCGGCCATCCGGACCTGAGAAAATGTCTGAATATCTCCTGGAAATACTTTCAGTTGTTGCCGGAAAACTAAATCCTTCCGACGTTGAAGATCAGAATGAATTGATGGAGATCAGATTGCAGAATGAGTTCATTTACAGGGTAATGCTTTCTATTAACAGACTGAATTCGATTGTTTCCTCGCCTGAGGTTAGTTTTTCGACAACTACTTATTTGAGGATCCTTGACAAAATTCTCAGGAACCAGTCCGTGCCTTTTTCAGGAGAACCTCTTTCGGGTATCCAGGTCATGGGCTTTCTCGAAACAAGGGCACTGGATTTCAGGAATGTAATAATTCTTTCTGTTAACGAGGGAATCCTTCCTACCAGCTCATATGGGTCGTCATTTATTCCCTACAGTCTGAGGGAAGCTTTCGGACTGCCAGTGATCAATCATAAGGAATCCGTATATGCATATCATTTCTTCAGGCTGCTGCACCAGGCCGGGAATGTAGTATTTATATATAATTCAGATTCGTCCGGACTGAAAACAGGAGAAATGAGCCGCTTTCTGATTCAGATGAAGTATGAGAAACTCCTGGATACAGACCTTAATACCTTGCATTTCGATATAAAGAACAGCGCTTCAATCAGTTCCTCTGTCGGTAAGTCGGACATAAGTATTGAAAGACTTTATTCGGTATATGTTGAGAAGAACAACCTTCTTTCACCAACGGCCCTGAATACCTGGCTCGGATGCAGGATGCGGTTCTATTACAGGTATGTGAACCGTATCAGGGAACCGGAGGACCTGTTGCATGAAATTGACCCTGCTGTTTTCGGAAGGGTCCTTCACGGGATAATGAAAAGCGTCTACGACGATTATATAAACACTGAGCTTACTCCGGATCTGATAGATTCGATAATCCGCAACGGAGACCTGCTTTCGGGGCTAACCAGCAATGAGATAATGCGCAGCTACAATTCTGAGAAGTCGAGGCAATTAAGCGGAAGTGATATTATTATCCGTGAGGTCCTTATGGTATATCTCAGAAAGATCCTGGAAACAGACAGGACATTTGCTCCTTTTACCTTAACAGGACTGGAGAAGCAGTATAATTTCAATATGCAGTCAGTCTCCGGGGGAAGAGAGATAAATTTAACGATGGGGGGTACTATCGACCGTATTGACCGGACCGGCAGGACAATAAGAATTGTTGATTACAAGACCGGGGAGACAGCCGATAAAATCGGGTCTGTTGATGACCTCTTTGCCGATGACAGGAAAAAGGATCTCGACGGATGGCTGCAGACCCTGTTGTATTGTGAGGCTTATTCAGCCCATCACCCGGATGCTACTGTAAGGCCTTCAATTTATAAAGTCCGTGATCTGTCGGGAAACCGTGATTCCGACATTCTTGTCATGAAGGATGAAGGCGGCAGAGGAATCCCAGTGGAGGATTATTCGCTTATAAGGCCTCAGTTTCTCGAAGGTCTCAGGGGATTAGTGAATTCGATATTTGATCCGGAAGAACCCTTCAGGATGACCACATTACATAACAAATGCAATTATTGTCCTTACAGGGAACTCTGCCAGCGCTAGAGAGCTGTTCTCACTCTGTTTCCCGCTGAAGGGCAGCCATTTTTATTGCCGTGACTGCTGCTTCATCTCCCTTGTTGCCGTGTATGCCTCCGGCCCTGTCGGCCGCCTGTTCCATGTTGAGAGTGGTCAGCACACCGAAAATGAACGGGATGTTATAGTCGAGATTCAGCTGGGTAATGCCATAGGTCACACCCTGACAGATATAATTGAAATGAGGTGTTTCACCCTGAATAACACAGCCAAGACAGATAATGGCATCCAGGTCGTCATATTCGGCAAGGAACTGGGCCCCGAGAGTGAGTTCAAAACTTCCCGGAACATGTTTGACAACTATATTATTATCCGTTGCACCATGCCTTTTGAGCGTTTTTAAAGCACCCTCGAGCAGGGAGTGGGTTATTTCCTGATTCCAGTCGCTGACCACGATGCCGAACCTCATTTTAGAAGCATCGGGTACAAGAGAGGGATTATAGCCGGACAGATCGGTTGTGCCCATTTATTTTACAAGAAGTTTGACCCTTGCAATATACTTCCCGATTGATGCTCCTTCAGTACTTGCAGGATATTCAAGCTGTATCCTTTCATAAAGCTTTAATGCTTCCTGATAATTGCCTTCCATCTCGTACAGCTCGGCTGCCTTCATAAGGAACAGAGGCGTATTGAAGGAGTTCTCTGCGTATTCCGCAGCCTCGATATATTTGGCTATTCCCTTGCGTACATCGCCAAGTTCCACATAAGCATCTCCTGTTGCTCCGATGGCCATCGATCCTATAACCTTATCCTTCTTTGAGTATTTATCAAGATAATCAATTGCTTCCTCAAAGCTGCCGAGGTGAAGGTAGCAGATCCCTGCACTGTATCTTGCAAGATTTCCGGCCTTTGTAAGCTTGTATTCATCAGCGATATCCAAAAATCCAAGATAATTACCATCCCCGTTCAGGGCAAGATTAAGCGAATCCATTTCAAGGTATTTCTGTGCCTGATACATCTGGGCCTGGGCTTCATCATTCCTCTTCATCAGATACATCCTTCCGAGCCAGAACAGAGCTACGAGTGCAACAAGTACAGCAAGTCCGGTGAGAAGAACCTTGTAGTTCTCCTCCAGAAGCTGTTCTGTCCTGGTAAGAGTTTGTTCCACATTTTTAATGCCCTGAGGATTATCATCCTTTTTACTTTTTGCCATAACAGTCTATGCTTAAAACGCTTAAAAATTTAACTTCGCAAAAGTAGTGCTTTTAATATTAATTTGAAACAATAAGAACCATTTATCATGACTTTTATGGCAGGGTCAAGGAAAGTTCTGTCATTCATCCTTAATGCACCGAATTGATATGCCCGCACTTAAATTAGGGTTTGCTGAAAAAATCAGGTTGAGCAATTAAACGCCCTGAGATTCCTGCTCTGGTT
>MTKZ01037118.1_pt1 | contig 22889 bp, 12 predicted proteins | sample 1042781 | NCBI WGS metagenome assembly MTKZ01 (sample SAMN06212207, study PRJNA360539) | anaerobic digester metagenome | biome: Wastewater treatment plant; material: sludge; isolation source: anaerobic digester fed with sludge from wastewater treatment plant | place: Denmark: WWTP Viborg ... | reverse complement strand
ATGGGGAGATATCAGAAGAACATTTGAAGCAGATTGAAAAGAAAATCATCAGAAAACCTGTTAACAATGAAGAATATGCTTGTGATGATTTACTTGGAGTCTTTTTCCATTGTAGGATAAAGCATTTCACCCCAATTCTGCAACCTTGGATTGAGCTTTACCCTCAAGTAATTGCCTATTTCTCGTTTATTCTAGGCGTTTCTGCTGAAAGCTTAGCAACAGTGGTTATGACCCATGAGCTTGCCCACGCTTATACCTTAGCAGGCTACGATATTAACATGTTCAGAGGAAACCTGCTCTGCGCACATGTTCCAGAAGACATGGCTGAGGGAATAGCTCAGTATTATACAAATGCTGTATGCAATCAATTAGAAAAGCAGTATAGTGGTATCGAGAAGGCCTTTAGTGAGCATCTACTAGGACAAAGAAGCCCATATAAAGTGTTTCAAGATTGGAAAAGGAACGGTGCTTTCGACCATGAATCCGTGAGATCGTCTTGGATCAAATATAGAGAGATACCTGCCAATTATTGCTATGAACAAGATTTTAGAAATGAAGTTCAGCAATACAATCAGAAGGTAACTAAAAAGGGGCTTTGGCCATGAATAAAAGCGTCATTATGCTTATCCAAAAGGCAGAAACGGGTAATGCAGACTCTCAAAACCAGTTAGGAGATGCTTATTACGATGGAATCGGTATCGAGCAAGATCACGCAAAAGCATTCGAATGGTATCTTCGAGCAGCTGAACAGGGGCACGGGAAGGCTCAGTATAACGTAGCATACGCTTATGCCAATGGAACTGGAACTCAGAAGAACACATCTGAAGCTATCAAATGGTATGGCAAATCAGCAGACCAGGGAATAGCTCTAGCTGAATATGTTCTGGCAAAGTTGTTGATTGCTGGGCAGTTCATAGAACAGGACATAACTAAGGGTCTGGGTTTGCTGCAAAAAGCCTCAGATCAGGGACTAGACCTTGCACAATATGACCTTGGTACCATATTCCTTGAGGGCAGGATTGTTGTGCCCGATGTGAACAAAGGAATAAGCTTTCTGGTCCTCTCGGCCGAGCAAGGAAACAAAGATGCTCAATACAATCTCGGCTTGGCCTATTCTAGTCTACCTGAGCCTGACTATGCTTCTGCCGAGAAATACCTTCGAGAAGCATCATTAAATGGCCATTTTACAGCTATGTTCGAGTTATCAAGGCTCTATACTATCAACGTTAGAGAACACAAGCATGGCCTGTTGTGGGCAGTTGTAGCCCTAGAATACTGTGAAAAGCAAGATGAACAAAAGATTAATCGGATCAAGAACAACTTAAAAAACAAGCTAAGTCCTACCGATTGTGATGCCGTCTCTTCTGAGGCAAGGAACATAATATCAAGATTGGACGCAAGTCTTTGTTGATTGAGAAGATTCCATACTGGAGGATAGATGTCTTTTATTCACTTACACACTCACAGCGAGTATAGCTGGCTGGATGGAGCTTGTATAATCGATGATCTAGTGCAGAGAGCGGTGCAGTATAAGATGCCGGCAGTTGCTATTACTGATCGCAACAGCGTGGCAGGAGCATCCCGCTTGTGGCATCTGTGCGTCAAAGCAGGCATCAAGCCGATCATAGGTCTGGAGATAGCGGTGCAAAATGATCCCGGAGACAGCAGAGTCTTTTCTGTGATCTTGCTGGCCAAGAACGGCTCCGGTTATGAGAACCTCTGCAAGCTGGTCACTCTTGCCTATGAGTACGATCCGAATACGCCAAGGATCACAAAGTGCCAGCTAAGGGAGCATTCACTGGATCTCATTTGCCTGTCTTTCAGCGTGGTGGGAGAGCTTTGCACCCTGCTGCTGGAAGGCAAAGACGAACAGGCAAGGCAGGTTTCGGATTGGTATTATGAGGTCTTTGGTGAGGATTATTACTACGAAATCCAGAATCATGGGCTACCCGCTGAAGCGGTAGCAATGAATAAACTGCTGAACCTGGCGTACCAAACCAAGAAACCTGTAGTTCTCACCAATGACTGTCATTACATGGATCGTAGTGACTCTATCGCTATCGATGTCCTGAACTGCATCAGAAAGGGCTTGGATTTCGCTCATCCGGAAGCCAAACGCTTTGCCTGCAATGAATACTACTTCAAGTCCCCAAAAGAGATGAAAGCGCTCTTAGGATTCCCACCTCAGCTTATTAAGAACACCCTTAAAATAGCCGACAAAATTTCTGTGACGGATGGCTACATACCTGTTTCTGGTAGCGATCTATCGGCTCCTAGGGTGGTGGGTATACTAAACAGTTTTTCACCCGCATTGAGGATCAAATTCAAACCCGGTAGCAAGCATATATCTGTTTCTTTGATGGATCATAATTCTGTAGATGTATTGGATCATCTTCGCAAGCAATTGCCTGATTTTGAGATTATTCACGTTACCGACTACGATCCCTGGACACCTCGCAGTATCTATTCCGCAGCCCTGAACACAATGAAGGTGCCGGAAGAGAAGATCAAGGGACTTTGTGGATTGATCCCATCTGAGGCACAGACACTTCGGGAAGCCGTCTTACTCAGTACTGATTTCTCCTGCCTTTCCAGTGAGGATTACGTATGTTCATTAGCTGCTGAAATATGTGATACCTTGATCTCTACGTTCAAAGAGGAGGGGTCACTTAGGCACAACTATGCACTGACCCCAAAAGGTATGGCGGTGCCCATTGTTCGGGATTATATTGGGAAGCCAAGATGCCAGTACGATTTCGATCTAGTTAACGAGACTGGCTTAATCAGCATAGAGTTACAGCCATGAGATTTGACAATTAAAAAATGGAGGAAACATGAGTTTTCATCAAGATGCAATCAAGAGTATGGAAGATTACAAGGAAAGAGGCTTGTACCTGAGTGTTGAGGATAGAGCCTTCACAACGGAATACAGAGGGAAGTTAAGAAAGCATATACTCCCCAAACCAAAATGGAATCTTACTAAGACTAACCAAAAATACTTCGAAGATATTAAAAGGGGAACTAGTGATGTGTCAGGCTTTAAAATCCCCAAATATTTCTGTCATATGACCTCGTCACAGGCAATGGCGGTAAATTTCTTCTATCCAATGATTAGACACAATAAGATCAATAGCGTATTGAAAGCTATTGGGATTAATAATGAGGTAGCGAATCCAGCCCGAAAAATTCAATTCGAGTACAAATCGTCCATTGATGGCAATCGCTCAAGTATCGACTTGTACATACCATTGATGAATGAACGGGGAGTGTATATCGAAGTGAAGTTTTCCGAAAGCGAGTTCGGGCGTAACCAAAGTAAAGACTGGGACAATTTCTACAAGAAATACTACAATGCAGCTAAAGTAGTGTTTCCAAACAAAGTTAATGAGCAAGATCAAGAATCACGTCGATGGTGCTTAAAGAACTACCAAATAATCCGTAACACTGTCCACACCCTAGGTGAAGAAACAATTCTGGCACTCCAGAACAGCAGAGATCCAAATATAGATTCGGATAAGTTACTCCCGCATTATTACGTTGTATTCTTGTATCCTGCTCATAATAAATCGCTTCATTCTCAGGTTGAGAAAGCTCACTCATCCTTGGCAGACGACCATTTGCGTTCACACGTAATCCTCAAACACTGGGAAGACCTGTTAAACGATCTAGATCATGAGATGAGAGGTGACTCAGAACTTGAGTTGTTGGGACAGGAATTCCGTGGCAAGTATTTCTTTTGGGATCGTCACTAAGCAACTCAAAAACATGGCAAATGTAATGTTAACCGATGAACGAACCTGCATTTCTGTATAATGAGATCATAAAAAGTAAGTACAAAGGAGACTAATCACAATGAACAAATTCAAGCAAGTGGCAGCGTTTATACTGATATTTTTAGGATGGTTGTTTATTGTATCGGCAGCTGGTTGGATTATGATGAAAGGATGGCTTTTTGCAGCTATCTTCGCGCCAATTGGTGCGATATTGCTGTACTTCGGCAAAAAGCTAAATGAGCCCTTTGCATGGGCTAGTAAGGTTAAAAAACTGGAGAGAAAGCGTAAGATTGCGGACGAAAGAAAAGCAGCGTTCGAACGTAGAAATGTAGAGCAAACAGTCACAGGCAAACATCCCGATGATGATCTCAGAGCTAAACTGCTTGAAAGGGAGCAGGAAAAGCTTCGAAAACAAGAGAAAGATATATAGTTTTATGAGTACATAATGGCTTTATGAACCTCAGTGAGTCTGTAGTAAGCACCATTCTATGTTCCATCAAGGGAGCATTTGGAGTTACTAAAACTTAAGTAAGTTAAGATTCATCCAGGGTCAGGTTTCGAGAATAGCTTGATATCCAGATGCCATCGTAAAGAGTAGACGACAAGATTAATATCGATGTTGATATTGGTGCCTCTTGCCCATGTCTGTAAAAGCCTCTGGTCAGTTTCTCATTGACAGAAGAAGATGTTATGATTGTTTGACTTTTGGCGTGGAATGGCCGAAATTAATGATACGACTGAACGCTTAGAAGAGGCAACTGATCAGACCTTGGGAGTGTTAGGCGGATCATCTAGTTCTTTTTTTGGGAATCAGGATGATGAAATTAGAAGATATCAAGGCAGGAGCCCTGATTCAGGGCATTGAACCGGGGGAAGTAGTGCGCATTGTCACCAGTGAGCCCAGAGGTGGAGATGCGTACACTGTTTACTACAAAAAAAGCAATGGCACCCTTCTGGAGCGTCTGATTTACCGTGCAGATGAGGAAAATCTTTCCATTGCCGTCGCAGGCAGGCCTTGGACTTTCGATGCCCCCGGTGCTGAATTCAAGCTGGCTGTCGAAGCCAACAGGATCAATCTGGCATATCTGTTCGACCCCATGATGGCGGTCCACACATCCAATGTGGAGCCTCTCCCACATCAGATCACTGCAGTCTACGAAGCGATGCTCCCCAGACAACCTCTTCGCTACGTACTTGCCGATGATCCTGGAGCGGGAAAAACGATTATGGCCGGTCTATACATGCGAGAGCTCATCATGCGAGCTGATGCCAGACGCATACTAGTAATTTCCCCAGGTTCGTTGGTGGAGCAGTGGCAGGATGAAATGTACGAAAAGTTCGGCCTCGACTTTTTCATTTTCTCTCGCGACATGCAGGAACAATCCCACGGAGGCAATCCCTTCGTCGATTACGATTATATGATTGCCAGGATTGACATGGTTTCCCGTGATGAGGATCTGATCTCGAAGATCAAACAAAGCTACTGGGATCTGGTAGTCATTGACGAAGCCCATAAATGCTCTGCATCCTGGTTTGGCAATGAACTAAAGAAAACCAAGCGTTACAGGCTGGCGGAAGAAGTAGGGGCTACTACGAGGCATCTTCTCCTGATGACAGCTACTCCACACAAGGGTAAGGATGAGGATTTTCAAACCTTTTTAGCGCTGTTGGATTCAGATCGTTTCTACGGGAAAAACCGAGATAGCGCCCACTCTATCGATATCTCAGACCTTCTGCGCCGAATGGTTAAAGAGGACCTGCTCAAATTTGATGGAACCCGCCTGTTCCCAGAACGAAAGGCATATTCCGTAACTTATAAGCTTTCTGATCTTGAAGCAGATCTATATCTTGCAGTTACTGAGTATGTTCGGGAAGAAATGAATAAGGCAGATCGTCTGACCGGTAAGCAAAAGAATACGGTCGGCTTTGCTCTTACTATCCTGCAAAGACGCCTTGCCTCGAGCCCTGAAGCGATCTACCAATCGCTGAAGAGAAGATTGGACAAGCTAACCCGCAGATTGGAGGAAGAAAAACTCATCCAGAGGGGCGAACTGATCAGGCAGCAGAAAGAGAAAAGCATCGAGCTCCCCGATGATTTTGATGATGAGGACTGGGACACCGAAGAGCGTGAAGAAAATGAAGAGGAGTTGGTAGATAGTGCCACCACAGCTCAGACCATTCAGGAATTGGAATCCGAGACTAAAACACTCAAACGACTAAACGAACAGGCCAAGTCACTGCGTGATTCTGGTCTCGACCGCAAATGGGAAGAGCTCTCAAACTTATTTGAAAACAATCCTCATTTCAAGAACGCCAATGGTAGCTTCCGCAAGCTGATAATCTTCACGGAGCATCGTGACACATTGAATTACTTGCATGAGCGTCTTAGCGGCTTGCTGGGCAGTCAGGAAGCAATAATCACAATTCATGGTGGCATTAAGAGAGAAGAAAGGCGCAAGGCTCAGGAGCAGTTCAGAAACCATCCCCGGGTCAGGATTCTCCTCGCCACCGATGCTGCCGGTGAGGGAGTGAATCTGCAGAATGCCAATCTTATGGTAAACTATGACCTTCCCTGGAATCCCAATCGGATCGAGCAGCGCTTTGGACGCATTCACCGCATCGGACAAACAGAGGTCTGCCATCTTTGGAATATGGTGGCCGATGAAACCAGAGAAGGCGATGTGTTTCAAACTCTCTTCACCAAGCTGGAAGCCCAGAGGGCTGCCTTGGGCGGCAGAGTCTTCGATATCCTGGGAGACGTGTTTGAAGAAAAGAGCCTCAAAGACCTATTAATAGAAGCTATACGTTATGGAGACGATCCTGAGGTAAGAGCGCGTTTGTTTCAAGTTGTAGAAGGCGTTCTGGATACGGAGCACATCAGAGAGATCATCAGCCGTAATGCCTTGTGTGAAGAAGTAATCGATGAAAACCGCCTATTTGCCGTTAAAGCCGAAATGGAAAAAGCCGAAGCTCGTAAGCTCCAGCCCTATTTCATCAAATCATTTTTCCTGCAGGCTTTTAGTCAGTTGAAAGGCAATCTCCGCCAGGTTCGCAATGAAGGTGAGCGTTGGGAGATATCTTATGTTCCAGCCAAGATTCGGGAACGGGATCGCCAAATCTCAGGCCGCAATCGCAGAAACATCAATCCGGTAACGCAGAAATACGAACGCATCTGCTTCGATAAACCCTTCATGAGATTGCCCAATCGGGAAGCGCCTATGGCAAGTTTCATCCATCCCGGGCACCCACTGATGATGGCCATCACGGACATCATGCTGGAAGATCACCGCAGCAAACTGAAACAGGGGGCTGTTCTGGTAGCCCCGCATGATGAGAGCATCAATCTCAAGGCTATGTTGATCATAGAACACTCTGTAAAAGAGGGAATCAATAGGGATAGATGTATATCTCGACGCTTACAGTTCGTTCAGATCGATGAAAATGGAGCGATCAGCAATGCCGGATGGGCACCTCATCTCGATCTGGAGCCAATTTCGGACAATGATCTCATACTGGTAAAGCATCTGCTTTCTGCCGAGTGGGTATCTTCTGAACTGGAGGACAAGGCTCTGGCTTATGCTACTGCCCATCTCGCCCCGGAACACTTCTCGGAAGTGATGAAACGGAGGGAAAGGCAAGTTATCAAAACTTTGGAAGCTGTGCATCAGAGGCTGGTGACCCAGATCAACTACTTGTCTGACCGCAAGATCAAGCTCCAGGAAGACCAGGCAGCTGGGAAGAAAACCAATGTAAACATAGAAAATGTTAGCCGCAACATCGACGAATTGGATAACCGTCTCAAATCCCGCACCAAGGAACTCAATGAAATGCGTCATGTTGTGTCGGAAACTCCGGTTGTGATCGGAGGAGCCTTGATCATCCCGGCAGGTTTACTGGCTCAGATAAAAGGGGAAGATAACTGGACTGCAGACGCAGAAGCCAGGAAGCAGATCGAGCTGAAAGCCATGCAAGTTGTGATGGATCATGAGAAGTCGAATGGCTGTGAAGTGTTTGATGTCTCTGCTCTCAATTGCGGCTGGGACATTACCAGTATTCCCCCTGCCCTGGATGGGACAATGCCGGAAACCAGGCACATAGAAGTAAAAGGCCGAGCCAAAGGTCAAAGCACCATCACCGTTACCAGAAACGAGATCCTGTATGGGCTCAACCAAGCCGATAAGTTTATTCTGGCTCTGGTGATAATCGATGGTGAAAGCCATGAAGGGCCATACTACATTCGTAAACCATTCAATCAGGAACCTGATTGGGCAGTGACCAGCATCAATTTTGACATCTACAACCTGATAGAGAAGTCAGATATGAGGGAAAACTAAATGATGGATCAACAATCGGAATACAAGGTAAAAGCCCCGAAAAAGCTTATCGAAGTGGCTCTTCCGCTAAAAGAGATCAATGAGGCCTGTGTACGGGAAAAGTCCATACGTCACGGCCATCCCTCCACCCTGCATCTCTATTGGGCAAGGCGTCCTCTGGCTGCTGCCCGGGCGGTACTCTTTGCTCAATTGGTCAATGATCCCGGTTGGGATGAGGAGTTGCAGATCGGCTACAAACGCAAAGCCGATGCCAATCGCAAGCGGGAAGAGCTGTTTGAGATCATCCGTGAACTCGTTAAATGGGAAAATACTAATAACGAGGTTGTCCTGGAAAAAGCCCGGACTGAGATCCGTAAAAGCTGGAAGGTGACCTGCGAGCTTAACAAGGACCATCCCCAGGCAGCAGAGCTCTTCAATCCCGATAAACTGCCAGCCTTCCACGATCCCTTTGCCGGAGGCGGCTCCATTCCCCTGGAAGCCCAACGCTTGGGTCTAGAAGCCTGGGCAAGTGACCTTAATCCTGTAGCAGTGCTCATCAACAAAGCCATGATCGAGATACCGCCCAAGTTTGTGGGACATAGGCCCATTGGTCCTATACCTGAATGTGACAAGCAGACAACTACTAATAACTATTCTTGGCCAGGCGTAACAGGTCTGGCAGAGGACGTGCGCCGCTGGGGGCATTGGGTGCGAGAAGAAGCCTATAAGCGCATCGGGCACCTCTATCCTCCCATTGAGATCACAAAAGAAATGGTTGCAGAACGTCCTGATCTGGCTTCATACAAGGGAAAGAAGCTTACTGTGATTGCCTACATTTGGGCAAGGACCGTGAAGAGCCCCAATCCGCAATTTTCTCACGTTGATGTTCCCCTTGCAACAACTTTTATCTTGTCCAGTAAACCAGAACAAGAGGCCTACGTTGAACCTTATTTTGATGGGGTGAGAGTTTTGTACAAGGTAAAGACAGGGAAATGTGGCTTTTACAAACGGGCAAAAAACGGCACAAAACTGAATCGGGGAGCAAGCTTTCAATGCTGGGCATCTAACACTCCGATTACCAAGGAGTATATATATCAGAAGTTTAGAAATAAAGAAGCAGGTGCTAGTCTAATTGCGATAATTTTACAAGGTGATAAATCCAGACTTTACATTACTCCCGACCCAGATCAGGAGATATTAGCAAAAGAAGCATTTCCTGGATGGGTACCCAGACTGGAAATGGAGCAAAAAAGTCGGGATTTATTAAGCGGTAGAGGTTATGGAATTAAGTTCTGGCATGAGTTGTTTAGCAATAGACAATTGGTTGCTCTAACAACAAATTCAGAATTAATAAGAGATATATTTCTCGATAACCCACAAGTTCAGAAACAAAGTAGTTATGATTCAGTAATTAGGTTATTCTTAGCGTTTACTCTGGACAAATGTGCCGATTACTGGTCTTCAATTTGTAGCTGGCATAACAGCAAAGCATTAATCAGAAATACATTTGGAAGACAGGCAATTCCTATGGTATGGGATTATGCAGAAGTTAATCCATTTAGTGATTCGACTGGTAACTGGTTATCAATGTTGGACTGGGTAGTAAAGGCTTTACTAAATTGCTCTTGCTATAACAACGGGCATGTAGAACTTGCCAATGCCTACTCTCAGAACATTTCAAAAAATAAAGTGATATCTACAGATCCTCCTTATTATGACAATATCAGTTATGCAGAGTTATCGGATTTTTTCTATATTTGGTTAAGATATATAATTGCAAATGATTATCCATCATTGTTCGAAACCGTATTAGTACCCAAGGAACAAGAACTAATATCTCTCAGATATCGACATAGTGACTTGAAATCAGCTGAGAAGTACTTCCTGGACGGAATGCAGCAGACGATGAGACTGCTTTCTAGCGTTAGTAACAATGCATATCCTATGACCATTTACTATGCATATAAACAATCTGATTCTACTGAGGCCGGAAACGCGTCAACCGGTTGGGTTACATTCTTGGCAGCTGTGATTAATTCAGACTTAGCAATAATGGGAACATGGCCAATGAGAACTGAACTTGCTAATAAGGTTAGCGCAGTTAGCAGTAATATGCTTGCTTCCTCAATAATTCTGGTGTGTAGAAATCGTAATGCTGATGCGGAATCCGTAAGCCGTAAAGACTTTTTACGAGAGCTAAATCAAGCTATCCCTGAAGCATTGAATACTATGATTAATGGCAGCGAAACTTCTAGCCCAATAGCTCCAGTTGATTTAGCCCAAGCTGCCATCGGACCCGGCATGGCGGTCTTTTCCAAATACAAGGCAATACTGGAGTCAGACGGTAGTCCAATGTCAGTCCATACTGCGCTTATCCTGATAAATAAAGCCATAGACGACTATTTCAAGGAATTGGAAGGTGATTGGGATAGTGAATCACGTTTCTGCCTGCAGTGGTTCAGTGAGTATGGCTGGCGGGAAGGAGCATATGGCGAAGCTGAAGTTCTTGCCAAGGCAAAGGGGTTGTCAGTTGAAGGGGTAAGAGATAGCGGTGTCCTCGCTGCATCTGGTGGACGAGTTCAACTGCTAAGGCCAAGTGAGTATCCTGATGTCTGGGATCCCACCAAGGACAGTAGAATGCCTGTTTGGGAGGTCCTGCACCATCTCATCCGCTTACTTCAAACCAGAGGAGAATCCGCTGCTGCAGAGATCGTGAAGGCCATCCCCCATATATCTGAAACAGCACGTCAGCTTGCCTTCCTGCTCTATACCACATGCGAACGTAAGGGATGGGCTGAGGATGCCCGTCCCTACAACGACCTGGTCACGGCTTGGCTTTCTATCGAAAAACAAGCCCGGGCAGATGACCAGGACATGCAAATTGAAGCAGAGTTTTAAACGGGAGATACATGATAATGATGAAAACCAGTTTTTCAAAAATGGCTCCATACTGGGTTATAGATAACAATAACCACAAGCTGGAGGGATAATGTCACAAGCATGGAGAGACATCGCAATTCCGCATCAGGACGTACTGAAGGGTACTTTTAAACAATCTGAATTTGCCGCAGACCTATCTCAGGTTCAATTGGGTAAAGCCAGCGATGAGTATCAAAACCCAGCGTTATTCTATCAGAGAACCTACATCACCGAAGGAATGAGGCTGCTGCTGACCTCTGTGATTCAGAGGTTGAGCGGTAAAGGCGGTGAGCCGGTGATCCAATTGCAGACCGCCTTTGGAGGCGGTAAAACCCATACAATGATGGCCGTGTATCATCTCGCCAAAGGTGAGGTCGGAGCGTCCGAACTGCAGGGAATCCCTCCGATTGTTGATGCCGCAGGAGTATCTGAGCTGCCGAAGGCCAGAATTGTGGTGATAGATGGCAATCAACTTGCACCCGGTGTTGCAAAAAAACGCGGCAGCATTAGCGTAAACACTTTATGGGGTGAGCTCGCCTGTCAGCTCGGTGGAGCAGAAGCTTATGAGATGGTTAAACAATCAGATCTTAATGGTACATCTCCCGGCAAGGAAATCCTGATACCCTTGATTACCAAGTATGCGCCCTGTGTGATCTTGATCGACGAGTTGGTAGCTTATGTAAGACAGTTTGAGCCGGGGAAAAGCCTGCCAGGCGGGACTTATGATTCAAACCTGTCCTTTATTCAAGCTTTGATGGAGTCTGTGAAAGTGGTGCCAAACGCCATCATGCTCGCTTCCCTGCCGGAATCGGATAAAGAAGCTGGCAGTCAACTGGGGATCAATGCCCTGGCAGCCCTGAAAAGTTACTTTGGCAGATTGCAGGCTATTTGGACACCAGTGGCAACTGAAGAAGCCTTTGAAATAGTAAAGCGCAGACTCTTCAAGGACATTTCGGATAGAAAGGCTATGGAAGACACCTGCCGCGAATTCACAGATTTCTACATCGAACAAAAAGACAGCTTTCCCGACGAGACCCAGGAAACCCGGTATTATCAAAGAATGCTACAAGCCTATCCCATCCATCCCGAGGTCTTTGATCGGCTATATGATGATTGGTCAAGCTTGGAAAGTTTCCAAAGAACCAGAGGCGTATTGAAACTTATGGCCAAGGTGATCCATAAACTATGGGCAGACAACAACAAAGACCCATTGATTATGCCGGGCAACCTGCCCCTCTATGATGCGGATGTACGCAATGAAGTGGTCTACTATCTGCCTCAGGGTTGGGATCCTGTGTTGGAGAGGGATGTGGACGGCTCGAGGTCCGAACCTAACTTAATCGAGAATGCTGAAGCCAGGTTTGGCCAGGTTCAGGCTTGCAGAAAACTAACCCGTACTATCTTCCTGGGTAGCGCTCCCCATGCGGTATCATTGAATGCGGCTAAAACATCCAGAGGTATCGAGTATAAGCGTATTTTATTGGGTTGTATGGTGCCAGGCCAAGTGATCGGATTGTTCAATGATGCCACTAACAGGCTGGTTGACAGGCTGCACTACTTAAGCAATGCGGATAAGAAGCAGTTCTGGTTCGATACTCGCCCTAACCTCAGACGGGAAATGGAAGACCGTAAACGTCGTTTTAATGACAAGGATGATGTGATCCCGATAATTAAGGATCAACTGCAAAAAGTAATCAACAACGGCGTTTTCGAGGCAGTACATTTATTTACGAGAAGTGAAGACATCCCTGATGACTATAGCCTCCGGTTAGTGCTACTGCCGCCTGACGTGTATTACTTGCGCTCAGGGGGAAGCTTCGCAGCAGAGGGAGTTGCCGACTTCGAAGGTGCCAAATACATTCTGACACATCGCGGTGAACAACCGAGGCTTAAACAGAATCGCTTGATATTCCTGGCTGCCGATGGTGAATCCCAAGGTAAACTTAAAGATCAGATTCTGACCCTATTAGCTTGGGATTCCATTCTGAAAGATATCCAGATGGTGAAGCTCAATCTTGACCAGTACCAGACCAGGCAGGCAAAAGCTGGAAAAGAAGATGCTGAAAAGGCAGTGAAGCATCTGATCCGTGACACCTATCGGTGGCTTCTGATCCCCGATCAAGATAAAGTGCCCGGCGATAGATTTGAAGCTCTATCTATCAATTCTGCCGCTCAGAATCTGACGGCAGAAATTGAGAAGGTCCTCACTGAAAACGAGCACCTCATCACCCAGTGGGCTCCTATACATCTCACAAACCTGCTGAAGAAGTGGTATTGGAAGGATGGCGTTCAACATGTGAAAGCCCAGGATGCTTGGCATGGCATGAGCTGCTACCTATACATGCCTCGCCTAAGTAGTAATAGTGTTTTCCAGAAAGCATTAGACGCTGGAGCACTCAGCAAGGAGTACTTTGGTTTTGCCTATGGATATGATAACAATCAGTATGTAGGATTCACGTTTGGTAACTCAACCGCTCCGGTCTATGATAGCTCTTTGCTTCTTATCGACCCTGTGGTTGCTGCAGAGCATAAGCAAAAAACAGCTGGAACAACAACTGGAGGAACTGGAACTGGAGTTGGTCCTGGAGAAGGACCTGATTCTGGTGGTCAAAGTGGACTTGGGGGTCAAGGTGGACCTGACTCTGGAGGCACTACACCTCCTCCACCCAAACCTACCACCAAACTACACTATTACGGACGTAAAGAACTCGATGCTACCCGGGCTAAGACAGACTTTGCTACCATCATTGACGAGATCGTGATGCACCTGATCAAGAAACCTGCGGTATCTGCATCAATCCAGATCGAGATAAAAGCAGATAATCTGGAAGGCTTCGATGAAGCCACCCAGCGCACCATCAAAGAGAATAGCAACACTCTCAAGTTTGACTTAAGTGAGTTTGAATGAATGTGTAATGAAGCAATTATTCACCACATGAATTATTTGAGACTGTCAATCTTGTCGAATAATCTAATGGTAGATAGGAAAATATATGTTTGATAACAGAGTTGTCGCAGATAAGTTAGAAAGGCTCTTTATGAAAACGCTAAACTCAGAATCCTATAGCGTTAGATTCGAAGATCCTTGGAAAACGTCAAATCTAACCTACTACATTGATGGGGTAATATATAAAGACGATAGACCTCTAGCAATAATTGAGGTTAAGTCAAGACTAGAAAATGTAGTTCATGCTGAGCAAACGATTGTTCAACTTAAAAGTTATTTGGAACTAACAGCAGCTCGATATGGGATACTGACCGATGGTGAGGTTTTCTACGTATTGAATGATACATCTGAGGATTCCAGTTTATCACATTGTTCATTTGATGATTTATCACGTCTTATTTTGCACCCTCATGAGTATGAAGTCTCAGAGTCAATCAAATCTGGCATAGTAAATGTACTCCGAGAAGTATCTAAGGATTTCTATCATGACAACTTTGGGCTGATTACCTTTATTTCAAGTAAGATCGATGAAGAATGTGTTGGATTCGATGGGCAAACAAACGCCTATTATCTACTGGATAGTGCAGATAGTGACGAAAAAGGCGATGAAAATGAGTTATTCAGGTTGGTGTTTTCTGAAAAACCCATTCGCAGGATTTGTAGATATACCTCATTCGGCACGTTCTTTACTATGCTCAACAAGCTCTCTTTTCGAATGTGCGGTCTCGCTGGGATGAATGATAAGTCAGAGGTGAATTATGTTGATAGATATTTGAATGGAAACGAAACACCTTATGACAAACTTCATCATAATTCTATCTCAGCAATCAACAAGAGATACATAACATCCTGCTGTAGTATTGATAAAAAGGATGATTTGACTTTGTGGAGATTATACGGTGATAATGCAAGAGGTGTTTGCTTAGTCTATGATATTATAGGATCTAACCTAGGAGACAGGGTGCTGTTACATGAGGTTAAGTATCCGAACAAAGAAGGTAAACACACTGAGCTTGATTTTGTGAAAGAAGTGATTAGTCGTATCAAGACAAAATATGGAGCAAAGTTCGAGTTCAGGAAATTGGTGTATTGGAAGCATTTTTTTAAACCTAAAGAATTCCATGTTGAATCTGAAGTGAGACTTCTTATAGTTGATGATGGTTCATTAACTAAAGAACGCAAACAAGATTGGGTACTGACAAATGATCATTCGATCATTATACCTGTAATAGACTTTAATCTGAATGATCCAGAATTTCCTCTGAATCTCAGAGAAATAATTCTAGGTCCCAACTGCCCTGAAAAAGAAATAAATGTTAAACAAATTGAAGAGCTCCTTAGGATTTCAGGATTTAGAACTTCAAATATCAGAGGTCATCACCCACAAGTTAGGGTCCGAGAATCTAAGATACATAACTACAGGTGATATAGATGAGGGCATGTTCAATTCATTCATTGTCCAGATACAGATCATGCATTTAAATAGTTAACCCATTAGCAAAGGAGATTCCCTTGATTTGTTGTAAACACACAAACCATTTCCATCTTACTGAGACTATATAAATCTGAAACCTTGGATGCCTCAATAAAGTGAGAATTGGGATGACTAAACCACCACACACTAATTGGTTTATGGAAACGGGAGCATCTCTCAAAACAGTAGATGGTAAAGAGATAGAGGTTTGGGAGTTCCGCCACCAGAATGAGGACGAAGTGCTTTCACAGTGGGCTAAGCATTTTAGAAATCATTATTGTCTTGATTCTCAGATCGATTTACTTCGTGGGAGACTCTCTCGATCCGATTATTTGCGTACGATCAAATTTCCAAGTAGTGATTCCAATTTAGGACCTGGAATACGTGCTGGGGACTTTGGGGAAATTTTAGTTGCCGACTATTTGGAGTGGCTCATAGGGTTCTGGGTACCTAGGGTTCGATGGTCATCTAAAGTGATTAGAGACGAATCACCAAAGGGTAGCGATATCATAGGTTTTAGATTTGAAGAAGATAATAAGATATCGAAAAAAGATGTTATGGTGATTTTTGAATCAAAAACTAAGTTCTCTGCCTCGAAAATTAACCGTCTACAGGACGCTGTAAATGGATCTGCTAAGGATCAGATCAGACTCGATGAATCATTAAACTACATAAAACAAAAGCTATTAGACAGTCACGAAGATCAGCAGGCCATGAAAGTCGAAAGGTTCCAAAACCCTGTAGATATTCAATATCAACAAATCTATGGAGCAGTTGTCGTTATATCTGATGAGTTTTACAAAGCAGAAGAGATGACATCCACAGATTGTAGAAGAACTCCAGACCCACACAGAATGAATGAGTTCATCAAGCATCCTAATAGAGATAAACTACATCTTGTTGTTATCAAGGGCAAGAGCTTTATGAATCTTGTTAATGAACTTTATAAGAGAGCTGCAGATGAGGCCTGAGAGAAATTCTAGGACATTGCTCAGTATTACTAGATCTAAAGCTAAGATGTATGAATATCATTTACAAACCAAGTATCATATAGAGTTGAAACAAGACCCCGCTAAACTCTTTACTCTTTCGATAGGTATGCTGGGAGACCTTGCAGCAGCGATGAATCGTGGAGCGGTTGATAACGCTGTGATCAAACAATTGAAAGAAAACTTGCTTTTCTCTGCTCATTTTTTTGATTCCTATATACAAACAAAGTTAAATAAATCTCTTGATCCATATCTTGTGCTATTGGGTTCGGCTTCTTACTATCTTTGTGACCTTCCCGGAAGTGCCTCAGTATTGGCAAAGAGCATTAATTGTGATTGTCCAGATTTGGGTGGAGAAGGTTTAGAATACCTTCTACTCTGGTTGTTACAATCTGATCTGAACCGCTACTCTGAAGGATCTGAAGGACAATTTGGTAAGTTTGTGAATGATATTTCTCAGCTTGTGTTACAATTCTACAGGGATGGTTCAGACGTAGATGGTATAACCTCTCTGTCTGCTAGCTTAAGAAATGCTGTTTATGAAGTTGGCTCACCTCGCCAGCTTCTTTTGGGTGATGTGATGGGTGCAGTTCTGAGACAAAAAATTGAGAATTCAGTTTGGAAGTCTATTCCATCGTATTCGGGATTGTCACTAAAAACCTGGCTTCCAACCCTTCAAAAAGAATCATTCATCAAAGAGCTTTGGCCAGCTCAACACCTCCTGGGCAAAGCAGATGTTTTTAAGGGTAAGTCATCTATCATACAAATGCCAACCAGTGCTGGCAAAACAAAAGCAGTTGAGCTGATTATTCGGAGTGCATTCCTGGCAGGGAGAACTAAGATGGCTGTAATAATTGCCCCATTCAGAGCTCTTTGTCACGAAATCAAGAATGGCTTAAAAGAAGCATTCCGTGATGAATCCATTGGTATTGATGAACTTTCTGATGTGTTTCAAACTGACTACAACATACAGGATCTACTTCATTCCTATCAGATTCTAGTACTAACACCAGAGAAACTTCTTTATGTACTACGACACGCACCTGAGCTGGCATCATATATCGGATTATTGGTTTTTGACGAAGGTCACCAGTTTGATAATGGCTCTCGAGGTATCACATATGAATTACTTTTAACATCATTGCAATCCATGATTACAAAAGAAGTTCAAAAAGTATTGATCTCGGCAGTTATCAGCAATGCAGAAACAGTTGGTGAATGGCTAAATGGAGAACCCAATGTAGTCGAAGGGACATCCCTCATTCCCACTTTAAGATCAGTTGGTTTCGCAAGCTGGGTAGATACTTTAGGGAGAATTGAGTATGTGGACAGCAAGAATCCAGAGCAAGGTGAATTCTTCGTACCCAGGGTTATCGAGAGTTACAATCTTGGCAGGAAAAAGAGAGAAAGAAAAGATCGGTTTTTCCCTGATAGAAAAGATGGGCATTCAATTGCTTTGTATCTCGGTTTAAAGCTCATTGCCAATGGTAGCATAGCAATTTTTTGTGGTCGAAAGGATACTGCAGCTTCAATTTGTGATAAGATAGTGGATTATATTGAGAGAGGGATTCCATATAATTCTCCTGATAAGTATTCCGATAAACGCGAGGTTGAACGGCTAGCACATCTTTATAATCTGAATCTTGGAGAGGATGCCTCTGCTACTCAAAGCGCAAGATTCGGTGTATTATCTCATCACGGCAACATCCCGCATGGTATTCGTTTAGCGGTTGAAAATGCCATGCGAGATGATCTTATTCGGTTTGTAGTTTGCACATCCACCTTAGCTCAGGGGGTCAATCTCCCAATTCGATATCTAATTGTCACGAGTGTTTACCAAGGTCAGGACCCAATAAAGGTTCGTGATTTCCATAACCTGATTGGACGAGCTGGAAGATCTGGTATGCACACCGAAGGAAGTATACTGTTTGCTGATACAAAGACATACGATGAAAGGAAAGTGCTTGCAGAGAAATGGCGCTGGGAACAAATGAAAATGTTTCTTGATCCAGGAAATTCAGAGCCTTGTATAAGCACTCTACTATCTATCTTCGAACCTATTAAAAGCGACGATGATAAATATTCTATTCAAATGGATTCATTGGACTTTGTAAAGTTCTTTCTTGAAGACCCTGAGGAAATATCCATTTGGACAGCAAAAATCGCTGACAAACATAAAGATCATAGATTTACAAAAGATGGCGTCAACAAGCAAGTTGCAGAAAAGATCTACCTTATCTCCTCAATAGAGAGCTTTCTGTTGTCTCAATGGGATGTGATGGAAAATGGGATATCAGTTAGTGAAGTAACCCATCTTGCTGAAAAGACTCTTGCCTTTTACCAAGCTGATGAGATAAAAAAGAATAGTATTAGGGAACTGTTCAAGCTCCTTGCTGAGAACATCTCTACTAATGTCACTGATCCCATTCGCCGAAAAATATACGGAAAAACTCTTTTCGGAGTTCGGGAAGCTCAAACAATTGAAAGTTGGGTTCATTCAAACTCTGATAATTTGCTAATGACTGAAGATGATTCGCAACTTCTTGACCTTATCTGGCCTTTACTTTCCCATCATATTCAAACTGGTTTATTCAAGAAAATTGATCAACCAGAAGCGCTAATTGAGATTGGAAAACGTTGGATAGATGGCAAGCCATTCTGTGATTTATTGCAGATTATACAGAGTCATGGTGCTAAAATGATAAGTGGATGGGAGATAAACATCTATCATATAGTAGATTTCTGCGAAGGAACACTCGCCTACGAGGGTTCGCTATTGGTGAGTGCTCTGATCGAATTTACTGATTTCTTATTTCAAGAAGGAAAAGAAGAACTGGTTAGAAGGCTTAAGTGTTTTCAAAAACGTCTCAAATATGGGCTACCGACTGAGTCTTCAATTATTCTATACGAAATGGGGTTTTCTGACAGGGTCATAGCTCAGGATATGCAATCGTCACTCAATGTTCATTCTACGAATCGTGGAAAGATAATCAGAACTATAAAGCATAAAAAAGAGCTCTTCGATGAAATCATGGATAAATACCCGAGTTACTACCAGAATAGAGCGTTAGACATAATTAAGAATAATAATCATTAGTTGGTAAAGATGAAAGACGATAGAAGGATAAAGAATGCAAGCATACAACCGGCCTTTGTATAAGTGGTTTAGCCTAATCGAATTAGGGCAGTTAACCTTACCCAGATTCCAAAGATTTGAAGCATGGACCCACAACGAAGTATCAAACTTACTGCGATCCATGTTAAGAGGCCTACCTACAGGGGCAGCTCTCATTTTAAGAGTTAATGGACCTGAGCAGTTCAGGAGTAAATACTTAGCCGGGACTCCACAAGACGGAAGAAACGTTACAGAGCAGTTGTTGGATGGGCAACAGCGCTTAACAGCGATGTGGAAGAGCCTTTACAATCTGTATGATAACCGGACATTTCTCGTTTCCATAGATAAATCGACCATTGATTTCAATGTCAATCCATCTGATTATCTTGAGTCCAATGAGATTGAAGTGGTAGCTCAAGCAATCTACGAGAAAAAAGGCAGTAGATATCCAATGTGGGTCAATGAAGCCAAAGAATGTTGGGGAAGGGGACTAATCCCAGTACATTTACTGCGCCCCGATGATATCTCAAAGGAGAAGAAAGCGTGGCTAAAAGCAGCAGCATCAGAGGATATTGAGATGAGGGAGTTTCTTGATGATCTGATCGATGCGCTACGTGAGAGAATCAAGCATTTCAATCTGCCATATTTAGAACTACCATCCACGACCAAGAAGCACGTTGCCCTAGATGTGTTTATCAAACTAAATACAAGTTCTGTGAAACTTACTGCTTATGACATTGTGGTTGCATTGGTCGAGGATGCGGCTGAAACGTCACTGCATGAATTAGTAGATTCACTGGTTATGAAAGTCCCAAAGGCAAAAGACTATACTGATCTACCAGATCTGGTTTTAGACACAGTGGCTTTGTTGCAAGATATCATTCCAAGTCAGGCTGGCTATGTAAACATCAATTATAGGCAGTTAGTATTTGAATGGGATGATTTAGTGAGTTGCTTTACAAAGATGGTTGATCTACTGGAGGAAGAGCATATTTATGATGAAAAGAGACTCCCATCATACACAGCGTTGCCAGTACTTGCAGCACTTACTAAGTACCTCCCGACGAATGCAGATCAACTTGGTAATGCAAGGCATATACTCAAAAAATACCTGTGGAGAGCATTTCTCACAGATAGATATGAGAGGGCAACACCCTCAAAATCATTGGCAGACTTCCGCAAGATAAGAGATTACCTTCTCGGCAAAGGTGAGTATAAAGATATCCCCATTTTCAACGAACAGGAATATCCTTCTCCGGTGAAAGAGATCATTAGCGATGCTGCTTGGGCAAAAAATAGAACAATTCTAGGCAGAGGCCTCCTGGCTCTTCAGATAAAATGCGGAGCTGATGATATCGCAGATAATACTCCTGCCACAAAACAAAGCATCCTTAGCAGAGAATACCATCACTTGTTCCCCGCAGCATTACTGGCCAAGGCAGAAGTGCCAAACGATAAGATATATAGTTCTGTCAATTGTGCATTGATCTCTTGGAGAACGAATCGTAAAATCTCCGATAAAAATCCTATGCAGTATTTGTTGGAAAGAGCTGAGAATTGCGATCTTGGAGAACCTGAAAGAGATAGAAGGTTGCGAAGTCATTTGATCCCGATTCAAGAGCTTAGTGTGGACTATTCTGACATTGACAGTCAGGATACTAAAGCTAAAATTGAGCAGGATTTCGCTCGATTTGTTGAAGCCAGATCGATATTACTGGAACAAGCGGCAAGACTTGTGTATGATGGAGAACAGCTAACGACTGATAGAGTCTATGCTAGATTTGCTGATCTGCAATATCAGTAATCGTAGGTACAACGAAAGCATGATAATGAAGGACATACCACAAGAAGTACTAATAAGTAATCCAAAAGACTTGAGGTATTACCACGAAAGAGTGTTTGGTTACAATAGCATCCGAACAAGCAGTAACCTCATTGAATGGCAGTGCTTATTGAATACCTTGAAGAAAAACTTGTTTATGAATAGTATACCAGAATTTACAAACTATCCATATACCTTGGTGAAACGCGAAGAGCCAGATTTTGAGATAGTATTAAGCAGTGGGGCGGTAATGCTAGTCGAGGTCACCCGTGCTACCACAATGAAGAATGAAGCTCTCAGGCATCAGCTATCCAAGGCTGAAGTAGATGTTGAAATGGCGGAAGTATCTAATGATATGTTTACTCCCGATAAGCCCACAAAAGGGGAAATGCGGAAAAACCTCGTAATGCAAGGAGCTTCTTTGCAAGGTACCGGGATGTATGGCTGGTATGCAGAAAAACAATGGGTATCTATCATCTTGTCTGTAATAGAATCAAAGCGAAGTAAAGTCTATTCAAATCGTGTTGATTTGTTGCTGGTAGAGGACAGATCCCTGCCTTATTCATATAGGAAATCAATAACTAAGCGGTTCGAGTTTCTAAAGAGCATGATTGAAAGCAATCCGGATATACTTTGGATAAGTGCATTCCCAAACATTATCACAGATACTTCAGGAGCTATCGGCATGATTAGGCAAGATAATCAGTGGCTTTATAGGCCTCTTTTCCTGCCAGATGGCTGGATAGCAGATTAGTTATTCGCATCCTGCCAAGAAAACAATCACATTTACTTACCACTGATAGTAAAACCCATACCCTCATAACCCTTCATTCGCTTTCTGTAGATGTTCGCAAGCAGGGGTTAGTTGAATAGAAGAGTTGTATTTGAATAGGAACGTACTATTAAAGAATATTTCAGGTTCCATTTATGAGAAGTATGCAGATATCCTGTCATAATTTGCAATTTTCAGTGATCTTATTTGCAGAATTCATGTCACAAACTACCTAAACAGGTCATGGAAAGGATGAGTAAGGATGTCTTACGATGCGACAGTTTGCAGATTTCGCTGCACAATTTGCAGTTTTCGTTGTCACGTTGCATTGGGTGAGAGTTTATAATGGCAGGCGGCTTCGGGCGGTAAAATTATCTTGACACATAAAGGGTAAGCATAGTTTATTGGCTTTCTGATGAGTATTATCGGTAAAAATGCCCTACTGGCGCGGCTTCGGCTGATTGCGACGGCTTCCGGAGCCCGGCCGGTGAGGTTTGCGCTTCTACTGCTTCCGCTGCTTGTGGCGACGGCGTTGCAGGCGGAAATACTGATCCCGATGGATCTGACGCAAAGCAACCATCTGAAAGCCTATGGGATCGCCTTCGAAGCGCTGAAAGAGCAATATGTGGCAAAATGGCTGCTCAATTACCGCGGCGGGAGCTTCCTGTTGCCGGAATCCGAAGCTTTGGCTGCCCTCTGTAACATCCGCGGCGTAAGCTACGAGATCGTTTCATCGGCGCAAGTGGCTGCGATCCAGGCCGAGAT
>MTKZ01025160.1_pt1 | contig 22890 bp, 23 predicted proteins | sample 1042781 | NCBI WGS metagenome assembly MTKZ01 (sample SAMN06212207, study PRJNA360539) | anaerobic digester metagenome | biome: Wastewater treatment plant; material: sludge; isolation source: anaerobic digester fed with sludge from wastewater treatment plant | place: Denmark: WWTP Viborg ... | reverse complement strand
AAAGTCGAATTCATTCGACACGACCGCTGAACCCATCGGCTTGGAGCCGATGGTGAATCAGTTGGTTTTTAACTTTCCATTAATTTATTCTTTCGTCAAGGATTATCTGGGTTGCCAACCGTTCGCAGCATAATCACCTCCATCGCATTGAAGTAATCACTCCGAACTGTTCAGATAAGGCCAAGAAACATCTGAACCGCCCAGCTTATCGGCACCACCTGCAGAGCCTTATTCTTCAATCGTGGACAGACCTGAAGAATACGGATGGAAAGGCGCACGTTAGTGATGGCCTGTTCTCCCCTTCTCAGTGTGTGCACTCCTTCATGCAAGACGGTTTCCGGTGACTTTGCCGATTTCCCGTCGGACGTGGTGACCCAGGCCCCGCCCTCCCATTTGTCCGCATGCTGATACCCATTCGGGCAGACTCATACAACAAAAGCAACCGTGAGCGTTTTCCTGATCTCTTTTCCGCCCATCAGCCTTTTTCATTCCCCCCGGAGTGAGGCCAGGCTGGGCTCGGGGTTGATCCTGCTGAACGCCTTTTCCAGCGCCTCCAGGCGGGCCTGCAGGGCCCGGGTGGCCTGAACCAGCTGCGAGATCTGCCGGTCCTTTTCCACATGCAGATCGGCGAACTGCTTGGCGGCCGTGTGCAGACCCACCTCGACGACGACCAGCTTCACGGATTCTTCCGTGGAAGATCCCGAGGCCACGCCGACGATCTGACCATACTGGGCGGGGCGCAGCTTCTCCGGGGCCACGGCCACGCCGGTCCCGTCATGCAGGCCCGAGGGCACGACATAATCGCCCGCCTGCACAATCCCGCGGACCTTGACCGTGACCTGGCCGATGAGGGCCACTTTACGATAGTTTTCTATCCGATCCTCACGCGGGGTGTTGCCCAGCAGGGCGGGGGCCGACGAGATCACCCGCACGCGGTCGGTCCCGAAGGTTGTCCTGGATACGGCTCCGCCGAAAATGCCGACAATGTCCCCAGCCTCGACCTGCTCGCCCGGTTCCTTAAGAGGCAGGTATTCGGCGAAGTCCGCGGCGGCGGTGTTGTAGGTGACTCCGCCGGCCGAATTCCCCGTGATGGAGCCGACCTCGGGACCGGTGCCATATTCAAACCGGATGAAGTGGTTGGTTATGAGCGGATAGCCCCTGCCGACGCGTAGTTTGAGCACGTTGGCGTTATCGCCGGTGTTCTCGTTTGCGAAGAGGGCCACATAGTCGTGATTCACGTTCTTTCTGACATCCAAATTATAAATCGGGCTTGGATCGGTTGTGCCGACACCGACGGAATTCCCCTTGATTCTCATCCCTTCGGTCATCACCCCCGCTTTCATGGTCGAGAAAGCCATATAAGCGTCTTCAGTCCCAGCAGTTTTATCCTGATAGATGAGGTCCACGGCCCCGTACTGCTTGGAAGTTCCCGCGTTGTTGTCGGATCGCCAGCACAGACGCGACAGATTGCCAACGGCCACACTAGGTGCTGTCAGATCTAGCAAGGCTACGGAACCGGTGTTGGTCGACTCGAACACTGCTATATTGTCGTATGCCCTGACATGGAGATGTCTTGACGGCGCATCCGTCCCGATGCCGACATAGCCGTTGCCTTTAACCCGCAAAAGATTTAGATTTAGATCTAATAGATTAACGTTGAAAGTGGATGTCATATCCGGGAGTTGGACTGTAACATCCCCGGCCGAGGCAAGGCCATTCCATCCTAGAACAAAGAGCAATGGCAACGCAGCCACAAAACGCCAGATCTTCCTCTTCATCGCAGAACCTCCCTTCATTTCAAAAGATGCTCCAAATGAAATCTTCAGTCTGTCTTACTCCAGGAGCAGGAGCATGATCTGCGGGTCTACTGTGCAGTGAACGATTTTACCGTGTCCCTGCCACAAGTATCCCCCCGGATCCACCTGCACCTTCCCGCATCTGTAAAGTGCCCCTGATTCAGGATACGTATACGGGACATCTAGATATAGTCTTCCGCGATCTTCTATGACCACGCTCTGGCATCCCAGCGAGATCGAAGCACCGTCTCTGACATAGACTGTGACACCGTCGCCGATGGTCAGACCCGTGGTGCACGCGGGACCCGGCAGGGCCGCAAACAGGCCGCAGACGGCCAAGACCGAAACCATTCCCCGCACCCATTTTCTCATTGAGACCACCTCCTTTTTAATCCGGGCGCCGCACGGAACGGGCACCCGGAAAATGACGGACAACCCTTGCCGGGATCGGACAGCGCAATGGATACCGGATCTCCAGCCATCGGCCACTTCATCGTCTTGCCCTCCCGATTTCATTTGTCAGCGATGCCGCCGTGTTTCAACTTGCCTCAATTGCCCTGTCACCAGTCATTGATTGACAATAATGATAAAAACATAAAACCCCGCTCTCTTCTGAGATGCGGGGTTTCAATAATCCCTCCACGGCATCACCCATAGTAAGCGTCTTATTCGGGTGTTCACCTGATGACAATACCTTGTTCTATTGTCTCTTATATGAGCTACATCAGAATAAAAGGCAAGCGGATACTTGATTGATTACCGTTCTAAGGGTGAGTCTCTGAAAGAATTGCCGGATGCTTGACTTCAGGAAGACACAAATGAGACCGATTGCCAGAAATATTTGCTATCGGCATGTGCACATTTCAACCCATGTTCAATGGTCTATCCAGATCAGCCAACCGCTTGCTTTGTACGTGTTGTCAATATCCAGGTTGTTTCACTTTCCCGCTGACCTTGCGTGGATAACGGGTTGAAGCCACCATGCATGCATATTTCCTGGAAACCTCGCTTTCAATAAATCATGAACAATTCAATACCTTATTCGAGTTTATGGACTTATTTGGAGCCAATAAACGGGAACTGTAAATGGGACTTCATCCTGTGGTATTTATCCTACCGCGCCGGGACCCCGATTCCTACAACCGAAGCAGGGCTGCATAACTGAAAGATATTTCAGGCCTGTCGACAGTCTTGAATCCGGTTGCCTCAGCCGTTTTCAACATGTCATCAAAGCGCCTTTCCGTGACATGGAGTAGCGGTTCGGCCATCAGGAAAGAGGCCTCCGCTTTCATGATGCTTTTTACGCTCACAAAAAAATGCCTGATGTCCGGGACTTCATGCGCCATCCAGAACGCCAGTACAAAATCTGCTTTCACATCCAGACAAAAGTCATTGGGCTTGCTGAGAATCGTGGTGAGGTTTGTGGTATGGCCTTCTTTGGATGCGCGCCGTTTCAGGGCGTGCAGCATTCTCTCCTGAATATCCACTGCAATGACCCTTCCGTCTTTTCCTGCCAATCGGCAGAGGGGAATGGTGAAATAGCCTTTCCCCGGGCCGATATCCACAACCGTATTACCGGAGCTGACATAGAGCGAAAGTATCTTGCAGGGATCCTGGAACCATTTGCGCAGGGGATTGTCAAAGGTGAAGCACAACCACGNNCGGGCAGGTATGTTTTCCTCTCACAAAAAGCTTGTCGAACATACTGATCATCAGAAGGCCCTGCGACGGTTCCGCATAGATCGATTGTTATGTTTCAACAAAAAGCGGCGCCTGGCGGAATCGTTCGACATCGATCAGGCCATGATCGGTGATTCTCAATTCCGGGATGACGGGCAGGGCAAGAAACGACAGTGCCATGAAGGGTTCCGGGAGGCGGCATCCCATTGCGCGCGCTGCCTCCCGCAGGGATTCCCAGCCGGCGTCCACTTCCTCCAGGGGACGGTCCGACATCAGCCCGGCAATGGGCAGCGGCAGCGACGCCAGCACCTTGCCGTTCTTTACGGCCGCCATCCCGCCGTTCATGCTCTCGACTGCCCTGACGGCTGCGTGTAGATCCGCCTCGTCGCCGCCCACGCAGATGATGTTGTGGGAATCATGGGCGACCGACGAAGCCAGCGCGCCCTGCCGGAAGCCGAAGCCCCGCACCAGCCCGAGGCCGATGTTTCCCGTCGCCCGGTGACGTTCCAAGACAGCGATCCGGAGCAGGTCCCGGTCCCCGTCCGCCACCACGAAACCGTCGCGGACGGGCGCCTCCATCAGCAGATGCCTCGTCAGAATCTGGCCGGCAACCAGGCCGATGACCCGGACCCGATCGCCCTGCTGCGGTATGACGAAGCGGTCTGGACTGTAGGGTGCGATATTCATCCGGTGACGCTCCGCCGGCTTGGCCGCGGCGCCGATGCCGTCAGCGAGACGGCCACCGCTGAAGACTTCACGCCCCTGCTTGATGACGGACCTCACCCGCACGGGTCGGAGCGAGGAGAGGATCAGCAGGTCCGCCTGTTGGCCCGGTGCCACGGCGCCGCGGTCCTCCAATCCGAAAAAGCGGGCCGTGTTGATGGTCGCCATTCGAATGGCCGTGATCGGTTCGGCTCCCTCCGCGACGGCGCGATCGATGAGGGCATTCATGTGCCCCCTCTTCAGGATGTCGTGGGGATGCAGATCGTCCGTGACCAGGGAGCATTGCCCGTCCCGCTCCGGGCTCGCCAGCGGGAGCAGCGTTGCCAGGTTCTTTGCCAGCGTCCCTTCACGGATCATGATGTGCATGCCGAGCCTCATTTTTTCCCGGGCTTCCTCGAGCAGGGAGCATTCGTGATCGGAGCGGATGCCCGCCGTGACATAGGCGTTCAGGTCCCTGCCGGTGAGGAGGGGTGCGTGCCCGTCCCGCGCGAGCCCGCGAAAGCGGCAAAGCTTTTCCAGCACATCCTCCGTCCCGGAGAGGACCCCCGGATAGTTCATCATCTCGGCCAGTCCGAGAACCCTTTTTTCATTCCGGAGCGGGAGGATGTCTTCGGCGGAGAGCCGGGCGCCGGCCGTTTCCAGGTGGGTTGCCGGGACGCAGGAGGGGGCCATGAAAAAGAAATCGACCGGCAAATCCCTGCTGGCGTCCAGCAGGAGGCGGATGCCCTGCATCCCCATGACGTTGGCGATCTCATGGGGGTCGGCCACGATGGCGGTGGTCCCGTGGGGAAGGACTGCGCGGGCCAGCTCCGGCGGCATCAGCATGCTGCTTTCGATGTGGAGATGGCCGTCGATGAAGCCGGGGGAGATGAAGCACTGACGGGCGTCGATGCTCAGGGCGCTGCCATAGTCGCCCAGCCCCACGACGACCCCGTCATAAACGGCCACGTTGGTTTCGATAATCTCCCGGTTGAAGACATCGATCACCCGTCCGCCCCGAAGGACCAGATCCGGCGCGATTTCGCCCCGGGCGGCCTTTATGCGGCGCCGCAGCCTGTCGGCCTCGCGGCCGATGTCATTTGCCTCCCGCTGCATATTCCATGTAATACCGGTAAAAGGCGGCGATGACGAGCGCATGGGTGATGACCCCCTCCTGAATGAGGTGCGGGATCCGGGCGAGGGGCTGAAGAACCACCTCGATGTCCTCTTTTTCGTCCTGCTGCTGTTCCCCGGAGGGATAGACGTCTTTCGCGAGGAACGTATAACAGCGGTTGCTCTGAATGGCCGGGTTCGGATGAACGCAGCCCAGAGGAACCGCCGAGACGGCCGCATAGCCCGTCTCTTCGCGGAGTTCCCGAAGCGCCGCATCCATCGGCCGGTCGCCGTCTTCGACGAGCCCGCCCGGGATTTCCAGGGTGATGTCGCGCGTGCCGTGCCGGTACTGCCGAACCAGGACCACATCCTGCCTTGGCGTCAGGGGGATGACATTCACCCAGGGCGAGGATTCCATGACGAAGAAATCATGGGATTCGCCGGTGCGGGGAGAGCGGGCGTGGTCGGTGCGGAGATTGAACACGCGATAGGACTGGTCGAGACGGCTGGAAAGAATGGTCCAAGGCTTGAGTTTCATGTCGACTCGGGTTTTGTTCATTCTGTGGCGGCCCCTTGCGGAGACGCGCATGGCTTTTCCCATCCATAAACGAGGAGCAGCAGCTTGACAAGAATTTTTTAAGTGTGTAGAAACATTTCAGGTCAGGACCACTGATTCCAAGGAGCTCCGTATGCATACCATCAAGATCCGGTTCGGCGACGATCCAGGCAAGCTGGAGGCCGACCTCCGGAAGGCCGTGGACGAAATGTTCAATCTTGTAAATCCAAGGTACAACGCCTGCCACCGCATCTGGCGACCGCAGATGGATGTCTACGAGGCGCTGGGTGAAGTCATCCTCCTCGCGGAGATCGCCGGGGCGAAGCGGGAGGATCTGCATGTGGAAATCGGCCGCAAGACCGTGAAAATCTCCGGGAGGCGGCGGATCCGGCCGCTTTCGGAAAACGCCCGCTATCGCTTGGTGGAAATTCCCTATGGATATTTCGAGCGAAGCATCGTGCTTCCCGCGCCCATCGATGCGGAACGTGTCGACGCAACCTATGTCGATGGTCTGCTGCAGATCCGAATGGAAAAACTGCCCCTGGACAAATCCCGCAAGATCCCCGTCCAAAACGGTTGATTCGATGCTCACGGAGGTTCGCGATGTCGGAACAGACTGCGCCCGAAGAACTCAAGGTCATCAAAATACCCGAAATACTGCCGCTTCTTCCCCTGTTCAACGTCCTGCTTTTCCCGAAAATGATGTTTCCCATGGAAATCTTCGGCGAGCAGTCCATGACCCTGGTCGACGAGGCCATGGCCAGAGACCGCCTCATCGGTCTGGTCATGGCGAAAAAATCACCCCCGGAAACCCGTTACGAACCCGGTGATTTTTATCAAATCGGGACCAGTAGCGTCATTCTGAAAATGGCCAAGACCGGCGATCACAAGGCGCAGCTTCTCGTCCAGGGGATCAGCCGTTTCCGCATCACGGAATTCATGCCGGGCAAATCCTACATCCAGGCGCGGGTGGTCAACATCGAGGATGAAGAAACCAAGGACCTGGAGACGGAGGCGCTGATGGCGAATCTGGTGAACCTGTTCGACCGGATCGTCAAGCTGACGCCCCTGCTGCCCCAGGAATTCGGGGCCATGGCCAAATCCATCACCTCCCCGGGGACCCTGGCCGACATGATCGCCTCCATCATCAACGCCACCGTGGAGGAGAAGCAGCGGATTCTGGAAACCCTGGACGTCAAGGATCGTCTCAAGGAGGTGACCCGCCTGGTCAACCACCAGGTCGAGATCCTGGAGCTAGGCAGCAAGATCCAGTCCCAGGTCAAGAGCGACATGGACAAGAGCCAGCGGGAGTATTACCTCCGCCAGCAGCTCAAGGCGATCCAGCAGGAGCTTGGCGAAGCGGACGAGTCCAAGGTCGAGATCGAGGAGTACCGCGATAAAATCGCGAAAAAGAATCTGCCGGAAGAGGCGAGGAAGGAAGCGGAACGGGAACTGGAAAGGCTTTCCCGAATGCATCCCTCCTCGGCCGAGTACACCGTTGCCTCCACCTACCTGGACTGGATCACGGCCCTCCCCTGGAATGAAAGCACGGAGGACAATCTGGACATTCGGAAAGCCCGGAAAGTCCTGGACGACGACCACTACGGTCTGGAAAAGGCCAAGAAGCGCATCATCGAATACTTGGCGGTGCGCAAGCTGAAGCCGGACACCAAAGGCCCGATCCTCTGCTTCGCCGGGCCTCCCGGGACCGGCAAAACATCCCTGGGCCACTCGATCGCCCGCGCCTTGGGCCGCAAATTCATCCGGATCGCCCTGGGCGGCGTCCGCGACGAGGCGGAGATCCGGGGACACCGGCGGACGTACATCGGCGCCCTGCCCGGACGCGTGATCCAGGGGATCCGCCGGGCCGAATCCAACAACCCGGTTTTCATGCTCGACGAAATCGACAAGCTCGGCAGCGATTTCCGGGGCGATCCCTCCTCGGCGCTCCTGGAGGTCCTGGACCCGGAGCAGAACTTCTCCTTTACGGACCATTACCTGGACGTTCCCTTCGACCTGAGCCATGTGATGTTCATCACCACGGCCAACATGCTGGAGACGATCCCGCCCGCCCTGCGGGACCGCCTGGAGATTATCGAGCTGCTGGGCTACACCGCCGACGAGAAGCTGAAGATTGCCGAGCGCTACCTGATCCCGCGCCAGATCGGCATGAACGGCCTTCATCCGGACCAGATCCGGTTTACGAAAACCGCGCTGAAAATGATCATCGGCGGCTACACTCGCGAGGCCGGCGTAAGGAACCTGGAGCGGGAAATCGCCACGGTCTGCCGCGGCGTGGCCAGCATGGTGGCCTCGGGCGACCTCAAATCCGCGGTCATCAAATCCAGGGACCTTTACCGTTTTCTCGGTCCGGTCCGGATGGTCTCCGAGGCCGCCGCCCGGACATCCAAGCCCGGGGTCGTCATGGGGCTGGCCTGGACGCCGACCGGTGGCGACCTGCTCTTCATCGAGGCCACGGTCATGAAAGGCAAGATGGGTCTGACCCTGACGGGCCAGTTGGGCGACGTGATGAAAGAATCCGCCACGGCGGCGCTGAGCTTCATCCGCGCCAACGCGGAGAGCCTGGGCATCGCGAAAGACTTTTTTCAGGACATCGACATCCACATCCATGTGCCCTCCGGCGGCATTCCCAAGGACGGGCCCTCGGCCGGCGTCACCATTCTGACCGCCCTGGTTTCGCTGCTGACCAATCAGACCGTGAAAAAGGACCTGGCCATGACCGGGGAAATTACCCTGAGGGGAATGGTCCTGCCGGTCGGCGGGATCAAGGAGAAGGTCCTGGCAGCGCACCGCGCCGGCATCAAGACGATCATCCTGCCCAAATGGAACCGGAAAGACCTTGTGGACGTGCCTGCGAAAGTCCAGAAGGATATTGTGTTTCACTTTGTGGACGAGATGATGGATGTCCTGAAAATCGCCCTGGGAAAGGCATGAGGGACTTCGATAGGCCATGATGAAGGAGGCAGTATGGGAATGAAGGGGAACCTCGAACGCCTGAGGCGGCTGGCGGCCGTCCTGGCTCTGGTTGCCGTTCTGGCGTTGCCGGCGGGCGTTGCGGCGGAGGACTTTCTGACCCTGGAAGAGAGCATTGAACTGGCCCTGAGGCAGAGCGTTCTCATCCACGCGGCCGAAGAGGGCGTGCGGGCGGCGGAGGCGCTCAAGAAGGAGGCCTTCACGGGCTTTCTGCCCAAACTGAGCACGTCATACAACTACACGCGGCTCAACAGCGAGCCCTATACGACCATGCCCGCCCTGCCGCCGCTGACGACCAGTCCGAGCCGGCTGGTGGTCGGGACCGAGAATAACTACGCCTGGGCGTCGGAGGTCAGACAACCCCTCTTCGCCGGGGGCGGGATCCTGGCCAACTACGAAGTGAACCGACTGGGGTACGATATCTCCCTCACGGAAAAGGCCGCCACGGTGCATGACACCATTCGCGACGTCAAGATCGCCTACTTCAATATCCTGAAGGCGGAAAAGCTGCTGGAGGTGGCCCGGCAATCCGTGGCTCAGTTGACCTCGCATCTGAACGTGGCCAGGAACTTCTTCGAGGTCGGGCTGATCCCCCGCAACGACCTGCTGCAGTCGGAGGTTTCGCTGGCCAACGGGGAGCTGTCGCTGAGCCGGGCGGAAAACGGACTGGAGCTGGCCCGGTCGAGGTTCAATACGGTCCTGAGGCGCGACATCGGAACCCCCGTCCGGATCGAGGATATCCTAGCCTACCGACCCTATGAAAAGACGCTGGAGGAGAGCATCGCGGCGGCCCTGGAAAACCGTCCGGAGATCCGGTCCCAGACGCTGAAGGTGGACCAGGCCAGGAGCCAGGTGAAACTGGCCCGCAGTGACTATTTCCCCACGATCAGCGCCGTCGGGCACTATGAGCGGGTGGGAGACCGGCCGGGGGTCTCCGGCAGCGACTTCAAGGACGCGGAGAACTGGTATGTGATGGGGCAGGCGAGCTGGACCTTCTGGGAGTGGGGAAAGACGAAAAACCGGGTGGATGCGGTCCGCAGCCGGGAGAGCCAGACTCAAGACCTTTTGGCCAACCTGAAAGACCAGGTCAAGCTGGAGGTGAAGGACGCCTATCTGCTCCTGAAGGAAGCGGAGAAGCGGATCCAGGTGACGCAGAAGACCATCGAGCAGGCCCGGGAGAATCACCGCATCAACGAGGAGCGCTACCGGGAACAGGTTGCGACGTCGACGGATGTGCTGGATGCCCTCACCCTCTTGACGAGCGCCCGGTCGGATTACGCGACGGCGCTGGGAAACTACAGCATCGACCGCGCCCGCCTCGAGCGGGCCATGGGCGTGATTGAGGCGAAGAATCGATGACGGGAAGACGGCTGTGAAAAAGCGGATCATAATCGGGGTGTTTCTATCACTGTTGGTCGGCGCTGGCGCGTTCGTCTATTTCGGACAGCGGGCGGCGCAGAAGGGGGAAGCCTACTATTCAGGCACCATCGAAGCGACACAGGCGAACCTGGCCTTCCAGGTCCCCGGCCGTGTCCGGACGGTGCCGGTTCGTGAAGGGCAGGCCGTGAGCCGGGACCAGGTCCTGGCCGAGATCGACCCCGCCGAATTCCAGTCCCGGATCGATCAGGCCAGCGCCAATCTCGACAAAGCCGTGAAAAACAGGCAGCAACTGGAAACCATGCTCGATGTTTACACCCGGACCCTCCCGGCGGAAGTGGCCCGCGCCGAGGCCGGTGTCGCCTCGGCCGGCTACGCGCTGGAGGATGCCCGGAAAAACAGCCTTCGCTATGATCATCTGTTCCAGAAGGACGTGGTGTCGGAAAAAGAGCGGGACCAGATGAAACTCGGCCGCGACACCGCGGCCGCCCGGCTGGCCGAGGGGGAAGCCCTTCTCCGCGCGGCACGCAGCAATCTGAAGAAGATCGACGCCACCCGGCAGGAAATCGCGGCGGCTCGCTCGCAGGAGGCCGCCGCCAGAGCGGCGCTGGATCAGGCGGAAATCCAGATGGGCCACACGCGGCTTCAGGCGCCGATCAGCGGCATCATCACCGGCCGCAATGTCGAACCGGGTGAGGTGGTGAGTTCGGGCCGCGAGGTGATGAGCCTGGCCGACCTCTCCGTGGTGGACCTGAAGATCTATGTCGAGGAGACGGCCATCGGCAGGGTCAAACCGGGCCAGAAGGTTGACGTCAGAGTGGACACCTTTCCCGACAAGGTCTATGCCGGAGCGGTCTCCTTTATCTCCCCGGAAGGCGAGTTCACGCCAAAGATCATCCAGACCCGGAAAGAGCGGGTCAAGTTGGTCTATCTGGTGAAGGTATCCATTCCCAACCCGGGTTTTGAATTGAAGTCGGGGATGCCCGCCGATGCCTGGCTGCGATAGCCCTTTCGTTCAGGTCGACCGGGTGTCCATGCGTTTCGGTCCGGCCGAAGCGGTCCGGGATGTTTCCTTCGACATTCCGAGGGGGACGATTTTCGGCCTGGTGGGCTCCGACGGCGCCGGCAAATCCACGCTGCTGCGGATGATCGCCACGATGATCCGGCCGACTTCGGGAGCAATCCGGATCGACGGTCTCGACGCCGTTTCCGACAGAAAGCGGGTCAAGGAGCGAGTCGGCTACATGCCCCAGCGCTTCGGCCTCTACCAGGACCTGACGGTCGGCGAAAACATTGATTTCTTCCTGAACATCTACGGCATCCGCGGCGCCGAAAGAAGGAAGCGGAGGGAGCGGTACCTCGGATTTTCGAACCTCCTGCCCTTTTTGGACCGCCAGGCGGGCAACCTCTCCGGCGGAATGAAGCAGAAGCTGGGGCTGGCCTGTGTTCTGGTCCATGAACCGCGAATGCTCGTCCTGGACGAGCCCACCAATGGCGTCGATCCGGTTTCCCGCACGGAATTCTGGGACATCCTGGACGAGATGCGGCGGGGCGGAATGACCATTCTCGTTTCCACGGCCTATCTGGATGAGGGGGAAAAATGCGACGTCGTCGGCCTGATGCACCGGTCGCGGCTGCTGGCCATAGACGCACCGGCCGGGGTCCAATCCGGTTTCCCGTCCCTGGAGGACGCCATCATCGCCCGCATTCAGGAAGCCGACAAGGAACTGGCCGATGACACCTTCAGGCGATGACGTCATCCGCGTCCGCGGATTGGAGAAGCGGTTCGGTCCGTTCGTCGCGGTGGATCGGATCTCCTTTTCCGTGAGCAGGGGCGAGATTTTCGGTTTCCTGGGTTCCAACGGCTCCGGCAAGTCCACGACCATCCGCATGCTTTGCGGGATCATTACGCCGACGTCCGGAGAGGGGGTTGTGGCCGGCCACGACCTTTTCCGGGACCCCGAGGCGATCAAGCGGTCCATCGGTTACATGTCCCAGAAGTTTTCCCTCTATGAAGATCTCACCCCCGGTGAAAACCTGAGGTTCTACCTCGGCGTCTACGCGGTGCCGACGGAGCGGTGGGAGGAGCGGATTGCCTGGGTGCTGGAAATGACCCGGCTTCAGGATGCAAGCCACCGGCTCACACGGGAACTCCCGCCCGGATGGCGGCAGCGGCTCGCCCTCGGCTGTGCCCTTCTGCACCGGCCGGATCTTCTTTTCCTGGACGAGCCCACCTCCGGCGTCGATCCCATCACCCGGCGGAACTTCTGGCGCTTCATCGGAGAACTCGCCGCGGAAGGCGTCACCGTGTTCGTCACGACGCATTATATGGACGAGGCCCGCCATTGCGGCCGGATTGTCATGATCAACGAGGGAAAGATCGTCGCGTCGGGAAGTCCGGCGGACATCGTCCGCCAGGCCTGCCCCGAAAATCCGGAGGCCGATCTGAACGACGCCTTCGTCACACTCATGTCCGGACGGGGCTGCGGGAAAAATAACCGGAGCGGAGGCGGAGCCCGTTGAATCCGAGAAAAATCCAGGCCATCGCGCGCAAGGAGATTTACCATCTGATCCGCGACGCCCGCAGCCTTTACCTGGCGTTTGCCATCCCGCTGCTGCTCATCCTGCTGTTCGGTTACGCGTTGAGCCTGGACGTGGACAACATCCCGACGGTGGTGCTGGACCAGGACCGGACGGACCTGAGCCGCGATTTCATCGGCCGCCTGGACGCATCCTCCTACTTCACGGTGACCGCCCACCTCCCCAACAGCCGGGCCGTCGCGGAGTCGCTCGACCACGGGCGTGCCACGCTGGCCGTCGTCATCCCCCCGGACTGGACCGAAAACATCCGGGCGGACCGAGAGGCGCCGATGCAGATCCTTCTGGACGGCAGCGATCCGAATTTCACCGGCATCGCCCGGGGGTACGTCAACGCGTTTGTGGAGCGGTACAACCGGGACATGCTCACCCAGTTCCTCCGCCGCCAGGGGATGGAAAGAATTGACCCCCCCGTGGAAGGCCGCATCCGGGTCTGGTTCAACGAGGATCTGGAGAGCCGGAACTTCATCATCCCCGGCATCATCGCCGTCATCATCATGATCGTCGGCGCCATGCTGACCTCGCTGGTCATCGCCCGGGAGTACGAGAACGGGACCATGGAGACGATCCGCTCCCTCCCCGTAACGGGAAACGAACTTCTGATCGGCAAGGCGATCCCCTACTTCTTCATCGCGCTGGCGGACGTGCTCATCGCCGTCCTCATGGGGCAGGCCCTCTTCGGCGTCGTCATGAAGGCCGGCTTCTGGCTCATGATCCTGGCCTCTGCCGTCTATATCCTGGTCGCGCTGATGCTGGGCCTGCTGATTTCCGTGGTCACGAAATCGCAGCTCGTGGCCAACCAGATGGCGGTTATGATCACCTACCTCCCTTCACTGCTCCTGTCCAACTTCGTGTTTCCGGTGGTCAACATGCCCAGGGCGCTCCAGCTCCTGACGGGCATCGTGCCGGCGACCTATTACATCGAAATCCTGAACGGCATCTATCTCAAGAACCTCGCCCTCGCCCAGATGTGGCCGAATTATCTGGTCCTGGCGGGAATGCTGCTGCTGCTGGCGGCAGCGAACGTCATGGTAATGAAGCGGGAGGGGCTCTGAGATGAACCGGATCCGGATCCGCGAACTGGTGCGCAAGGAATTCATTCAGCTCTTCCGGGACAGGAAAAACCGGCCCATTCTGATCATCGCGCCCATCATTCAACTGCTGGTTTTCGGTTACGTGGTCAACTACGACATTCGGGACATCCGCGTGGTCCTGCTGGACCAGTCCCGCACGCGGGAAAGCCGGATGCTCGCGGAATCCTTTCAGACCAACCGGATTTTCCGGATCACCCATCATGCCGCGGACCCGCGGGAGCCGGACCGTCTCCTTCTCGAGGGCAAGGTCGACCTGGCCGTCAAGGTGGGGCCCGACTACGGAGAGAGAATCCGCCGGGGGGAAACCGCCGACATCCAGGTCCTGGCCGACGGCAGCATGAGCAACATGGCCTCCGTCCGCATTGCCTACGCGGTCTCCGTTCTGGACCGGCTGAACCGCCAGATCATGCGCGAGCTCTATCCGCGGCGCCTGGACTACGGCAGGGCCGACGCCCGGATCCGCGCCTGGTACAACCCCAACCTGGACAGCCAGAATTTCTTCGTCCCCGGCATCGTGGCCTTTCTGATTATGCTCACCTCGCTTCTCTTTACCTCCATGGCCATCATCAAGGAAAAGGAGGCGGGGACCATGGAGCAGTTGATCGTGACGCCCCTGAGGCCCGTCGAACTCATCGTGGGGAAAACCATTCCCTACATCCTCATCTCCCTGGGTCAGATGCTTCTGGTCACCACCCTGGCGATTCTCTGGTTCGAGGTCCCCCTGGCGGGCAGCGCCGCGCTGCTCTTCCTGGCCGCCTGCCTGTTTCTGCTCAGCACGCTGGGCATCGGGCTCTTCATCTCCACCATCTCGTCGACCCAGCAGCAGGCCATGATGACCACCTTCTTTTTCATCCTTCCCTTCTTCATGCTCAGCGGCTTTGTCTTTCCCATCGCGAATATGCCCGAGGCCGTTCAGTGGTTGACTTATCTGAACCCGCTGCGGTACTTTCTGATCATCATCCGCGGCATTTTCCTCAAAGGGGTGGGCATGGGCGTACTCTGGCCCCAGTATGTCTGCCTGACGGTCCTCGGCCTGTTCGTTTTTGCCGGAGCGATCGGTAGATTCCGGAAGCGGCTGGATTAAGAAGCGGTTTTCTGGTAAGAACGGTTCCAGGGGGTCCACGATGCTGAAAATCGTCCAGGATGAGCAGATCATCCGGAGGTGCCAGCGGCAGTTCGTCAAAAGCTTCCGTCCTTTTGCGGATGACAAGATCCCGGTTTCTCTGGGCCACCCCGGGGCCAGCGTGAAAGCCCGCGTGCTCTGGTCCGGCCGCCTCGGGATCTGGTTCCTCTCCAGGAAAACGGAGGAAGGCCGCTACTGGAACGCCTTCGGCACCGTTCAGCCGAAGCGGGATGCGACGATCCCGATCACCTGTGAAATCAATTTTCCCGTGCGGGGCGTGGACCGTCGCATGGGCGGCGCGCTGGCCCGGGATCTTGCGGGGCGGATCTTCGTCGTTCACCGCGGCAAACTCGGGGGCAGCCGGAAAGGTGTCGGCAAGTCCCTCTTTGCGGACCATTACCGGGGGGTCTGGGAGATGATGGAGGAGGGCGACGCGGAAACGCCCGTGGCCGTGATCGGCGCCCTGCAGTCACCCCGTCTTGTCCGGCAGGTGACCCAGTTCATCCGCAAGGTGGACAGGATCAAGGTCATGGCCTCGGCGCGGTCCCCGCAGATGGAAATGCCCTTCCACCAGATCGAATTCCGGGAAACCCTTGTGGGGGAACGTTACTGCGACATCGAGAAGGACAAGGGCGCCGAGTGCGACCACGGCCTGGTCGTCGGGGATCTGTCGGAATCTCTGCGGCGCCAGGGCTTCAAGGTCGGGAATGACGACTTTCACGATCTGTTCATCACCAACGCCCGGAAGGAAATCACGGCCGTCTTCCAGGTCAGGACCTTCGGCTCTCCGGCCAGCGTCTATTCCGGAGCGACCCGGCTCCTGCTCAACAGCCTCAGGCTGCCGCAACCCCTGCGCCTGGTTCTCGTCCTCCCGGAGAAGGCCGATCCGGCGGTCGAGGAGAAGCTGAAAAAACTCCGGATCGACACCATCACATACGAATGGAAGGGCGATCAGGCCTGGTTCCCGGGGCTGAAACCGCTGCTGGGTGCTCTTCCGCAGGCGGACTCCGCATGACGGGAGCGGTGAAAACGGTGACCCTGTACACAGACGGCGGGGCCCTCGGAAATCCCGGACCCGGCGGATACGGGGCCGTCCTGCTTTACCGGGGTCACCGGAAGGAGCTGTCCGGTGGTTTCCGGCTGACCACCAACAACCGCATGGAGATCATGGCGGCCATCGCCGGACTCCGCGCCCTCAAGGGCCGCTGCGCGGTCACGGTTTATACGGATTCCCAGTACCTGGCGAACGCCATGACCCGAGGCTGGGTAAAACGCTGGAAGGCCAGCGGCTGGAAACGGAACAAGACCGACCCGGCTCGCAATCCCGATCTCTGGCAGCAGTTGCTCGATCTCTGCGACCGGCATGATGTCAACTTTTCATGGTTGCGGGGTCATGCCGGAACGGTGGAAAACGAGCGTTGCGACGAGCTTTCCCGGCAGGCGGCGTCGAAGCCGGACCTGCCGCCGGACAGCGGCTACGAGGCGACCCTTCCGGCCCGGGGCGGAAACTGACGAAAAGGAGATCCATCGATATGAATCTTGACGATTATTTCAAGGAAAAGAAAGGGCTCGGTATTCTGGCCACGGCGGACGGCGAGGGTAGGGTGAACGCCGCGGTTTACGGCCGGCCCCATTTCATCGACGGGGAAACCGTCGCCTTCATCATGCAGGACCGACTGTCCCACCGGAACCTCCAGTCCAACCCGAGTGCGGCTTATCTGTTCAAGGAGGAGGGGGAAAAATACGTGGGGAAGCGCCTCTATCTCACCCAAACCGGTGAGGAAAAAGACAGCCCGCTCATCGCGGAGCTGAAGCGCCATAAAAGCCCCGAAGCGAAGGCAACCGCATCACCGGCATCGCGGTTTCTCGTCTATTTCCGCATCGACCGGGTCCTGCCCCTGATCGGAGACGGGGGGAAGAAGCAGCCTTAACCCGGCCGGTAAATTCCCGCGCTCCACCCGCATTCGCCGGACCGCCGGCGTCAGGGATACCTTTTCAAAGATATTGATTGACATGTCAATCAATATCTGCTATTCGTCGCGCCATGGATCGAACAGAGAGGGAAAAAATCATCATCGAGGCTGCTCTGAAGGTCTTCAGCGCCAAGGGCTATGCCAGCACCCGCATGGCCGATATCGCCAAAGCGGCCGACATGTCTTACGGGCTGGTTTACCACTACTTTGAAAACAAGGAAAAACTCTTTGACGCCATTGTGGAAGACTGGTGGACGGGTTACTACGGCGAACTGGAGATGCTCAGGAAGAGCGACCTGACCACGGAAGAAAAGCTGGTCCAGATCATCCGCTACATCCTGAAGGTCTATGAACAGAAACCCAGCCAGATTTCCATTTACGTCACCGAGGTTTCCCGGGGGTTCGTTTATCACGCCGATTCGAAGGGAAAGGACAAATTCAACAAACTGTTTTCGCTCTGCCAGGACATCATGCTGGACGGGCAGCAGCAGGGGGTCCTTCGAAAGGACATTCGCGCCAATTATCTGACCTATCTTTTTCTGGGGTCGATCGACACCTTCCTGTCCGTCATGATTCTCGGAAATGAAAAGCTGAACGAGACGAGACATCAGCGGTTCATCGAGGGAATCATCAACGTTTTCCTGCATGGCGCTTTGGTGAGATCCTCTAAAGGTTGACCATGATTCTGAAGGGCCAGCTTCACACCCACACGACCTTTTCGGACGGCACGATGACGCCCCAGGAGGTGGCCGATGCCTACGCCGCCCTCGGGTTCGATTTTCTTGCCTTCACGGATCACGATCACCTCCTGAAGCCCGCCTACGCCGACATGATCGGTCAGGTGAAATCGGACCTCGTCCTCTTTTTCGGAATCGAACTGACCGTTCTCTGCAGCAAGGGGTACGTGCACGTCAACCGGATCGAAGGAGACCGCGAGGTTCTTCACATTTTCAATCATCCGGCGGATTACGACCTCCCCGTTAGAAAAACCATCGACTGCATGAGAGAGGTCACCGCCCGCTATCCACTGGATGCCCTGGAGGTGACCCATCACGGATTCTACACCCCCCAGTTCGATATCGCTGAAATCCAATGCCCAAAGGTGGCCGCGGACGACTCCCATGACCGTCTCGCCTGCGGGCGGGGATGGGTGGAGGTCGAGAGCGTCAGAAACCGGGACGCCATCCTCGCGGCGATTCGCAACGGCGACTTTCAGAACGGTTTCGCGGGGGGGTTTTACCGGAAACAGTCCGGTTTGAACCGGATTCAACTAGCGTAACACGATGGAAGAGCGCCGCATGATAGATATCTGTGTCCCGGAAGGGCGGAAAACGGATTTCATGCCGCTGTTTGGAGACAATTGCTGAAAGGAAGGAGATGTTTATGGCTGGAAGAAAAGTGGCGATCTGTGCTGTCGCCCAACACAAGTGTGATTCCGATCTCTGGTACAAGCGGTTTCAGGGCATGCTCCTGGATGTTCTCGAAGACCTGCAGGCCCAGGTGGGATTCGATTTCGATTCGGAAACGGGGGTCCGGTCCATCGTCAGCTGTTCCGACGATTTCTTTGACGCCCGGACCATTTCCAACAACGGCGTCGCTGATGTCCTGGGCGCGCAGTACCGCGCGGAGGAGAAGATGGCGCAGGAAGGGCTCAACGCCGTCGGGTATGCGATGGCGCAGATCCTCTCCGGCCATGAGGACCTCGTCCTGGTCATGGGGCACTGCAAGGAATCCCAGCCCGAAAGCCGTGACCTGATTTCCAACATGGGATTCGACCCCTTCTACGGNNCTGACGGAAGACCACCTGGCGCGAATCGTCGTCCGGGCGCGGCAGTGCGCGGCGCGGAACCCTTATGCGAACTGCCGGGAAATCATCGAAGCCGGCAAGGTGAAGGCTTCCCCGATGCTTTGCGATCCGATCCGTACGCTTCATGCGTATCCGGTTTCCGACGGCGCCGTCGGGATGCTGCTGGCATCGGAGGCGCGGGCGAAGGAATTCACCGACAAACCCGTCTGGCTCACGGGCTTCGCCAACTGCATGGACAGTTTCTTCTTCGGCGATCGCGACCTGGCCGGCAACTTTGCTCTGAAGGGCGCGGCCGAACGCGCCTACAAGAAGGCCGGCATTCGGGATCCGAAGAAGAGCGTCGACCTCGTGGAAGTCATGGATGCCTACGCCTATCAGCAGCCGATGTGGCTGGAAGGCCTGGGATTCTGCGAAGACGGCCGGGGCGCCCGGTTCATCGACGACGCCGGTCTCGGCAAATACAAGGTCAACCTCTCCGGCGGCATGCTGGCCGGTGATCCCGTCATCATCTCCGGACTGTATCGGGCCGCCAATGCCGCCCTGCAGCTCCGGGGTGAGGCCGGCGACATGCAGGTTCCCGATGTGAAGTGCGCCGTTGCCCAATCCACGAACGGACCGGCGGGGCAATTCCATTCGGTTTTAATTCTCGAGGCATAGGGGGACAGACCATGAAGAAACAGAACGCAAAACCAGCAAAAGCCCACAAGAAGAACCGGAACGTGGCCATCGTCGGCATCGGGATGACGAGCCTGTCCAGTCATAAAGAGGACCAGAACCAGCCGGAGATGATCCACGAGGCGGTCCGCGCGGCCCTGGCGGACGCCAACCTGACGCTGGACGACATCGACTGCGTCGTGCACGGCAACATGGAGCTCTTCGAGATGCAGTTCCAGCCCGACATGTGGCATGTTCTGGGCAGCGGCGCCTACGGCAAGGACGAGTACCGGATCACGACCGGCGGGACCGTTGGGGCGACCATGGTCTGCGCCGCCGACAACCTGGTCGCTTCGGGGCTCTACGACACGGTCCTGGCGATCGGATTCGAGAAGCTTCAGGAGGGCAACACAACGGGCGGCATCACGAACATGGCTGATCCCCTGTGGTTCCGGAACATTCAGACCGGGGCGCTCACGGGGACGACCGCCGGGATGATGATCGATGAATTCGGCGAGGAGCGCGCCAGGAAGGCGGCCATGAAATACCGGATCCTGATGGACAAGCACGCAATGCTCAACGAGCGGGCGCACCGGCGGTTCGGTCTGGAGTATGAGCAGGCGGAGGACCTGATGAAGACCTCCCCGCAGCTCGTCGGCGAACTTCGACTGATCCACATGTGCTCCCAGTCGGACGGGGCCTGCGCGATGATCTTCACCCATGAGCAGAGGGCCAGGAAGATCTGCAAGAAGCCCGTCTGGATCCGTGACCACATCACGGTCCACCGGGAGGAGAACATGTCCAACCTCTACGCCTTTGAGAAGCCGGAGATGACGCATCACTACGCAGCCCGAAAGCTCTTCGATCGCAACGGGATCAAGGACCCGGTGGAATACTTCGACGTCTTTGAGATGTACGATCCCTCCGCCTGGTGGGGTCTCGACTGGACGCGGCAATTCCTGCTTCTCAAGGGGGACGAGCATCTTCGCATGCTGGAGGAGGGGGAGTTCGATCTGGACGGAAAGCTTCCGCTCAATCCCTCCGGCGGCGTGATCGCGAGCAATCCCATTGGTGCCACGGCCATGCTGCGGCCGGCCTTTGCGGCGCTGCAGATCCGCGGCGATGCCGGCGGATGCCAGATCAAGAGGCCGGTGAGGCACGCCCTGGCGTCCGGCTTCGGCGGCACCCTGTGGACCGTTTTGATGATGCTCGAAAGAGACCTGGACTGGTAGGAGGNNCGCTTCAAGCCCGAAGAGGCCAAGGATGTCGACATCGTCATCGGATACGAATGCAAGGGAGACGGGGGCGGGAAGTGGAAAGTCCACATCAAAAACGGGACGATCCAGGTGGAAGAGGTATCGGGTGAACTGACGGGCTGCAAGATGAGCGTTCATGCCGCCGATGCGGAGACCTTCATCGGCGTCACGCTGGGCAAGATCGCGGCCATCGAGGCTCTGACCTCGGGCAAGCTTCGCGTTGTCGGCGATCCGCGGGTCCTGATGACGCTCCTTCCCAAGGTATTTGTCCAGTACAAGGCGCCGGAGAAGAAATCGGAAGTCACCGCGAAAGACATCATCGCGACCATCGAGGAGCGCTTCCGCCCGGACAAGGCGGCCGGGGTCGAAATGAAGATCGGTTACGACCTGACCGGCGAGGGCGGCGGCCGGTGGACGATCGCCATTCGGGACGGCAAATGTGCCGTGAAGGAAGGGCTCGCCAAGGACCTGACCGTCACGATGACGATGCCGGCCGAGACCTATGTCGGCATGATGCTCGGGACGATCTCCGGCGAGACGGCCTTCACCTCCGGTCAGGTCAAGATCGACGGGGACATGATGGCGGCTGCGGCGACGTCGCGCTTCTTCACCAAATTCGTCGATCCCAACGCTCAGGCCGGTGAAGCAGAGGAGCTCATCACGATCAAGGTCACCAACTCCATCGATTGCCGCTTCGCAACCGGACCCGTTTACGGTATGTGGTTCAAAGGGCTCAAGGAAAGAAAATTCCTCGCCAATGTGTGCCCCAAATGCCGCCGGACGCAGATCACGCCGCGCGAGATCTGCGCCTTCTGCCGCGTTCGGTGCAACGAATGGGTGGAACTGGGTCCGAAGGGAACGATCACGGCCGCTGACATCGTCTACTTCGCAAGCCCCGATCCCCTGACGGGTGCAGTCCGGGAAACTCCCTATGCGATGTGCTGGATTCTGCTTGACAACGCAAGCGCCCAGGAGGCGTTCTGCTTCGACATCAAGCGGGACGATCTGGCCCGGTTGAAGGTCGGCGACCGGGTGCGTCCGGTTTGGGCGAAGGAGACCAAGGGCACCTTCACGGATCTGCTCTACTTCGAACTGGATCAATAGAGAGGAGAAACGTCATGAACACAATGACCTGCAAAAAGGAAGATACGACCCACTGCTTCGTCTTTGAAGGAAAGATGGCCCTGCCCAACCAGTATTTTGTGGGGAGACTGGGCTCGAAGTTCATCATTGCACTCAGGGACAGGAAGAAAGTCATGGGGCTCAAATGCCCCAAATGCGAGAAGACCTTCGTGCCGCCCCGGGAATACTGCCACATCTGCCAGACGAAAATCGACGAGAACTGGGTCGAACTGGGTTCCGAGGGTGAGCTCGTCAACTATACCATCGTTCGCTACCCGGGCAGGCACCTGCCCAAGAAGGTTCCGTACATCCTGGGGCAGATCAAACTCGAGGGAGCGGATACACCCCTGACGCATATCGTCGAAGGCGTCGATTTCAAGGACGTACACGTCGGCATGAGGGTCAAAGCGGTGTTCGCGGAAAAGACGACCCATACCCTGCTGGATCTGGATCATTTTGAGCCGGCATAGGGAATTCAGGACGGGTAAAAGGCGGATCGCCTTTACGAATCAAATCAAGAGAAGGAGGAAGTTATGGCAAAGGATAGCAATCCGGTGATTATCTGCGCGGCGCTGACCGGCGCGGCGACCATGAAAAACAACAATCCCAGCGTGCCCTACACGCTCCAGGAGTTCGCCGAAGAGGCCTACAAGTGCCGTCAGGCGGGGGCTGCCATGGTCCATGTCCATGCCCGGACGGACGACGGCCAGCCGACCCACGAGATCGACCGGATCCAGGCGGTCTATGACGCCATCAAACAGAAGAATCCGGACCTGCTCGTCTGCCTCAGCTCCGCCGTGGGCATCTTCAAGACGCCGGAGCAGCGCCTGGCGCAGATTGTGGCCGTCAAACCGGAGATGGCCTCCTATAATACCAACAGCATGAACTTCAGCATCGTGGACCGGAACACCGGCATGATCTTCTTCGACTACATCTTCGACAACACCTTCACCATGCTGCAGGATTTCGGCAAGGCCTTCGAGGAGAACAAAGTCAAGCCCGAGATCGAGTGCTACGACCTGAGCGGCATCGACAACACCCTGAT
>MTKZ01001813.1_pt2 | contig 22898 bp, 15 predicted proteins | sample 1042781 | NCBI WGS metagenome assembly MTKZ01 (sample SAMN06212207, study PRJNA360539) | anaerobic digester metagenome | biome: Wastewater treatment plant; material: sludge; isolation source: anaerobic digester fed with sludge from wastewater treatment plant | place: Denmark: WWTP Viborg ... | reverse complement strand
TTAAAAAAACCGTTGAAAATCAACGGTTTCTGTTTTTATTTGGGCGGTGCGGACGGGACTCGAGCAAAAAATATAATTGCCATTTAATGAGCATTATAGCATTTTCTTGTGGCGGATTTTGTGGCAGATTTTGTGGCAGATTTTTATATCTTTGTATAAAATTCTGCTATCAATGAAATTTGAAAACCTGGAAATCCGTACAAATCCATTCAAAAAATCACCTCCACGGAAGAAAGATGGCTTGCATCAGCTTAAAATCAGGGTCTTTATAGGATCCAACGATGCTGGAAGGTTCCGGAATAAAATTACGCTTGAAATAAAGATACTGGATGAATTAAAAAGGCAGGTTCTGGTGTCATCCGATGAATTTAACAACAGGAAATCAAACAAGACATTGAATCTGACGATCCTGAAAACTGAAAGCAAAATCAAAGATACCGTTACCAAAATGATTGAAGGTAATGTCAAACTTACTTCTGAGAATCTCTTTAAATATTTGTATAGAAATATTAAGGCCAAAAAAACAGAAAGTACCATTGAGGCTGAAAAAACTATCTGGAATGATGAAGTAGAAAAATTTTATGGTGAGCCTGTTCCTGTTGAAGTTTGGGAAAAGTTTAAAATTGCTGTCATAGAGGATGAAACAGAGAACATCACGGAAGAAGAGATGCAGAATATTGCCGAAAGTGTCTATTTTGATCACGTCAGAACCAAAGAGAGTGGCCGTGTAAGTTCCATGACTTTTAATGAACGATATAAAACAGGTAATTATAACAAATCAAACATCTTCGAATTATTTGGATTCTGCTGGTCAGACAATCCGAAAAATGGGGAACCTTTAATTACCGGTTCCTACAGGTCACTTATAGTACAGTTAAATGATTATCGTTTCAATGCCAAACCATCAGAGTCAATAAAAGATTTCAATGATGCCTGGATAACAAATTTTCTAAAGTATCTGATTAATAAAGGATATCCTCTTGTTCATATTCGTGGCTACGATCCTTTTACAATTATAAAATACCGGGGACGATTTATTAAAGCTCAAAGACTGCCATATAATGAAATTTCATTTCAAAAGTTGGTAAAACATTTGAAACGGCATATTGATATTCTTCAGAAGTTTGACCTGATTCCATATACCAAAAACACAAAGTTGATCCAGGCATCAGATTATCTTAAACGAAAGGCTAAGAAACAAATATTTACCAGAAGAGACCATTCGTTAACTGTTAAGGAATTTAATCTTATAGCTGATACCGATTTCAAAGATGAAAAGCTAAATCTGGCCAGGGATATGTTTATTATTGCCGTACTTGGCGGGGGATTCAGAACCCAGGAATTATATACAGATCATTTGTATGTACAGGACAACAGGTTGAATATCTACCGGCAGAAAACAAATGAAAGAAGCATCAATCCTATTTTGCTGCAGTTAAACGATGTGATTAAGCGGCATGATGGCTTCCCTGAATTTCTCAATGTCGAAGACTACAGGTCCGGTTTAAAGGAAATAGCAAAACAAATTCCTCTTGATAGGGTAATTTCAATCCCTGACACCAAAGTGAATTCAGAGAAAGGGTACAAGAAGGTTAGAATCTATGAAATTTTTAATGCATATTTTGCCAGGAAGACATGTGTAACCATTCTTAACCATTATGGCTTGACCGAAGAGGAAATAATTGAATTCACATGCCATGCAGATACACGTACACTGAAACATTATAAGGGCAAAATGACCATTGAAGATAAAGAACGGTTGATGCAGTCCAAATTGTCAATCATGATTGCTAAACGACCATAGAATGAAGCGGTCTGAAAAAAGCGATAGATGGAAAAGTTATTTTGATGGAACAAAATTATTTACCATCATCCAATTATAGGTATCAATAACTTCATTTTCAGTGAATTTCTTTTTTTCTGGAGACCAATTATACAATGAATTCAAAATTGATTGTTCATTTACAGCCATATTTTTGTTTGAAAGCTCCATCCAACACGAATATAATGTTGCAACCAATTCTACATGTCTTGTCTTTTCCTTACGGAAGATTTCAATAATGCTTTGAATTAAGTCATAGTCATTTTTAAAATAGCTCTGAAAATATTTTTTATGATCGTTAAATTTTTCACCAGGGATATAAACACATTGAGAATAACCATGTCTTTCAACAGTTTTAACGCTAAACCATTTTTGCTTTTTAAACTGCTGGTCAATACCATGCATGAATTTATTATCGTATGGTCCTGCGGCCTGTTTGGAATATCTATAATTGAAGCTAAAACCGGTAATATTTTCGCAAAGGAAGACAAGTTTTTGAAGTTTTACGTGGCCAAACGTAGGTTCATTATATAATTGAGATACGATTTCTGCGGCAAGAACTGAACGTTTGAAATAGGGATTACTTTTCTTTGGTTTCTTATTCAATCTTTCAAATTTATTGAATTTGCCTGGCATTTTACATTGATTTATAATGACTTCAGGATTGACATGATAATTCGCCAAATCAGATGTTTCTTCCATATTCAACTTGAGTATTGAATCAAGCTCCTTTTCAGTCCTTGGCATCAAGAACCCCATGTTCGCCAAAATTGAATTTGTGTTAGGATCAATATCTTTTATTTTAATCTTTGCCATAGTTTCGTGTATTCTTCGATTTTTCGAATCACTTCAAATCTATATGAACGGATAGTATTTTGTGAAATACCCAGTTCATCTCTAAGATCGGAAAGAAGCTTCCGTGGTAATTTATAACCGTCATGTTCATAAGCTGTGTAGGTCAGATATATGACCTTATGTTTCCAGGATAATTTGTCAAGAATTTCACGAATAATTGCATATTTTTCGTCATTCAACAGTGTCGGATTCGTAATCTCTGGGAATCCATAGATAATTTGTTCTTCACCGTTAAAAGGTGACTCAGTTGCTCCGTTTCTTTTCTTTATAACATCAATGAAAGTTCTTTGGGCAATTCTTGAAACATAAATAATTATTCCCTTATCAATGTTCGATGCACGATTTTTTTGAGGATCGAACTTTGGATATTGCCAGAACCTTTTAAACGTAAGATCAAGAATTTCGATTGCATCTTCGGTAGATAATCCAAAATTCTTACATGTTCTTTCTATTATTTTTTTTAATGGTTCCTCAAATCTGAAGCAAAAAGCGTGAAAGGCAGCTTCAGAAATTTTTTGCTTATTGGGATCCCGGTTAAGCTGAATGTCTCGAATTAATTCAAGAGATGGTTTTTCTTGAAATGAAGTCCATTCAATCATTCTTCAATTATTATACTAATAATCGTTGGTAACGTTTTGCAGTACTATCAATAGCAGGCAGTTACAATTGGTAACGAACTTAATAAAAAAGTTTCATTTTCCATTGGAACTGGTAAAACAAATGATCAAATAAGTTAATTTATTGACTTAAAGTTGTTTAATAATTAAAATTAAGAAGCATGAGCAATTCACATGAAAATGGTGCCAAAGGGTATGACAAGGAATTCGTAATTATTGTAAATGGTCGAGAAAAGGTTTTCACGGAAAGAGAAATTACCTTCAGACAAGTTGTTGAACTCGCCTTCGGTGCTTATGAAGAGAATCCTGACATAGTTTATACAGTAAGCTATAGTAAAGGTGAAGACAAAAAAGAGGGGACAATGACTGTTGGAACCAGTGTTAAAGTTAAGGATAGGATGATTTTCAATGTCACAAGAACTAATAGAAGCTAATCCGGATCTTAAACGACTCAAGGATGAAGGTTATGCTGTTGAGGTAAAGGATTCCTTTCTACTGGTACATGAAATCCCGTATGTAAATTCGAATCGAAAGATTAAATACGGGATTCTTGTATCTGATCTTTCCTCTATGGCCGGTAACAGAACAATAAGTCCAGTTGGACAGCATGTTGCCTATTTTATAGGTGATCATCCCTGTAACAGTGATGGTTCTATAATATCTGCGATTAAGCATTCCACCAATAATCAGTCCTTTACAAAAGATATTACTGTTAACCATTCCTTTTCAAACAAGCCTCAAGGTGGATATCAGAATTACTATGAAAAAATGGTCAGCTATATCAACATTATTTCATCACAGGCAAAGGCGATTGACGATTCAGTTACCGAGAAACCATTCAAGACAATTGATTCTGAAAATGAGGAACGAATTTTCAAATATGTCGATACAAATTCAGGTAAGGCTAAAATCGGTGCCATTGCTTCAAAGCTGAAAGAACAGAAAGTCGCAATTATAGGATTGGGTGGGACAGGATCATATATTCTGGATATGATATCAAAAACTCCAGTTCGGGAGATTCACTTGTTTGATGGAGACCTCTTCTTGCAACACAATGCATTCAGATCACCTGGTGCAAGTTCGTTGGTTGAATTACAGGCATTAAAGAAGAAAACAGATTATTTCCAAACACATTACTCCAATATTAGGATAAACATCATCTCTCATAATTATTACATTGATAATCATAATATTGATGAATTATTAGGGATGAATTTTGTTTTTATTTGTATCGACAAGTCTGATATAAAAAAGGTAATCATTGATAATTTGGTTTCACATGGTATCTCATTTATCGATACCGGAATCGGAGTCATAAACATTGATGATTCATTAATCGGACATATTAGAGTTACAACCAGCACACCGGATATGAGAGAACATATAAAAACCAGAATTGCTTTTAATGATGATGGCGGGAAAAATGATTATTCGACCAATATCCAAATTGCAGAATTAAATGCTCTGAATGCTGCATTAGCAGTCATTAAATGGAAAAAACTCTTTGGTTATTACCAGGATCAAAGCAGAGAGTTTAATTCAGTATATTCAATTAATGATGGAGTCCTAATCAATGAAGACAATTTCGTTTGAATTTGTTGAGCACATTCCAGAAAAGCTTGACGAAGGTATAATTTATGTTTCGTTGAAATATTGTACAGCCGTTCATAAATGCTGTTGTGGGTGTCAGGAAGAAGTGGTAACACCATTGTCACCAGTCGATTGGCAATTAACATTTGATGGTAAAACAATTACACTTGATCCATCAATTGGAAATTGGGGATTAAAGTGCCAATCTCATTATTGGATACGGAAAAATAAAATTATTTGGTTAGAGAAATGGCCAGATTCGAAAATAAAGTTACTTCAAGAAGCAGATCAAATCGAGAAAGAAGAGTATTATAAAATAATTAATAAAAAACGAAAGAGGCTATGGAAGAGGTTCTTCTTCTATTTCATTTTTACCATTGTATGGTATCCCCATCTATCTGGGAAGTTTCTTTTAGCTTGGTAATCTGCGGGTAAGCGTCTGGCTTATCGAATTTCAAACGATAATGAAAGACCCTTCTTAAAATCAATTCGTTATTGTCAATAAGCTGGGTTTTAAAAACAACATTGAATCCTTTATATTTATATGCTACACTGGGGTACCATAGTGCTTCATGCTTTTGCTCAGGACCCTTTGAACGCATTAATGTATTTGCAAAAAGGGCACTGAAAAGATAATCATTAGAGTGTTTAATTTCCATTTTGGCAAACTGTTTTGCGAAGAAAATATTCACTTTTAACAGTGCTTGATATTGATCCTCAGTCTTCCCTTTACGCATTAATGGCTCTATGGCTTTAGCTGCTTCTCCAACATCGGTACCAACTTTTTGTGTATCTTCAGAATGACAAATCATACATGCTTCTATATCCTTTGTGAGTTCCCATTCTCCGATAACCAAATCAAATTGTCGATTTGCTGTTTTACGTAATTCGTCCTGGCATGATTCAATGGCTGCTGTATCGAGTGCACTTGAAGCATAAAATGTCGATCTGAATGGTAGATTTGCTCTACCAATATCCTTGCCTGGAGTTGGATTATATGAGATTCTCGATTTGCTTGTAAATGGCTTGTTTTGCGGACATAACTGCCCTCTATAAAAATAATGACCTTTTACCTGAGGCCAGAAATTTGCTGGTATAGTGAATGAATTCAATATCATCATCAATACAGCATTTATGTTATAATAACGCAGATTTACTGACTCAAGCTGTTTAATTCTTTTGGCTATTTGATCAGGATCATCATAGTTAATTATCCTGAACTTAAAACCGTATTTTATTAATATTTCATTTGCGTATCTAATCAGTGAATCTAACCTCATAATGCATACTATTGATTTTGGTATTCTATTTTTCACGAATTTCCCTACCAACTCCCAATTCTCTCCGAAATTCAATTTTTAATGCCATTTTTAAATCCTGCAATTCTTTCTGCAAGATTTCCTCATAGGCTTTCATCATATCATCATTAAGTTTTACGCTCATCTCTCCTGAAATATTTTCTCCCATAAATTGTTTGGTAGAATATGTCTTCCAGACCCTATGTACGCAATCCCGAATCTTATTTATGATTTCACTGACTGAATCGGTAAATACAACATCATTTTGTGCAGTGTATGAAAAAAAGTTATTTACATTTTCAACTACTTCGTTCGCTATTTCATCCTGAGATTTTTGTGGACTGAATTTTACAGGTCGAAACATATATTCAAGTGGGGTTTCAAACTTTACTAATAATTCATACGTCTTACGTATAATGTTAAGTAACTCAGTTTGTAAAACAGTTTGTTTTATTTGAAACTCCATATTAAGCTTTTCAAGATCAGACTTATGTTTTTCGAATATCAAGTTATATTCATGAGTCCTTTTTAATTCAACTTCCTTCAGTTCAGCCTTATATTTTTCAATTCCACTCTGACTGAGATGATCGATAACCTTTTTACCAAGATAAATTATGACACCTGTACCGGCTGATGTTCCGATTAAAAACTTAATTATTCCTTCAAGCATTAGGTTTTAATTTATATCGTTATACATTAGTGGTTGATTCCATCATTAAATGGTCTATTCCATCAACGTCTTCACCAAACAATCTCTCAAATCAGTATAGTACTGGATATTGATCTTAGTAATCATGTCATCAGATAACTCGTTCAACTGTTTTCTTGCATTCACAGGAATAAGCAGCGTTGAGGCTCCTTTCTCAACGGCAATTTCAGCAATATTCACTGCTCCATAAACCAGATCAAGGGATCCGCCAAGATTCAGTTGGCCGACAATAACCAAACCCCCTTTGGTGTTCTTTTCAAGAATAGAACTACACATGGCCATCAATACTGCCATACCCATTCCATCCCCACTCTTGGAAGCATCAAATGCCCTCAGTTGTACTGAAAATTCATGTGAACGTGGATCTCTGTCACCAACCAATTCTTTGCCCTTACTATATAGATTCTGTTCTGCATACCTGACGCTTTCCTGAAATTGTGGTGGTATTGGCCTATTCAGTATTTTCACCCCAGCACCTGGGCCTGAACTGACTTCAATCCGGTACAATCCATTTGGTTCCTCACTGCCACCGGCATTAATTGCCCAAATTTGTCCGGGTGGTAATGGATCTTCAGTAATGGTGTTCTCACTATGAATTTCAGGGGTCGTAACAAATGTTTCAACTCCATTTTCTCCCAGCCGGTAACTGAAGTGAGTGTTCCTGAACTCAGCAGAACCTATTCTTTTTTGCTGTTCCTTCACCCTTCTTCTATATTCAAGAGAAACTTTAATCGCCCATTCCAATAATTCATCTGAAACTGGTGCTTCAGGATTTGGTTGCATCAATTTAAGCAGTCCGTTTAAGGTTTTGTTTGCTCCTGAGATATCCCTGCCGCTTAAAGCACTTCCATAATCAATACGTCCCAGGACAGAGTGAATCCGGTTGATGTCTCTTAACCGTGTCCAGCACTCTGCAAGAAAATCACTGACCAATCCGAAATGATTTGTTAAAAATGATTTATTAAGCTTTGGGAAATCCCATCCCGGAACATAAGCATGAATCCTATCCATAAAGGCTGTATCATCTCTCATTTCTTTCGGCAATGGACCAAAAAGATGACTTATCCGTTGCTGGTGTTCAACATCTACCTCAAAATTTCCAACCATGACAATCCCGCCATCAGCACGTATCGGTTCCTTCCCCCGGCTGAATTCACCGCTTTCCATATATCCCTTCATGATGTTTACTCCATCTTTCTGGTCAAAGGAGATTCCGGATACTTCATCAAAACAGACAACATCATATTTGCATACCAGGCCTCTTTCTCCGCTACCCATATTAACAAACATTTTCGCAACTGTAGCTTTTCCTCCTGAGACAAGGTGCGAGTAAGGAGAAATTTGCTGATATAGGTGTGATTTACCTGTCCCTCTTGGGCCTAATTCAATCAGGTTATAGTTCCTCTCCACGAAAGGAATCATGCGAACAAACAGCACATTTTTGGCCTTTTCCGACAACATGGATGGCTCCATTCCAACACTGCGAATCAACAAGTCTTTCCATTCTTCAAGTGTATAGTTTTCTCTCCCCTTGTATAAAATATCCAGAACATTTCGCTGCGATAACTGGATCGGACGAATGTTGGTGATTCCGAAAGGCCTGCCATTGCTCTCCTGCGCAATAGCAGCGTCATATTGCAGTTCGACCTCAGCATAGAAACCGCCTGTAAGCATCCTGTCATTCGCATTAACCATTTCAGCAGAAATGCGAACCTTTGTCAACTGCAGACTTGGCAAGGTGGCCACATAACTATCGGATGCTGTATCCAGCTTTGCAGTAATAATATCGATCAATTTTATCGACCCCTGCTCCCTGGCTTTCGATTTAAAATATTCTTCTTCGCCAGGTCTGACTGTACGGTCTTTCAGTTGCCTTGAAACAATCTCAAGACCTTCCTGTATCTCCTGTTCGTTTGTTGTGGCGCAATACCTGCCCAGCAAGAATTCTATAACATAGGTTGGTACAGGATAGGTCTTGCGAAATTGTTCAAGCAAATCTTTGCGAACAATATAACCTTCAAAGGCTTTAGCCGAGATCTGGTCTAATTTATCTAATTCCATAACGGTATATTTTATTCACCAACAGTTGTTACTTTTTTATCTCTAATCCTTCCTTTTTCGTCTAATAATACAATGGCCGCAGATTGTGATTCCGCATCATCGCTTACCATTATACTTCCCTTATCTTCTATTACTGCCTTGTTCCTTGAGATTACAATGGTTGTGGTTTCATCATTGAATTTGGTACGTATATCAATGGTATAATCTTTACCTGAATTTTCGGTTTCAACTGCACACTTGAGGCCTACCCATTTGGCATTTAAAATCTTTGGTGCCAGACCGGATTCAATAGTATTCTCGATAATTAATGCCGGTAACAAACACTCCTGTAAGGATATACCACCATGAGCATATTCCTCATTAGCTTTGAAAAAAGATATTCCCGGAGCATACGCAATAAAGACCGATGGATTCCAACGCCATGGAAGTTGCAGAAGTTCTGATTTCACTCCTTCCTTAATCAAAGCACATCTACCCCAGCGGGTTTCTGTGAGACCTTCATGCAATTGTGTCTTTGGCAATCCACCCGGCAGTAATAACCAACCATGGTCTGTCACGATTTTAATTCGTTTAACTCCTTTTTCAAATGCAGAATCGATGATTTCACGAACAGAATCAAACAGTTCTTCGATTCGCTTTACAATCCCTGATTGCTCATCATGCCCCTTTTTGTCAATATCACCTATTTCCTGCCAGTATTTTTTTTCAATGTCTATTATGTCACCACTTTTGATTACGGTGAATTCAAGCGACTCTAATGCCTCTTTAAATGATGCACTTTGCAGGTCTTTACCATTGCTTAGCTGAGGACGGAATTCAACGAATTTGCTTGTGCCTGATACCTCAGTTGCTAAGGGAGACACATCTGGTTTCGCTGTTGGTGTAACTGTGGGTATTGCTGACCAGTCCGAAGTAAGGTTTGTCTTGTACCCAGATTTTAACAGGCATTCTTCAAATTCTTTTGCTAATTCAAACCGTAAAGCATCCACAAATAAGACATATGACTCAGACTCGGTTACAGAAGCTTTATCTGTGAAAACAGAGGGGTCTTTCTGGATCAGTGACTGGAATTTCTTTGTTGTTGACTCGAGCCAGGGAGCGTAAACCACACGGATGATCGATTTTATAACCAGTTTATCCTTATCAGATTTGACAGTGGCTAAAGCTTTTCGCATGCATTGATCAGCAAGATAGCCTTCGGATATATAATAATCTCTAATCTCCTTTATTGATAGAGACGGAAATGATTTTGAAGCTATTTCAGCCATACCAACAAGAAATGGCAGTGAACCACACAAAGGAGAATAACCCAATTCTGACCATACCCAGCCTCTTCTTTTCTTATGCTGATTATTCAACTCATCCAGCTTAACCAATAATTTATCAGGTGATGATTTTGCCAATTTTGTAAGAGATTCTCTCAGTTCATTTTCCTGTTGTTCATTTACCTGTGGCCAACTTTCTTCCGGAATAGCAAATACTCCTTCACCCAGATCTTTAGGTTTGCCGGAGCGAAGCAATTCTTCAATTTCCGGATATTTTTTTGGAGCATTGGCATACATTTGCCACACGTATTTCCACTGGTTTCTCTGCGCCCCTAATTTTTCCGCTATAGAAAATATGTTTTTATGATCAGGGGTGAAATCATACTGGGTTTTACAGATATTTATGAAAACGTCTCTTTTGCCGACTGGCATCTCTTGCAAAAAAGAATCTCCTGAACACATCCATTTAAGAATATTATGGATAATATCAGGAAATAGCTGGTTGTTTAGGAAATCACAGTCGACAATGGTTTTCCCCTCGAATATCTCATTATCACGGAATATTCTGGGCAGTGCTTTTTTCAGCGCATTTCTGGTCGCTTCATCTTTCGCCACCTTTAATCCCAACCCCTGAACCGGATTTTCCATAAAGGCAAGAATTGTCCATTCTTTCCCATTCTCCTGAACGAACATGGTGCCCGTGTACTGGTATTCAAGCAGTGGCTGAAATTCAAGCCTTGCATTTTCAACATTCCTTAAATCGCCTTTGGAAACGCCCGGCAGGTAAATTATGGGTGTAACTTTTTCGTCCCAATGTGCCTCTGGAAGGACCCTTGTGACCATGCATTTTATCCATATTGAAGGCCCCTGCTTTTGATCCGGATTATACTTACCATAGGAAATTAACTGGGGCAATTCTTCCTGCATGGTGGATATAACCTCACTCCATTGTTTTTCAGGATCAGGCCAAAGGATAACTTCCGGCTTAACCATTATGCTGCTGTTGTGCTGCTCAGCTTGTTTTAAAGCTTTAATAACTTTATCGTATATACTGTATTTCATCGAAAATATGCTTGTTCAGGAAATTATTTATACGTAATCCTATCGTGTTATCCAATTGGTTGTTTTGCTTATCCAGGACTGGTATTTTAAGTATCCCACATTTATGGGTTGGTGCATTCTTTTCCCTTTGTGCGAATTCACCCCCGTAGAAAACAGGTTCATCTGTATAACAGTAGTGCGGATAAACTAAAAAAGCCTGTTTACCGCACCAGTATTCATTGTACACATACATCTGTTTCAGGTCGTTGTCAGAGGGAATATTATTCTCGGGAATTTTCCATTTGGTATCAATAATTAAGCTTTCACCTGTTTCTTTATCAAAAATGGTAATATCGGGTCGTATTTTCTTATAAAAATTTGAACTATCTGACTTCCAGAATATTTTAGTGCTCTGTGGCCTAATCTGAAAATTCTCTGGTTTAAATCTTGATAGTTGCCGGAATATATACTCTTCCCACAGATCATTCATGTCAAACAGAATGGCCAGGACATGATTTTTCCCCGAAATTATATCAGGCCGGTAATTCAATAAAAGCATTGCAGCAATCTCAATAGCATCTTTATAACGGATAGTCTTCCTGTCAAAAACAAGGTTTTCGAATGTTGATATCGTAACTTTAATATCAGATAATTCCGGAAATGAGATCAATAGGTTTGATACCTTGTCTTTAAGGTAGGGACTCTGACTAAGTTCCGGAATGATTTTCAATGCTTTTAAGAGTATCTGGTTGAAGATATTTTCACGGTCGAAAATCTGGTGTCTTGTGTAAAATCTTTCTTTGTGAACTGAATTTTGTTGAACCTGTTGGGAGAATAATAATTTGCCTTTTAATGTGGTTGAATTGTTATTGATGGTCCTGTACTTCTTCACTAATCCCTGCCGGATAAGTTTTTCACACTCGTTTAAATATATCTCAAAGTAGGCTTCGAGAATGCTGTTCGGCTTAAACCGCAATGCTGCTTTTTCGTGGGCATATACCTGCATCCAATGACATTCACGAAGCATGTCTATCAGAACCTTTTGCCATAAGGCTTTATCATTTTCACCAGGTGTTTGCCCGATTTTGGGTAAAATTTCAATAGTCAGATTTCCAACCTGGATAACTCCAACATAATGGCGGAACTTAACTCCTTTCGGTAACAGCGTGAAATAATCTCTTTGGCGGATATCATTATACCAACCCAAAGCTTCCCAATGATCTTTCTGGAAATTCTGGTTGTCAATCAGAAGCTGCTGATGCTCAAAAACCTGTATGGTTTTATTGTTCCTCATCAGGTAAAGATCGGTTGGTAAGAGGTGTTAGTGTTTTAAAATCAGATATTGTTAATTTTTCAACAGGTTTAAGCAGGAATTGCCATGACTGGTCGTATTGCATGGCAAGTCCGTTACCACCAGAAAAATCAGCAAAGACATTACTATTGACCTGTACATGCGGTTCAAAGAATGAATCACCAAGGACAAGGCCTAATTTCTCATAATCATTATAAAAATATTCTTTAAGAAGTGGCAAAATTTTCACTCTGAATACTTCTTTCAGTTGTTCAGTAGTTTTGACATTCCAAAGCCATGCATGTCCAATTGTGTGATCAGCATCTTTTAATATGGACAATCGGTTATTGATAACGGAGAGCATCTCAGCCAGATTAATCCCATCATCCGTTATTGTCAACTTATCTGGTTCAGGCTGCAGATTAATAAATGCAAACCTTCTCCTTAAGGCAGTATCAAGTGCTTCAACGGATCTGTCTGCAGTATTCATTGTGCCAATAATGTGAAGGTTACGAGGGACTCCGAAATTCTCTTTGGAATATGGAAGGATAGCTTTCAATGCTTCATCGGCACCCAACCTCTTATCATCCTCCATCAAAGTGATTATTTCTCCAAAGACCTGGGATACATTTCCTCTGTTGATTTCGTCAATGACGAGAACATATTGTTTCGGATTTTCCTTCTTGAAATCATCATTCTTCAGTGTCTCAATAATCCGTTTTTTATCATTGTATGAGTATTCTTTATCAGGTTTTATTCTTGCCTGGGTTTTATTTATGTATTGTGCAAATTTTTGGTTTACAGCATTTAGAACTGCCCAATAAGCTGAAGAATTACTTCCTCCAATTTCTGATCTGAACTGATCATTGATATTGGTAAGTTGGTTAAGATCGGGAAACGCTTTTGCCAGTTTTCCCAAACGATTTTTTGAAACGGTATAATAACGGGTACCATTAACATGCTTAATTTTGATATTATTCTTCAGGGTAATGCTATCTACCAGCACCAGGCCACCACTTATCGTTTGTAGTTTTACTTCCTCACCCTTTAATATTTGTTCACTAACAGAGTCAATATATTCATCATATGCACTTGAAAAATCAAGTGCACTCTCAGTTTCCTGTGTAATATCTTTCTGGACAAATGAAAAAGAGGCATTTACGCACATCTGTTTAAAAATGCCATCTTCAACAGCATACGATAATTGTTCATCTTCCGATTCAGGTTCAACCGGTTTAATACCCTCAATAAAATCTTCATAACCAAGACTCTGATGAAAAGTGCAGAAAGCTATTTGCCCTTCTTCAATATATTTTTCGAAACGTTTCTTTACAGATGACCTTTCTTCTTCACAGATTTCATCAACAGACTTGTTTTCAACAATAGAGACTGCATAATTGATACTATGATATGTTTTTCCTGTCCCAGGGGGGCCATATAGAATCGTATTCACTGGGATTTTAACAACGTCATAATCAATGTCAGCATCTTCTTCTTCTTCTTCTTCTGATGGTTCTTCTTTCCCTTTATCAAGCATTTGATAAAAGATGTCCTGAACCAGTATAAGATTATTTTCATCAGAGAAACAGTCTGGATTCATGAACCCTTTCACAAGACTAATAAGATCGTTATCAATAACAACATAGCCATCTCTAAATTCATAAACCAGTTCCATATAGTGAGCATATTTCTCCCCCTTTGGTTTAGGCTCGATCCCTGCCATTTTACAATACTTCTTATAAAAAGTGTCTTTAAAAAAAGTATATCTATCAGGGAAGCGATATGTTAGATATGCTGCAATGGTTCTTTCGTCCTGATGATGATTTAACTGTCCCCCAATCTTTCTGTAGACAGTAAGTGTATCAGCCATAAAGTTTTTAACTCTCGTGGTGAGATCTTCTTCTTCATTGAATAATTTGACAAAGCATGCTCGGAATTCTTCAGAAAGGTCATTGGCAATATGATCCTTTACTGCTCTTGCCATGGGATAAATTAGATTTTGAAAATCTATACCTTTTATCTCGGCTGAAAAGTCATCTGACTCAATATCTGGTCGTCCATTATACTTTTTCAGTAATTCCCACTTATACAATTCATCTTTTAATCCTTTGTTTCGGATCTGAACCTTATACTTCCTGACCATCTCGCTTACAGGGTCAGAAGTTTTAGTGCCAGTTATTTCATTTATAAGTTGGATACCTTCAGGAATTACAGTTCCGTAATGCATCAAATGATTAATAGTATAAAAATCATGGCCCTCTATTAATTCTGAAAGGAAAGTAAAGGCTTCTGAAATAATCCGATATTTCTCTGATATCGATAATTTTGATGTTGAAAGATTAATATTGAATTTTTTAAAGAATTTTTCTGTTTTATTATTCCAATTAGGGAGTACACCCGGAAATTGTGCTTGGAAAATAGGAGTCCAGAATGCTTTGGCAAAAACTTCAATCTTGTATTCACCGTCAAGAATGTTCTGAGCCACTATAAAGGGTGAATCCTCTGAGGTCATGACATAAATTAAGTTTCGCTTGATTTCCTGCAGGTCTCCCCTTAATCGTGGCTCGCCCAATCTCATGTGAACAGGCCCCTCTAATTTTCTGGAATACTTGAAAATCTTCTCATAAAGATCATCATCACTCATACGTGACAGGACTTCCTGGTTAAGAAATTCGTCCTTAATTTTCTTTGATTGTTCCCGGATTGTTGCAGGATACTTTTCTTCCTTTGGATCTGATTTAAGCCATGCAGAATATCCAGAAAGTAATTCCTTTAATTTTTCAGATGAAATTTTAAACGGATTGTTCATTGTATGGATGATATTAACTTTATTGGTATAATGTGCGTAACATTATGTTTTTATGAATGTTATAGCTTATCCACATAGAAATTATTAATGCAATTTTTCTCTTGCTGCCCTCTTCTCCGCCAGTGTTAAATGCCTGTCGTTATCCCGCATTTCACCCCAGGGTGATCCCTTTGGATTTTTGCCTCTGTCAATACCCCATTTAATATTAGGTTTCTTGCGCAGGACATCTGCTTCAATAAATGGCCGGATATTAAGACGGACACCATCATTCAGATCCGGATCCCAACCTATGGGTTGTTCTTCCAGAGTTTTCCATCTTACAAATATGTCATAGGGTGCTTCTCCTTCAAGGATCAGTTCAAGCTTCTCCTTTAGTTTTTGTGCAGCACTTAGCAAACCTTCCGCACCGCTTTCTCCACCTTTTTTCTTTGTTTCACACGTCCGTATCCAGTCTCCCAGGTAGGTATAGATCAGTTTGGTAAGGTTTTCTTTGTTGAGTTTATGGTAATTCACTAATGCGGAAAAACCATCATTTCGCCCATCCCAGATATGCCAGATAAAGGGACGGTTATGGAATACCTTGCAATGTTGAATGAAGAATTCATTACGTAGCCAGCTATCAAAGCTGGAAGATTTTGCATTTTCTTTTTCAAGAAGTTGCTGGATAGTATTTGAATTCCATGCTTCTCCGAAAACTTCCTTCAGGTAATCCCGCAAGCGGTTGGCTGCTGTTTCTTCCTTATTGACCGATGGGATACAGATTATGCCATCATTGTCTGATAAATGATCGAACTTTTTTATCTCACTGATTAATTGTCTTGCTTCATCAGCTAATTCCATTTCGGCATCATACTCTGCCGGCCAGTGATAACCGAGTAAACGGGATAATGTAACCTGTAATGGTTGATCTGATTTATTAAGGTGACCGTGGAATAGCCATTGAGTGGGATCTTCACTATAGGGTTTAGGAAGTCCATTTGGGTATTTTGTATTTGCAATCTTTTGCCAATAATTCAAATCAATAGATGCTTTAGTAAAACTTGCAGTAGAAACGGCAAGGTTTGTATCTATTTGTCTAACACATTTTTCAAGATGACCTGAAATAATATATTCATATAAACAAGTCTGCAAGTTAGGCTCGAAGGGTATAAGTACCGTTACTTCACTTGTATATGGGTAGCCATTGTAAAGATTACCAACAACTTTACGGATATTAGTTAAATAATATCCATTCTTATTTAAAGCTTTTAATCCCTGTAAACGTGCAAATTCAGCACCAAAATTTTTCCAAAATAGGATATATGATGCTCCTTCTAATTTATCATTTGTGAAGCCTCCATAAGAAATAATCCAAGTTTCATAATCAATTATTGATATTTCCCAGTAATTAAGCTTAAATCTATAATCATCGCCAGTTTTGATGCCTTGAAATGATTTTGTAATTTTATTTAAAAGAATCTCGCTTGTGTTCTTATCAAGATTCATCAATAAAATTCGGTAATCATTTGATTCATATGAAACATGTTGCTTAATATTGGTTATTATACTGCTTGCTATGGTTTTACTTTTATCTTCAATTTCATTGATCATGGAGCAATCCAAAGCGAAGTACTCGTGAAACTTATCACTTTTTTTATTGGATAAAGAAATTAAAGCTGCAAATGCACCTGCTGCATATGGACTGCTAAAAGCTTTTTCTCCAAGCTGAACTAACCACTTAATCCTAAAATTGCCTAATATGTATTTACGGAATTCTGAATATGTTTTTTGAGTTAACCAGTTTTGTGGAGTTACTGAACAAATAGTGCCATTTCTAATTGACTTCTTGATCATGCACTCGATAAAAACTGTTGCAAGATCTGACTTCGAATTTTGAAAATACATCTGACAATAATCCTGCAAGATTTTATCTTGTTTCCCTCTTGCAAGGAAAGGGACATTAGTCAATTGAAGAATATATTTTTTTGATAATAGCTGCCCTGCTTTGGCTATCCCAGCCGCCATTACTCCCCTCTCAACAATATCCTTATCTGAACCATTTGCCAGTGCTTTCTTCAAAACAGGTTGAAGTTGTTCAAAACTTGCAGTATGCAGATCTGCTTTTATGGTGGTTGGGTCAAGTAAACTTCCTAACTCTGGTGCCATTTGAAAGTGATCAAAAAGCATTGCCATTCCATTCTCCATCCTTACCTTATCATCTTCCCGGTCGACCTTACCAACCAACTTAATCCAATCTTCTTTTTTCCCTTTTGGAGCAATGCCGCTACAAGCCAGGTTCATCTCAGGAAGTCCTTTATACCTCCCGCAGAACTTCCAGGCAGTTAAAGCCAGATTAAAAGCTGCAATTTGCGTACACCGGGGATCGATTTCAAGTCCATGAAGATTTTCCGCTATTACTCTGTCAGTTGCTTCTTCTTTAGTTAGTCCTTCTTCATACACCCGAAGGTTCACCAGCACATTAAACAATGAAACCACAAAATGACCGGACCCCATACAGGGATCCATTGTTGTTATTTCAGCTGTCCTGCCAGGCCATCCTTCAAATTTACCTGCAGCCGGTGTACCATCTTCGAGAAACCTTAAATACTCAAATTTCACTGGTGGCTTTATTCCAGGATTTCTGCTTACCCACCAGGCACCAATGGAATTATCAATAAGAAAATGAACCATGTATGGTTCTGTGAATAGCTGTGTCACTGCCGGTAGCTTCTTGCCATCAATCTTATCACCACTTTTATTTATGGCATCTTTCGCTTCACTCTGCCAGAACTGGTACACCCAGCCTAAAGCATCATCAGCAGTAAAAATATAGTTGTCAAGTCCTTCAAGTATTTCTTCGAGTTTTATTCTGTCGTCAGGGGAAAATGAAATTTGCATCAGGGGATCTTCAGGGCGGAATATGGCCGGAAGCATTTTTGAAGCAAAGCTGGCTGCGATATCCCATTTATCTGAGTACCCTTCTTCTTTTGCCAGTTCCTCGCACTCGTCCATGGATACAGGTACTCCATCGGGATGCATCAGCAATCCGTTTGCTTCAAGGAATTTCGCAAAAAGAATCTTATGCCAGTATTCATAGGCCAGTTCGTAGGCCAGGTTGTCAATCTTCTGATACCCGCTTGAAGGGAGTTCGTCACCCAATAACCTGGCTTTACTGCGTAAACGGTTTCGCAAACCTCGTTGTTCGGGATTCATGTGAGGGAAAGGTTCAGGATTGTCAACGGCAAATGCCATGAGTGCATTCCATGCTCCTGCTTCTGAAACTCTTCTTGCCTGTTTTATAGCAGATTCAAGCGTATTTCGTTGCTGTTGTGTAAGTACTGCCATTATTTAAGAATTATTGAAGATGATTCTTTCAAGAGGTTTTCCAATTCTTTTTTTATTTGTGAGATATATTTATCAATATCTGACTGGTTTGAAAGGGTTCTTTTCGGGAGTTCATAGGTTTTTGCCTGAGGAGCCAGCAATTTGACCGCATCATCTATGGCAGACTGGAATTGTCCGGGAAGTGCTGCGATTTTAGTTTGCCAGGCTTCGAGTGATGCTTTCTGCAGGTTCAGAAGCAAAGATTTAGAGTCTAAGGCTTTAATTTCAGGTTTACCCAGAAGCTGGTGTGTCCTTAAAATGGAATTCTTTTGCTCCGGATTAAGTTTACTGAAATATTCATTCGACTGTAAACCCACCATCAATTTATCATATAGGTCAATATATTTCTGCTTTAATTCATTCAATGATGTTTTAAGCTTGTCAGTGATGTCAGTCAGTTTATTATAAACCGGATCGGGTTCCTGAAGGAGCAGCCTATTATCACGGATTGCATCAATCTCTTTTTTGAGTCTTTCCATAGATTCACCGGAATTGGCATAATTAGCCAGGTCCACCAATAATGACCAGTTCGGTTCCCTCTTTTCTATCAATGCTGCTTTTTGTTTCCAGTCCTTGTACTTAGCCTTCAAATCTTCCTGTTCATCCAGGATTCGCAGCAATCGCTCATTCCCATCCAGGTTTTCAATATCCTTCAGGAATTGAATATTGACAGGCTCAGGTTTTGGGGCATCTCCGCCAATGGATTCTGCCAGTGTTTTAAGTTGATTCAGATATGTATTGGAATGAAGAAACTCCTGGCCTGGCTGGCATGTAATTCCCGCATCCATGTATATCCGCCTGATCTTAATCTTATCGGAAGCGGTCAATGTGTGAATCTCCTTTTTAAAAGCTGCATTCCCTATTCTTGCCTGGTTCAGATCAGGTTCCAGTGTTGAAATATGCTCTGTGTTTCTTAGCAGAAGAATTATTGTATCAATTGCATCCTGGCTCCAACCATAAGGTGACCTGATGAAATGATTCCTTATTTCTTTTCCTTGTTTGGTTCCGTTTCCGATGAACCTCAGAATTTCAATTGCAACCGGATGGTCTTTTGGTTCTTTATCCCAGCCAATCTTTTTCAACGCATCAGGGTCTCCCTGAAGTGCTTTGCCAAGTGCTTTGTCCCAGTCTTTATAATCGGCTTTGCCTTTGAAATCCGGGAATTGCCTGTCAGCAATACTGTGCAACGCTTCTTCAATATTGTCTTTGATTGTGCCGGCCTCGACTTTTGTACCTCCTGAAAGATAAACAACACTTTCCAGGCATATTTTACCAATTAAATCTTCTATCTCGATCTTTGCCAGTCCCTTTCTGGTTTCCATGCTTTTTCTGGCCTGTTCTTCTTCCGGTGAAGAGGGTTGCCCTTTTGCATCAAGTGTTTTTTCTGCGGCCAGGAACTGAATAATGGCACTTCGGAGATCCTGATCCCTGAATTTTTTCACATAAGCATATGCGAGTGGAGCATCAGCACCTTCTTCTCTTATCTCGTTTAAAACGGTTGACTCATTTTCATTCCATCCATCACGTATCCATACATTAAGCTTATGTGTGGTAATGGGCCGTTCAGCCTTGTCCCAGATCTCAAAATCTCTTATCTGTTTTGAATTACCATGAAGAATCTTTACGGCTTTTGTTTTATCTCTGAAGAAGTATATTATTTTTTCGTTACGCAGTCCCTGTATAAGATCATCTCCCGAATTATTCAGTTTAACTGCCTGAGTGGTATATTCCTTTTCCCATTCTGCACCTACTTTTGTCTGGAGTTTGAATTCATCACCAACAACCATCAACACATTCTCATCAACCAGTTTCTTTATCAGACCTTTAATCTTTGAACGAAATGCATCAGATGATTCAACGATATTATCAAGAAGTAATTCCGCAATAGTTGTTTCGTTAGATTTTATGCGACTGCCTGATCCGTCTTTCGGCAATTGTTCGATAAGGAAAATAACACTAAGGATTCTGCCTTCAAGAAGTGAATCACCGGTCTTTGATTTCTTACCGACAATCAGATTGTTGGTATCATTCAAGAGAAGAGCATTTTGAAGAAGCTGTGCCTGTTTCTGCTCAAATATCAAATCAGCCGGAACAATGTTACCTGCATCTTTATTTGCAACCTTCTTTATGCTTTCATCAACAATTCTCAGCTGGCTTCTTAACTGACCTGATGTGCCCGCTGTATCAATAACTTGCAGAATTTTCTTCCAGAATTTACGTGTTGAAGGCAGAATCGGATAATCTGCCACCAGCATTGATCTGTCGCTGGTAACGTAAGCGAAATCAGTTCCTGAAAGATTTCTGGATATTTCACCTAATGCACCTTCGAGGATTTGATCCAACGGTTTAATAACTGACGGTTTCTTTTCCAGGACGGTTTTACGAGTTACCGTTTCAACGTCAGTATCAGACAGATTAACATTTACAGTGAACCTGGCCTGCAATCGCTGCAGCAAGCTGGTTTCTGAGAGGGCATTCTGTCCTGTTCCAACAAGGAGGAACTTACCATCAAAATTACTGCTGATATCCTGTTCAAGATTTTGTACATCAATACTTTTATCACTGTCGTTCCCGATAAACTGTTGTACTTCATCAAGAACAATAATTGTCAGAGGTATTTTGTCACCAAAAAACATTGGTAGTATCTCGTTCTTAATACAATGAATGAACTGGTCACGATTAATACTGTCAATTCTTCGAAAATTTGCTTTGAAGTTCTCTTTAACCTTTGCCTCATTCTCTGCAAATTCAGGTTTTAGTTCGAGTACAGCCTTTGCCAGTGCGGATGAAACAAACAGGTTTTCATACTCATGTTTAAAGCTTTTTCCCTGAGATTCTATGATAGCCTTCAGGTCATCATATATACCTTCCTGTTTTGCCCAGTAAACAAATTTGAAATGATGGTACTGGGCAGGAAGACCCAGTTTATTAAGGAATAACTGCAGAAATGAATAACGGATATCAGCTGAAGGAAAATCCTTTAAAGTACCTGATATGGAAAGTCTTCCAAAGACTTTTTGCTTTCTGTTCAATTCGACAATCAGATCGTTTACATCATCCGGAAGTTGTTTTATAGATCTTGCTGTTTCACCATTTGGAAACTTAAAATCTTCCCATAGATATCCCAGAATCTTAATAAGATGTGATTTCCCGCTTCCGAAGAAACCACTCACCCAAACAGAGGGTTGCTTCGGTTCATCAAGATATTTTAAATAAGTTTGTAAGATGCGATGAAGACCTCTCTGATACTCACCTTCGCAAACAAATGTTTTCAGTTCGTGATAAATAATCTGCAGACCCTTTTCGTCTATGGCGGTGTTGATTTCAACCACACCATCATTGATGAGGTTATTCTCTTCTGGATTGAGTGTAAATAATTCTTTGTTCTTCATGACAAAAATATGATTAGGCGGTTATGGGTCTGGCCAGGTAACTCCATCCGTCCCTGGCATCGAGCAAACGGTAATGATTTTTTTCAAATTCCCCGGGGAAGAATACAAGAACCCTTCCTTTGAAGCTGCCGGAGCATCCGTTCAATATGTCCGAAATACGATTGAAACCAAACAATGATGAAATATCTCTTATCACTATCAGTGTATTATCGTCCACAATATGATTTTCAATTTCAGATGTTAGGTATTGGATGGCATACTGCTTAAACTCGACCTCAAGTTGATCTACGAGTGTTTCCGGATCGTTGAAATATTCTTCCTTATACTCATGACTTGCCATCCAGTCTGGGAAACACTTTTTCATAGAGATGAGCGACCATCTTTTACCGGCCTTTATGGTCGCTGTTTCAAAGTCACCAAGACGAAGGTCAATTTTCCTTTGTTCAGATGGATCATAGACCAGGAACCAGATTCTTTCCTGTCCGGATAAAGCCGTTGTCCAGGGTTCATTAACTACCTGTTCAAAGGCTGACAATAGCTGATCAATTTTCGAAGCCATTTATATCTAATTTGTTTAAAAGGTTTTTAAATGTTATGGAAGTCACATTTCCGGCATACTGGTATTGAAGAAGGTCTCTTTTCGCTGCTTCAATCGCAAGAGAGCGAATAGTTCTTTCATCCAGTGTTAGAGCCTTCACCCAGTCGCTTGTTAATATAAAATCTCCACGTAAGCCATTCAGGTAAGCCATAAAAATGGCAAATGTCAAGACCAGGTAATTAATCTC
>MTKZ01027966.1_pt2 | contig 22903 bp, 21 predicted proteins | sample 1042781 | NCBI WGS metagenome assembly MTKZ01 (sample SAMN06212207, study PRJNA360539) | anaerobic digester metagenome | biome: Wastewater treatment plant; material: sludge; isolation source: anaerobic digester fed with sludge from wastewater treatment plant | place: Denmark: WWTP Viborg ... | reverse complement strand
CTTGCCTCCATCATCACCAGCAATATGATCCTCTCCAACTTCCTGGGCATGTGCTCCTACCTGTCCGTCTCCGGCGAATACAGGACGGCCACGGGCCTTGGCATGGCGGTCACGCTGGTGCTGGTCCTGACCACGGCGATCAACTGGCTGGTCTATCAGTACGTTATCCTGCCGCTGGAGCTGGTCTATCTTCAGTACATCATCTTCATCATGGTCATCGCGGCCCTGGTCCAGATCCTTGAGATGGGCATGGACCGCTTCACGCCGGACCTGCATGCCAAGCTGGGCATCTTCCTGCCGCTGATCACGGTGAACTGCGCCATCCTGGGCGTGACGCTTTTCATGGTCATCCGCAGCTACAATTTTGTCCAGTCGCTGCTCTTCGGGCTTGGCAGCGGCCTGGGCTGGTGGCTGGCCATCAACATGCTGGCGGCCATCCGCGAGAAAATGGCCAAGGTGAAGCTGCCCCCGGGCATCAGGGGGCCCGCGCTGTCCTTCATCATCACCGGCATCATGGCGATGGCCTTTGTCGGCTTCTCCGGCATCTTCACCATCCAGTAAGCGGGAGGACATATGGACTTTGGCGCGATCCTGAAAACCGTCATCAGCCTGGCCGCCGTTTCCGGGGCCCTGTCCCTGGTCATCTCCCTTGCGGAAAAGCTGCTGAACAACTACGGCACCTGCGAACTGGACATCAACGCCGGCAGGAAGAAGCTCTCCGTAAAAGGCGGTTCCTCCCTGCTGTCCACGCTCGCGGGGGAAAAGATATTCATCCCCTCGGCCTGCGGCGGCAAGGCCACCTGTGGTCTGTGCAAGGTGGCGGTGACGGAGGGCGCGGGCCCGCTGCTGCTGACCGAAGAACCCTATATCAGCCAGGAAGAGCGGGACAGGCACATTCGCCTCTCCTGCCAGGTGAAGGTCAAAAGGGACATGAAGCTCCTCATTCCGGAGGACCTGTTCAACATCCGTGAGTTCCTCTGCGAGCTTGTCGAGATGGAGGACATGACCTATGACATCAAGCGGCTGCGGATGAAGCTGCCCCCCGGGCAGACCATCGACTTCAAGGCAGGGCAGTTCGTACAGTTCTACACCAAGCCCTACGGCAAGGTGAAGGAGGAGGTGTTCCGCGCCTACTCCATTTCCTCCAAGGCCAGTGAGAAGGACCACGTCGAGCTGCTCATCCGCCTGGTGCCAAACGGCATCTGCACCACCTACGTGCACACCGCGCTCAAGGTCGGCGATACGGTGCGGCTCTCCGGCCCTTACGGGGATTTCTACCTGCGGGGGAACTGTGAGGAGCTCATCATGATCGCCGGCGGCTCAGGCCTTGCGCCCATCCGATCGCTGGTCTACGACGTGATCGAGAAGGGCCGGGACGACCTGAAAATGCGCTTCTTCTTCGGCGCCAACACGATGCGGGACTTCTATTACATGGAGGAGTTTGCCCGGATCGAAAAGGAGCACCCCAATTTCAGCTTCATCCCCTGCCTGGCCTTCCCCAAACCGGAGGACAACTGGAAGGGCGCGGAGGGCTTTGTCACCGTGGCGCTTCAGGAGCAGGTCCAAAACGGCGAGAACAGGGAGGCCTACCTCTGCGGCAGCCCCGGGATGCTGGATGCCTGCATCAGGATCCTCAAGGAAAAGGGCTTCACGGACCGGACGATTTTCTTTGACAAGTTTACATAAGGAGGGCGGCATGAAGCAGAACCCCAGGGACATTCCGGTCCAGGAGAGCCTCAGGGCCGGCATCCTCGCGCGCGACGGCTTTCTGGGGGAGGACGGAAGGCCCTTTCCCCAAATCATTCAGGACGATACTGAAACGCTGGCTGCCCTTCACATCACGCCGGCGGAGGTGGCGCAGGAGATGCGCCGCCTGACCGGGATGGGGATCGCCGGCAACGGCACAGCGCAGGCTGACGGCTTCCAGATCACCGTGGAGGAATACATGGGCCGCATCGGCTGTCCCTTCCGCGACCACCGCGCCGCCAAGCGCAACACCACGGTCACCGATCTGGCGAGCGGACGGAGCATGGCCTGGAGCGACCTGAGCATCCACCTCATCGCTGAGCACGGCTTCTTCCAGGGCAAAGGCTCGGCCTACCGGCTTGAACCGGCGGAACTGGCTGACTTTCTGAAACTGGCATAGCCCAAGAGATGGCCCCCGTATTCACGCCGCCTGAAGAGGGCGGCGTATTCCTGTCTTGCCTTGGAGTACTGGGACGATTTGACACCTGTCCTTTGTCGGCGTATTATGATTACATAAATGTTACAAAAAAGTAACGTTTATGTAGAGGAGGAAAAATGAAACGGATCCATAGATGTTCGGCCCTTGCGCTCGCTCTGGTGCTGGCCCTTTCCCTGACGACCGTATCCGCCGAGAAGAAAACGGCGGACGCGAAAACCAGCGCCACGAAGGCCGACAAGACGAGCACGGCGGCCGCAACACCCGCCCCCGGGGCCACCCCGGCGCCTGTCGCCATGGAAGAGATGCCCAAACCCAATCCGGATGCCAAGGCGGAGGCGGCTGTGACGGAACCAGAGGGGATGGCGCTGTTCGAACTCCCCACGCAGGAATCGTCGATCCTGGCCCAAATGGAGGCCGGCAGCGTGCTGACCTTGCTGCGCCTGGGCCTTTCCTGGTGCCGTGTGAAAAGCGGGGAAACGGAGGGGTGGGTGCCCACCTACGCGCTCAGTTTCGGCTATGGCTCGCCCCAGCCTGGCCTTGCCCTGGTCTCCGCGCCGCGCGGCAAGCTCACCCTCAGGGCGGACGTGACCACCAAATCAAAGGCACTGGGCACCGTGCCCAGCGGTCGGGCCGTGCTGCTCCTGGCAAAGGGAGAACCCTTCTCCCTCATCCGTCACGAAGGCCTTGAGGGCTACGTGCTCACCGCCCATTTGAAGGAAGAGACCGTCAGACGGGAACTGGGGACCCTGACCAACGTCATCAGCGTGGACCCAGCCCGTGAGGCCAACGTGCGCCTGCGCGCGCTGCCCAGCCGCAAGGGGGAGGTCTATACCACCGTCAGGTCCGGCAGCCAGGTCGTCGTGCTGGACGTCAGGGACGGATGGGCGCAGATCGAGGTTGAAGGCTTTCATGGGTACATGATGGAAGAATATCTGAAGAAGCCGGAATAAGCCGTCGGTCTTCAGCCCGCACAGGCCCTGCCCCTCGGCAGGGCTTTTCTGTTCCCTCAGCCGAGTGCGTGATGAAACCCGGGGCGGAATGTGATAAGATGAAAAAAACGTCCTTGGAGGAGAATATGCGCAAGATCCTGTTCTACGCGATGACCGGGGAGAAGAGCTGTTTCCAGCACGTGCTGCTCAACGCGGCGCAGCTCCATGATGCCGGATATGAAGTGAGGGTCATCTTCGAAGGCGCGTCGGTGAAACTGCCCGCACAGCTTCAGGCGGAGGGGAACCCGGTGTACCTGCGGGCGAAGGAACTGCGCCTGCTGGCCGGCATCTGCCTGGCTTGCTCCAGGGTGATGGGCGTTTATGAAGCCAACGCCGCGCTGGGCCTGCCGATGCTGTCGGACATGAACGGGCACGCCGGGATGAAACCGTACCTGGACATGGGGTATGAGGCTGTCAGCATTTAATACTAAACTCAATCGTAAACGCTTTGATGAGCCGGTCTTTTTCCGCCTCCGCGTTGCCTCTTTCATTCGGCGTAGGCTCCGCTACGCCTCATTCTTTCGGCTTAGCGGAGCCATGAAAAATCCTCATCCCCTCTTTGCGTTTGCTCATTCGTTTAGTATAGCGCCTTGATGAGCATTGCCCCGCGGGGAGCATGTTCGGAATAGCAAAGGAGGACATCATGAAGGAGATCGATGCGAACAGGAAGGCCTGGGGCTTGCTCTCACAGGAGCATTACGAGACCTTCAGCCGTCTGTTCAGGGAGGGGACGCCCGCGCTGAACGCGCATATACGCCGTGAGCTGGGGGACATCAGCGGCAGGAAAGTCCTCCACCTTCAGTGCAATACCGGGGCGGATTCCATCCTGCTCTCCCGGCTGGGGGCGCGGGTCACCGGGGTGGACCTGGTCCCTGAGAACATCCTGTACGCCCGGAAGATGGCGGAGGATCTGGGGGTGAAGGACATCCGTTTCATCGCCTCCGACGTGCTGAAGCTGACCGATGTCCACAGGGAGAAGTACGACATCGTCTTCACCTCCGAGGGCGTGCTGGGCTGGCTGCCGGACCTGCGCGCGTGGGGGAAGACCGTGCGGGCGATGCTGGAGGATGACGGCTTCCTGTACGTGTTTGACTCGCATCCCTTCTTCATGATGTTTGACGAGACGCGCATCGGGAAAGAGGAGTACCTGATCAAGTACCCCTACTTCGACCATGAGGCGGACCTGGAGGAGAGCATCGGCGGGTATGCCGCCAGGGAACGCCGCGGCGAGGAGGCCTGGTTCTGGATGCACAGGGTGTCCGACCTGGTGGACGCCGTGTCCGGAAACTGGATGCACCTTGAATACTTCCATGAGTACCCGGAGAACTTCTGGAACTCCGGCGGGGACATGGAGTATCTCCCCGATGAAAAGCTCTATGCCTACCCGCACAACAGGGACAGATACCCGATGAGCTACAGCCTCAAGGCGACGGTGTACCGGGGATAAAGGAAGGACCCTGACCATCCGGGAAGGATCGCTGTGACCATGCGCTGCCGTTTGCCTGGCGTGCTGCCCCCTTGATTTCTCCCACTGATTCTGACGTTCCAGCTGCTGTGCCATGATATGGGCAGCCGTGATGGCTGCCCGGGATAGGAGAGGGAAATGACCGGACCGTTGAAAAAAGCTGCTTTTGCGGCCTTGGCTCTTATGATCCTGCTGGCTGCGCTCCCCGCCGGCGCGGGCATGTGGGAGAAGATCGGCGGCGCCGGCGACCAGTATGTGGTGGCCGGGAACACGCTTTACGGCCTTTTCCCGGACAGGCAGGGCGTTGCGGTCTATGACGCCGCCTCGGGCAAATGGTACAAGATCGGCGGCCCGGCCAGGGAGCTGGTGGGCGGCGGGGAAAAGCTCTATGGCATCTCCCCGGAAAGCGGGGATATCTATGAGTACACCGGCTCCGGAATGAACTGGACCAAAATCGGCGGCCCCGGCGCGCAGTTCGCTGTGGCCGGGAACACGCTCTACGGCCTTTTTTACCCAGACAGGCAGGGCGTGGCAAAGCGTGACCCTGCCACCGGGACGTGGAGCGTCATCGGGGGACCGACCAGGGAGCTGGTGGGCGGCGGGGAAAAGCTCTACGGCATCTCCCCGGAAAGCGGGGATATCTATGAGTACACCGGTTCCGGAATGAACTGGACCAAAATCGGCGGGCCCGGCGCTCAGTTCGCTGTGGCGGGGAACACGCTCTNNCCCTGCCACCGGGACGTGGAGCGTCATCGGCGGCCCAATGAATGAATTGGTGGGCGGCGGGGACAAACTTTACGGGATCTCCCCCGTGGGCGGGGACATCTGCGAGTATACCGGCACGAAGTGGACCGTGATCGGCGGGCCCGGCGCGCAGTTCGCCGCGTACGGCCCCAGCCTGTACCGCCTGTCAGTGGACAAAAAGGAGATCTACCGGTATGCCGAATAGGGGCGCGTGGAGAGGGCATGGGAACGGGTGACGCCGGGAAACCAGAAAAATTGCCGGACCCATCACCCCTTTGAACCTCCCGACCATACGCCGTGACCGCATAACAGGAGGGAAAGATGTTCAGAAAAGCCATGACGCGCAGAGGGATTGCGCTGGTTTTGCTGCTGATACTAGTTTGGACAGGCACAGCCTTTGCTTTTGAAACTGAGCGTGTTTCCGGTGTCAATTTTGGTGATTACGGGCAGCCGGCCTATGCCTATCTCCAATACATCGACAGCCGCCTGCCGGACCGCGACTGCGTCGACGGCAGGAACACCGATGAGGCGCGGGACTGGATCGCGGCCCAGCTGAAGGCGGGNNGGCCGGGGCAGACGGAGCGCCGGATCATCGCTGGCGCGCATTACGACGGCACCGGCGCCGGGGACAACGGCTCCGGCACCGCGCTGCTGCTGGAGACGGCATGCCGTCTCGTCAAGGGGGATGCTCCGCCCCATACGATCGTGTTCGTCTTCTTCGGGGCTGAGGAGAACGACTGCGACGGCTCCGCCGCCTATGCCGAGGGCATGTCGGAGAAAGAGGTCGCTGATACGGATTTCATGATCAACATGGATTCGGTCATCTGCGGCGACTTCTGCTATCTGCACGGGGGCGTTGCCGATTTTAAACAGAAGCGTGTCGTCGGCCTGGAGGCCTTTGAGAAGGTCTTTGCGATCGGCCGGCGGCTGGGCCTTGGGATCAGGCAGCATCCCTGGACATTTGACAACCCCGCGCCGGGCTTTAGAGTGCCTGATTATCCGTCCCCCTCAACGGGCGATTGGAGCGACCACATCTCTTTTGTTGAGCGCGGCATCCCCTATGTTTACATCGAGGCCAGCAACTGGGAGATCCCCGGCCCTGACCGTCAGTACGACGGGGACAGCGAGACGGCCGACGCGGGAAAGATCATGCATACAAAAAGGGACACCCTGAAGAACATCGAAAAGCTGTTCCCAGGCCGCACGCTTTACCACCTGCAGGTATTCTCCCTGCTGATCAGCACCGCGCTCAGGGAGATTTAGGAGGCTGTAGCCTTTTCAACGTATGAAGAAGGCAGGCCGTATTTCATCACGTCTCTCTATTTCGCAACCTGAGGTTGCGTCTCGCGGTAAAAGAGCAATCCGCTGTTGATGGAGATACCGGCCTCAGTCCGGTATCATCACGGCATCAACAGCGAAGGGGGAATCATCAGATGAGTTTCGGGCAGAATCTTCAGTTTCTCAGGAGGATGCGCCGCGGCATGACCCAGGAGGACCTGGCGGAGAGGATGAGCGTTTCCAGGCAGACCGTCTCAAAATGGGAGACAGGCGAGGCGTATCCTGAGATCGATAAGGCGGCGGAGCTCTGCGGCATCTTTTCCTGCACGATGGACGCGCTGTTCCGGGAGGACATGGGCGCGGGCAGCGAGGCTTTCTCAAACCTCCGGGTGGAGAAGGTGAAGGCCTTCTCTTACGTCCGTCATGCGGTCATCAGCCCGGAGCCGGAGCGGGACGCCCTCGGCCGGATCAGGGACTGGGCGCGGGAGGCGGGCATCAGGGAGCCGGACGTCATCGGCTGGGACTTTCCCCACGTCTCCCAGGAGCAGATCAACGTTTTCCACATGCACGGCTATGCAGCAGCCTGTATCCTGCCGGAGGGCTTTCAGCCCTCGAAAAACGGCCTGCAGGTCATCTCCCAGCCGGAGCAGGACTACGCCGTGATCACCGTCAGGGACCCCTTCAAGGCGCCTTTCACCCTCATCCCGAACGCTTACAAGACCCTGATGGCTTACATCCAGGCGAACGGGCGCAGGGCAGTCTGCAGGGAGGATGTCATCGGGTGCTACGAAAAAACATATGCGCGTGAGGGGATCGATCACATGGACGTGTACATCGCCGTGGATAGTTGATCCCTGGTTTAAAAGGAAGGGCTGCCGGCGCGGAGGCGCGGCAGCCCCTTTTTCTGTCATTGGCCCAACACAGCGAACACAGCCAGGGCATGATCGATCTGTGGATCATTCAGGGCCTTCGGCATTGCTGTCCCTTACGGCACGCCCCAGACACTCAGCGTGCCGCCCGAGGAGGTGGTGACGATCAGCCGGCCGTCCGGGGAGAAGGAAAAATCCGCCGTGCTGTGATCCAGGGTAAACACACGCTTGCCTTTCTCCGGGTTGATGAACACCAACCCGTCCTCATACCCACTGGCCGCCAGCAGGCTTCCGTCCGGGCTGAAGAGCAGTTCCTGAAAGTTCTCGCCCAGGTCGCAGGTCCACAGCGCTTTCGCCGTTTCGACGTCATATAGTTTGATGGAGTAACCTTTTTTTGTGCGCAGCGCGGCTGCGACAGTGGCTCCATCCGGGCTTAGCGCGCAGGTGTAGAGGTCGTTGCTGCTGATGTCCAGCAGCCGTTCCTGCCCGGAAACGTCCCAAACGGTAACCATCCCCCCGTCGCAGGCGGCGGCGCGGCGGCCGTCCGCGCTCAGGGACACACTATTGATAAAACTGTTCATGTAGGCTTTCATCAGGGGGGCATTGCCACCCGCCGGCCACACTTCCACAGAGCCACTGAAGCCGGCCATCATGGTATTGAAGTCAGCGCTCATGCATGCATCGTAAGAGGTGCCCTTCAACTCGATCTCCCGATCTTTTGTGCCTCCCGGCATATGGAGAAAAACGACTGCGCTGTCGCCTGAGGGGAGAAGGGCCAGACGGCTGCTGTCCGGGGAAAAGGCAAGGTTGGGAGCCTCTGTGCCGCTGAGGGTGATCACGCCTCCGGCGGTTGCACCACCATCACTGAGATGCCACAGGTGGACGGTTATTTTTTGGTTATCAGCGGATCGCTTGGCAGCAGCCAGGGATTCCCCGGACACAGCCGCCTGCCATGCCCGGGGCAGGAAGCCACCCTGTTCGCCCAGCACGGCGCCTCCGTCAAGTCCTGCCAGCAGCAGACGGTCGTCAGCCAGGGTCGCCACCCGGTCTTTCTGCGGACTCAGCTTGGTCGATATGTCGGCATATTCGCTGAAGGGAACCTGTTCAAGCAGCGCTCCGGTCGCCAGGTTATGGGCCTGCCAGCCCCGGCTGGTATAGAACTGCAGCGCCTCGCCCGTTTCATCCAGCGTGATCCCCGTAACCCCGCCCTTCAGGGGGATCGACCCGGTTTCCTTGCCGGTCTTCAGGTCAATGAGGCGAATGACGCCTGGCTGTAAATGGGTCATAAAAGCTGCTCTGCCCGCATTGGCCGCTCCGAAAGAGCCCATCGCGAAGGAGAGGGTGCCCGTATACAGCGGCTTGCCCTTGTAGTCCAGGAAGGCATAATCATAAATGCCGGTCATGAAGATGGTGCGCCCGCCCGGGCAGAGGGTCAGCCGCATCAGCTGTTTGTTGGAGGATTGGAAGGCGGCGCTCGATTTCCTCTTTCCGGTCTTGAGTGCGTAGGTGTCCAGGTAGCCCTTGTACAGCGCGACGCCGTATTTGTCGTAACCGATGTTTTTCTGCCCCAGCGCCAGGAGCTCATCCTTCTGCTGGTCGATGTGCAGCGCGGAGAGCCTCCTGTCCTGCTTGATCTCCCGGATCAGGCGCTGCTCCTTCACGTCCCAGAGCTGGATGGACTGGTTATTTCCGCTGGAGCACACCGCCAGAAGGGAGCTGTCCGCGCTGAAGGACGGATACAGCGAATATCCGCTGGTCAGTATCCCCAGGGGCTGGAGGCTGTGCCCGTCAAACAGGTGCACGCCATCCCCCGTGGCCAAAGCGACCGTTTCCCCGTCGGGCGACCATAGGATCTCGTGCGGCTCCCCTTTCCCGATCTGATGGAGGAGGGTCAGCCCGGCGATGTTGTCCATGCCCAGGACCTGGGGAAGCGAGCTGCCGGGAGCCGCCTCCTCAGCCAGTACCGGGAGGGGGGATTGAAGGATCAGAAAAGCCGCCAGCAAAACGACGTAGAGCGGCCGGGCTGCGGATCGTTTCTTTTCCATATGCTGTTCTCCTGTCCGAATGGGTCGGTCGGGCCGGGAAGACGATAACGTACGGGCTTTTGGGTTTCATTTGGCTTTATAATGATGATAGGGCTGAAAATCGCAACTGTCAAGAATCCTCGCAGGCGGAGGAGGCCTGCCGCGTTGTGCCGGCAGTAAAACACCCCTGGACAGCAGGGAGAGGGTGAAGGCCCGTTCCCTTGCCAGCGGCTGTGCTGTCAGGTATGATGGTGCGGAATCTCATGAGGAGGGCGCGGAAGGATGGCTCGGATCAGGGCAGTGATGGAGCGCAACCGGCTGATGAAGGCGCTGATCAATTTGCAGAGCAACGCGCGCGCCTGTATTTATACTGAGCCGCTCTGGGGCGTCCCGGTCAATCTCTACCTGCCCCTTGTGGCCAAATACATGGAGGCGCTGGGCCTTGACGCCGTCCAGATCGGCGTGGTGGCGACGGTGAACCTTTTGAGCCAGATGGTCTCCTCCCTGATCAGCGGGGTGATCACGGACAAATTCGGCCGCCGCCGGACCACCGCCATCGTGGACCTGATCTGCTGGGCCCTTCCCTTCCTGATCTGGATGAACGCGCAGGGCTTTGCCTGGTTCATCGCGGCCGCCCTGCTCAACGGCACCTGGCGCATCACGGAAAACTCCTGGGGCCTGCTGCTGGTGGAAGACGCTCCGCCCAGCCTTTTGGTGAGCATTTATTCCCTCTCCACCATCGCGGGTCTGCTGGCGGGCTTCGCGGCGCCGCTCACCAGCCTTCTGGTCAGGGGATTTTCCCTGGTGAACACGATGCGCGGGCTGTACTTCTTTGCCTTTGTCTGCATCATGGTCAAGATCGTGGTCCTGCAGCTGATGACCCGTGAAACCACTGCCGGCACGAAGAGGATGGCGGAACTGAGGGGAAAATCCATCCTGCACGCCCTGCGCGGCAGCCGGCGGGTCATGCTGGGCATGTTCCGGGAGAAGCCGCTGATGCTGGTCCTGGGCATCATGGCCTGCGTGATGGTCATCCGAGGCGCGACGGACAACTTCTGGCCGCTGCTCCTGACCGGCGCGCTGGGCATCCGTGAGGAGACCCTGCCGCTGCTCTCCGGGCTGCGTTCCCTGGCCATGCTGGCCTTCTTCTTCACCTTAGCGCCCAGGCTGAACCCGCGGCGTTATTTTGGACCCATGGCATTGGGCCTGATCATCATGGCGGCGCTTTACCTGATGCTCTTCCTGCTGCCGCCGCACCTGGGCTGGGCGGTGTTCCCCGGCGTACTGGCGGAGGCGCTGTCGCTGAGCATCCTCATCCCTCTGTTTTCAAGCCTTCAGCAGCTGCTGCTGGATAAACAGGAGCGGGCGAGGATGTTCGGCTTTTCCCTGGCCTTCTGCCTGCTGATCACCTCCCCCTTCGGGACCGTCAACGGCCTGCTCTCCCGCCTCCACCTGTCCCTGCCCATGCTGCTCTCGGCGATGCTGGCCCTGCTGGGCTGCTTCTTCCTGACCAGGCTGCGCAAAATACTTGACGGGGCAAGGTTTGATGAGAACTGACAATGATTCGCTGCGCGCGATGCTGCGCGGGAAGAAGCTGTTCCTGCTGGACATGGACGGCACGCTGTACCTGGGCAGCCGGCTGTTCGCACGGAGCCTTGATTTTCTCGGGGCGATCAGGGAGAGCGGGGCCGACTATCTTTTCCTGACCAACAACTCCTCCAGGGGCAGGGACGCCTATGTCAGGAAACTTTCCGGGATGGGCGTCATGTGCACCGAGGATGATTTCTTCACCTCGACCGACACGGCCTGCGCCTATCTTCGCGCGCATTACAGGGGAAAGATGATCTACGCGCTGGGGACAGGATCCTTCAAAGCGCAGCTCAAAAAGGAAGGCTTTCCAGTTACCGACAGGCTGGAGAGCGGCATCGACTGTCTGATGATGGGCTATGACACCGAACTGACCTACCAGAAGCTGGTCGACGCCTCCATCCTGCTGGGAAAGGGGGTAGAGTACCTCGCCACCAACCCCGACTGGGTTTGCCCGACGGAGTTCGGCTTCGTGCCCGACTGCGGGTCCATCGCCCAGGCGCTGGAGCATGCCACGGGCAGGCTTCCGCATTTCCTGGGCAAGCCGGAACCGGATATCGCGCTGCTGGCCATGAAAATAAAAGGCGCAAAGCCGGAGGACACCCTGATCATCGGGGACCGGCTCTACACGGACATCGCCTGCGGAAGACGCGCCGGGATCACGAGCATCCTGGTATTCAGCGGGGAGACAGACCGCTTCACGCTGGAAAAGAGCGGGATCAAGCCTGATTTTGCCGTGGAGAGCGTCGGGGACATCCAGGACGCGATGGGTGCCCTGCCCTGAAAATGCCCGGGCGGAGAAGCAGGAAGGCATACGGACGGAGGGAAACTGTCCTCCCGCGAAACTTGAAAAAGGCCGTCAAAAATGATATGGTAGGGTCAAAGAGGCGGGAGCGTGCCCGCGCATAAGACTTAAGGAGGAATACGGCAACATGAAAAAACTGATCGCGATGTTTCTCTGTCTGACCGTGCTGATGTCCGTCCCGGCCGCCCTGGCGGCCAACGAGGAGCTCACCGGCAAGGTGATGATCTACACCTCCATGTACCAGTTTGTCATCGACATGATGGACGCGGCGATGGCAGAGGAGTTCCCCAACCTGGACGTCGAGTTCTTCTACGGCGGCACCGGCGCGCTGCAGCAGAAGCTGGCCGGGGAGATCGAGACCGGCAAGCTGGGATGCGACATGATGCTGGTGGCAGAGCCCGCCTACTCGCTGGAGTTGAAGGAAGGCGGATGGCTGCATCCTTATGTGATCGAAGACGCCGCGGATATTCTGCGCTTCCCCTACGACGAGGAAGGCTACTGGTATCCGGTGCGCGTGTGCAACATGGTGCTGGCCTACAACCCTGAGAAATTCTCTCTTGATGAGCTGCCCAAAAGCTTTGAGGAGTTCGCCTATGACGAGAGCCTCAAGGGCCTGATCTCCATGGGCAATCCGCTCACCTCCGGCACCACGATGGCCAGCGTCGCTGCGCTGAGCGACCTGTACGGCTACGAGTACTTTGAGGCGCTGGGAAGGAACAACGTCATGATCGAGTCCGGTTCCTCGGCGCTTGGAAAACTGGAGACCGGCGAATGCAAGGCCATCATGATCCTCGAGGAGAGCGTGCTGAAAAAGCGCAAGGAAGACGGCAGCAAGCTGTCCGTCATCTACCCTGAAGACGGAGTCATCCTCATCCCCTCCACCGTCATGACCGTGGCGGAAGACCGCAGCGCGAACATGAACATCGCGGCCTGCGAGGCGATCACCGACTGGCTGCTGTCCGAAGCTGGGCAGAAGTTCGTGCTCGAGGGCTACATGCACTCCGTGTTCAAGGGATCAACGGCCATCCCCTATGATTCCGTGGACACCGAAGAGCTGATCGCGTCGGACATCGGGGTCGACTGGGTGCGCTGCTACACGATGCGCGACGAGATCCAGAACGCCTTCCAGCAGAGCGTGACCATCAGCAAGTAAACCCGGATGAACGGGATCGACCGACGCGGGCGGAGCGGAGCCGGACAGCCCGGTTCCCTCCGCCCTTTTAGGGGAGCAAAACGATGAGGACCCTTCTGACGCCTGACANNCCCTGGCGGCCCTGCTGATTGCCCTGGGCATCGGGGGGATGGGGGCTTTGAGCCGGTCCGGCTTTGACGACGCGGCCGGCTTCTCCTTGATCCACAAGGCCGGCCTCGCCGCGGGGGCGGGCCTGAAGGCGGATGAAGCGATGATCGCCGCGCTGGAGGAGGGGCAAAGACGCGCGCTTGACGCGGCGATGGACGGCGTGATCAGCAGCCTGTGGCGCAAGGTGCGTTACCAGAGGGAGACCCTTTCGGACTTCAGCCGCGCGGACGCGGCCAAGCGGCAGGCCGTCCTGCAGGACCTTCTGAGGGAAACAGGGGACCCGATGCTGAAAACGCAGGTCAGTCTGGCGGCGGACGCGCTAGGCGCAGCGGTGACAGGGATCGGGGAGAACGGTGAGCCCGCCTTCCACCGGCTGATCCTGGACCTGGCGGACCATCTCTCGCAGCCGGGCGCGGGTAATGCCCTGCGCGGGAAGCTGGACGCGCTGGAGCGGGCCGCCGCGCAGGAGGCCGGGCACACCGCCAGGGCAGACTCGCAGGCCCTGTTTGAGCAGGCCGTCAACGAGAAGAGGCTGTCCCGCTACGCCGAGGGCGGCGCGGGGATGGCCCGCGTCGCGCGGGCGCTGTTTGAGGAGCTGATGCGGGTCAGCCCCGGGGCGGACCTGAGCCGCCTTTTTTCCATGCTTCAGGAGGTTCCCAAGGATGGCAAGGCGCTTGCGGGCGTGTTCAGCATGCCCCCAAGGGAGGCGATCCCCGCCGCACTTGACGCGCTTGTGCCCGACAACATCGCCGGGGCGAGGCTGCTCGCGCTGGCCCGGGAGCTGTATGACGTGCTGAAGGCGCAGCACCCGGACATCCGGGATTTCGACCACAGCGCCCTGCTGCTGCTCCAGGCTGACGCCATGGAGCCGCAGAGCGCGCAGCTGCTCAGGGATCAGGCGGAGCGCCTTGGCGCGCAGGCCTGGAACAGGCACCTGTCACCGCTGCTCTCCGAAGCGCTGGAGGCTGCGGCGGGGGAAGCCATGCCCGAGGACGCGCGGATGATCACCGCCCTGAGCGCCTACATCTCCGGCGAGCCGGCGGATGCGATCCTGGACAGCCTTGCCGGCCTGCTCATCCAGGCCCGGGACAGGGACACCGCGGCCATGATCGACGACTACCTCGGCAGCCTGCCCGCGCAGGGCGCTTTTGAGATAAGGGCCCGCCTGATCGCCGCGCTGTTCGTCTTTGAGGCGCCCAAACTGCCCCTTTCTGTGCAGGGCGCGCTGAAGGACATGGGACCCCGCGAGCGGGCGGATTTCCGCGCGGCGGTGCTGGGCGCGCTGGCAGACTCCGCCGCGCCGCTGCCCGCGATAGCCGAGCAGGCGCTGGCGGCATCCGGGGCGCAGCGGGAGGAGCAGCTGCTCCATCTGCTGCTGATGACCGGGAACGGGTGGGAGAGGATCTTCGGGGAGGAGATCGGCACCGGCCTGAGGCTGGCCGTGCGCGGCAACGCGCCCCGGATCCGGGCGGCGCAGGACATCGCCGGGGGCGGCGGGAACTTCCTGACCCAGACGGTGAACAGCAGGGGGAAGGAACTGACGCTCGCAGGGGCGCTGCTGCTGGCGGACGCCCTGCTGCTTGCCTACCTGATGCGCTCCGGGCGCGACTGGCGCTTTGACGTCAAATGGCTTCTGATCCTGCTGATCGTCGATTTCATGCTGGTGTTTCAGATCCTTCCGCTGGGATACCTGCTCTACCGCGCGCTGACGCCGCAGGGCAGCCTCTCCCTGTCCACCTTCGGAAGGCTGTTCAGCTACGGCATGAACCGCAGCGCCCTGATCAACACCGTTGTCGGCGGGCTTTCCGCGATGGCGCTGGGCACGCTCATCGCCTTCCCTCTGGCCTGGCTGGTGGGCAGGACCAACCTGTACGGCCGCAGGTTCTTCCGCCGCCTGTTTGTGCTGACCTACATGGTGCCGCCCTACGTGGGCGCCATGGCCTGGCTGCGGCTGCTCAACCCCAACGTCGGGAATGTCAACGTGGCGCTGCGCGCGCTGTTCGGGCTCAGCAGCGCCGCGGGCCCCATCAACGTCTACAGCCTGGCCGGGCTGGTATGGGTGCTGACCACGTTCTATTATCCCTACGCCTTCATCACCATTTCCCGCGCGATGGAGAAGATGGACCCCTCGCTGGAGGAGGCTTCCCGCATCTCGGGCGCGTCGCCCTTTGTGACGCTGATGAAGGTGACGCTGCCGATCATGACGCCCTCGCTCATCGCGGGCGCCCTGCTGGTGTTTGTCAGCGCGGCCAGCTGCTACGGCATCCCCTCCATCATCGGCGCCCCCGGCAAGGTGCACACCGTGACCACCCGGATCATCGAATACTACGGCAGGGGCACCCAGGGGCTCAACGACGCGACCGGTCTGGCGGTGTTCCTGATGGCGCTGGCCATCTTCATTCTCTACCTGTCCGACTTTGTCATCGCGAAAAAGCAGTACATCACCGTGTCCGGCAAGTCCACCCGCCCCAACATCGTGGACCTGAGGTCATGGCGCGTCCCTCTGACGGTCCTGGTGTCCCTGTTCGCGGGGCTGATCATCCTGCTGCCCTTCACGACCATCCTCACCACGTCGCTGAAGATCGACATCGGCAAGTCCCTCCTGGATGCCGGGAATTTCACCCTCAGCCAGTGGACCTCCATCTTCTCCCGTTCCGAAACCCTTTCAAGCCTGCGCAACAGCCTGGTCTACGCTTCCGTAGCGGCCACCGTCGGCATCGCGGTCGCCATCACCATGAGCTACCTGATGCAGCGGACACGCATCAGGGGCCGGCGGCTGCCTGACTTCCTGATCACGCTGGGATCGGGATCCCCTTCGGTGGTCATCGCGCTGGGGCTGATCATGAGCATGCAGGGCCGCTTCGGCGTGAACATCTACAACACCGCCTACATCCTCATCGTGGCCTACCTTATCAAGTACATGATGATGGGGATGCGCACGGTGACCTCCGCCATCAGCCAGATCCACGTCTCCCTTGAGGAATCCTCCCAGGTCGCCGGCGCTTCCTGGCTGGGGACCATGCGCCGTGTGACGGGGCCGCTGATCTTCCCCTCCATCGCGGCGGGGTGGTTCCTCATCTTCATCCCCTGCTTTTATGAGCTGTCCATGACGACCCTGCTGTACTCCAACTCCACCAAGACCATCGGCTTTCAGCTGTATGAGTACTGGACCTACACCAGCCAGCCGCAGGCCAGCGCGATGGCGTTCGGGATCCTGATCATCGTCATCCTCATCAACGCGTTTCTCGGCCGCCTGACCAGGGGCGAGTTCTCCATCTAGACCGGAGGGGCAAGCATGTCCAGCATCACCATCAGGAATGTCACCAAATCCTTTGGCAGCAACCTCATCCTCAGCGAGTTTGACGAGGTGTTCCGGGACGGCGAGTTCGTCACCCTCCTGGGTCCCTCCGGCTGCGGGAAGACCACCATGCTGCGTATGATCGCCGGCTTTGAAAAGCCCAGCTCCGGGGAGATATGGATCCAGGACACCCTGGTATCCGGCGGCAGCACCTTTGTGCCCCCGGAGAAGCGGGGCGTTGGGATGGTGTTCCAGAGCTACGCGGTCTGGCCGCACATGGACGTGTTCCACAACGTCGCCTACCCGCTCACCATTTCCAGGGCGGACCGGAAAACCGTGGCGGACAGGGTGGCCCGGGTGCTGGACATCGTGCACCTGTCCCAATACGCACAGCGCTATCCAAACCAATTGTCCGGCGGCCAGCAGCAGCGCGTCGCGCTGGCAAGGGCCCTTGTGGCGGAACCCAAGCTGCTCCTGCTGGACGAGCCCCTCTCCAACCTGGACGCCAAGCTGCGGGAGTCGATGCGCTTTGAGATCAAGGACATCCAGCGCCGCCTTGACATCACGGTGGTCTACGTCACCCATGACCAGACGGAGGCCATGGCGATGAGCGACCGCATCTTCCTCATCTCCCGCGGCGTCGTGCAGCAGTCCGGAACGCCGGAGGAGATCTACAACCAGCCGGTCAACCAGTTTGTGGCGGACTTCCTGGGAAAGGTGGATTTCATCAAGGGCGAAGCCGGAGAGGGAACTGTCCGGCTCCACGGCGCCGGCGTGACCATCCCCTACCGCGGTGAGCGCCGGGGCGCTGTGGAGGTGGCGGTTCGGCCTGAGAACATCGGGATGACCCTTGACGGCGCGGGGATCCCGGGGGTGATCGAAAAACGGTACTATCTGGGAGACGTATGCGATTTCCGCGTCAGGATCGGTGAACTCCAGCTGCGTGTCATCCGCGAAGGCCGGAGTTTCAGCCAGTTCGCGCCCGGCGACGCGGTCAGGCTGCAGCTGAGCGACTTCCTTGTGTTTGACGATGATGGGTCATTGCATGAGCAGCTGAAGATCCAGACCTGAGCGGAGCGGGCCACGTCATTTTCCGGCCTTTCGGGTAAAATACAGAAGTCCCCCCGAACGTGTGCCAGAATACTCAAAAGCCGGTCAGTATTTAAAATGGCAGGGCAGGCGGCAAAGCAGCAACATCAGCGACCGGCGGGGACAGCCCTCCGGCAGGAATGGTTCCGCCGCGGCTTTAACGCCGGTGACCTGTCCGGCCGGGATGCGTTCAAAGACTTTTGACAGGGAAAGGAAACGGCATCAGTATGGATGAGCAGAACCCTCAGGAATATCGGAAACCTGCCGCGGAAGAGTTGAAGGCCCGGCTCTCCCCGCTTCAGTACTACGTCACCCAGGAATCCGGCACCGAGCAGCCCTTCTACAACGAATACTGGGAGACGGAGGAACTCGGCATCTACGTGGACATCGTGACCGGGGAGCCGCTGTTCTCCTCAAGGGACAAGTATAAAAGCTCCTGCGGCTGGCCGGCTTTCTCCGCCGCCCTTGACAAGGAGGAGATCAGGGAACTGGAGGACAGGTCTTACGGCAGGCTCCGCACTGAGGTGCGCAGTCGCCTGGGCGACACCCACCTGGGCCACGTGTTTGAGAACGACCCGGAGAGCCCCAACGGCACCCGCTACTGCATCAACAGCGCCTCCCTGCGCTTCATCCCGCTTGAGAAGATGGAGGATGAGGGGTACGGGAATCTGATCCCGGAAGTGACAGGCAGAGAATGACCAAAGCCTCTGAGCAGTTAATGAAAAAAGCCCGGCGCATCTTGCGCCGGGCTTTGTGAATATGTAAAAGCCGGATCGTGGTTCAGCGGTATCCGCATACCCAATCAATGATCTCCGCGTCGGTCAAGGACTCGACAGCGCGGTAGAGGCGCTCGGCGATGCCGTCCGCCTGGGACCGGTCCGCGGCAAGGGCCGCGATGCTCAGCTCGGCCAGGCTGTGCGCGTCCTGCAGTCCGCTTTCGATGACGCTCACGCTGAAGGAACGCCTGAGGCTGAGGATCAGCGGTTTGACAAGGGATCGCTTGTCCTTCAGGCTCCTGCACCAGGGCGCGCGCAGGCGGAGGGTCACCAGCAGGATCAGCATGAGTCAGGCCGCAGGCTTCGGTTTATCTGTCCTGCTGCCGCAGGTCTTTCTGTCACCCCTGCTGCGGGGGTGCCTGCCCGGCGTCATGCTCCGCCTTGCTTTCCGCTGCTTTCCGTACGCGCACCAGTTCCTCGTGGATGGAATACATCAGCATCGTCAGCTCAAATCCGATCCGGACCAGGATCGGTCCGGCAACCAGATAGAGCAGCCCCCAGACGCTGCCGCTGAACAGGACGTACAGGCCGTTGAGGACGGCATAGGCGGTCGCGAAGGCATACAGGAACTTTATGATCATCGGAACCAGGTATTTCGTGAAGTTGAACAGGCTGCTCAACTTGGCCGTGAATCCCTTGTAGCTGTCCCTGCGGGCAGCGCTCAGGAAGAAATAGGCGATCGCTCCCGCCGCGATCAATGCCAGGATAAAAATGACGATGAATGAAGAGCCGATAGACGGGGTGCCGATGTCGATACCGCTGTAATATATGCCGCTGTCCTCCTGTTATCTTATCTGGAAACCCTGAACGGGTCTTCCTCCTGTCCGAATATCAGGAAGTTTCCCTGCCGGCGCTGAGGTCCTGGCAGGGACCGTCCTTACGGCTGCTCTTCCCCGCCTTCCTTCCGCCATTCATCCAGCACGGCACGGAAGGCCTCAAGCGCCTCCCGAGAACGCTCATAGGGCACATACACCATGTAGGTCTCCAGGATGTCCCCGGCTGACATGGTGAAGCCCTTCCCCTTGGTAGGCATCGCCGTGAAGGGGATCTCCGTCGCCTGGAAGGCGATCTGCAGGGCGTTGCGCAGGGGGCCCGGCAGCTCGCCGATCAGGATGGGATCGTCCGTGCGGATCGCGTTGCCTTTTTTGCCGCACTCCGGGCACGTGTCCCCGGAGTAGGCGGAATAGCAGTCCCCGCAGTGGCTGATCCCTTCCAGCGGAAGGGCCTGATCCTCCTGAGGCTCTATGAAGAACACCAGGTCCAGGATCTTGTTTCCTTCCCCGTCCGGTTCCGTGAAGCGCGGGCACTGGTAGCGTTCCATGGACCACCAGGCGCCCTGTTCGTCCTTTTGCAGGGTGATGCCCTCCTCCTCCAGCTTCTCAAGGCAGGCCCCGCACTGCCAGAATATTTCTGGTTCCTTCCCCGAAACGAGGCAGACGCCCAGGTCGGCGGCGGGGAGATCCAGTTGCGCGTACCCCGCGGGCGCTTCCGTACCCGGCGGCAGGAACAGACCGATCCAGTACTGGAAGTCCTCCTTTTCGCTCATCCGCATCAGGCCGACGTAGCTGTCCGCCTCCGGGAAGGCGTCGCGCCAGGCCTGCGTCGTCAGAGCGCTGAGAGGCTCAAAGCGGCCGTTTGCAAACCAGTCCTCCCAGCAGTTGGCAAAGCTGCCCTCCACCCTGTCCGCTTCGCCGTAGCGGATCCCGATGAAGCGGCTTTCCGGAGCCTGTTCCCGGTAGGTCCTGATGATCTCCGGCATGTTCATCCCCCCTTATGCTTTTTGAAAGGCCGCCGGCTGTGCCAGGGTGATCCCGTCGATCTTCCTCAGTTCCTCTTCGCTGAAGGGCGCGCCGTCCTGCGCCCTGGCGCAGTCCCTGATCTGGGTGAGCCGGCTGGCCCCGATGATGACGGACGCTGTGACCGGGCTGTTGTGGAGCCAGCTGATCGCCATCTGCGCCAGGGTCTGACCTCTGGCCATGGCGACGGCGTTGAGCGCTTTGATCTTGTCCAGCAGGGCCGGGGTGATCTGCTCCTTTTTCAGGAAGACGCTTCCGCCCGCCGCCCGGGAATCCTCGGGGATCCCGTTCAGGTAGCGGTCGGTCAGCAGCCCCTGCGCCAGCGGGGAGAAGGGGATCGCGCCGATGCCTTTCTTCCCAAGCACTTTGTACAGACCGCCCTCCGGCCCCCGGTCGAACAGGTTGTAGCGGGGCTGATGGAGCAGGCAGTGGATCCCCATGCTTTCCAGCAGGTCCGCAGCCTTTTCCGCTTGCTCCGGAGGATAGTTGGAGATCGCCGCGTACAGCGCCTTCCCGCTCTTCACCGCCTGCGCCAGCGCGCCCATCGTCTCCTCCAGCGGCGTGTCCGGGTCCGGGCGGTGGGAGTAGAAGATGTCCACGTAGGAAAGCCCCATGCGTTTGAGGCTTGCGTCCAGGCTGGCCAGGAGGTACTTGCGGCTGCCCCACTCACCGTAGGGCCCCTCCCACATCAGGTAGCCCGCCTTGGTGGAGATGATCATCTCGTCCCGGTGCGGGGCCAGGTCCTGTCTGAGGATCCGACCGAAGGTCTCCTCCGCCGTGCCGGGGGGAGGGCCGTAGTTGTTGGCCAGGTCAAAGTGCGTGATGCCCAGGTCAAAGGCGCCCAGCACCATCTCCCGGCTGTTCTCATAGGGGAAGAGGCCGCCGAAGTTATGCCACAGCCCCAGGGACACGTAGGGCAGCTTCAGCCCGCTCCTGCCCGCCCGTTTGTACAGCATCGTCCCATAGCGTTTCCCGTCTGCCTTATACATCTGTCCTCCATTGCGGCCGCCTGATCGAAAGAAAGGCCGCTTCCCCTTGATTATACCCCCGGCCGGGGTATACTTCAACAAACGGCGATTGCCTGAATGAATGGAGAACGGCATGAAATTTGTCTCATGGAACGTCAACGGCTTCCGGGCCGTGCTGGGGAAAGGCTTCGACGAGGCCTTCATCGCGCAGGACGCGGATTTTTTCTGCCTGCAGGAGACCAAGATGCAGCCCGGCCAGGCCGAGTACGACCCGCCGGGCTATGAGGATTTCTGGCATTCCGCTGAAAGGAAGGGATATTCCGGCACCGCCGTGTTCGCCCGGCATCAGCCCTTGAAGGTGGAGTTCGGCATCGGGGGGACGCATTTTGACGAAGGCCGGGTGATGACACTGGAGTACCCGGACTTTTTCCTGGTCAACGCCTACGTGCCCAACGCGCAGCCTGAACTGGCGCGGCTCCCCTATCGGATGGATTTTGAGGACGCGATGCGCGGCCACCTTGTGGCGCTGGACCGGCAGAAACCTGTCGTCTACTGCGGCGACCTGAACGTCGCCCACCAGGAGATCGACCTGAAATACCCGCGGCAGAACCGTGGCCAGCCCGGCTTCTCCGATGAGGAGCGCGAAAAGATGACCCGGTTGCTGGCGTCGGGCTTCACCGACAGCTTCCGCCATCTATACCCCGACAGGGCGGAGGCCTATACCTGGTGGAGCTACCGCAGCAACGCCCGCGCCAGCAACGCCGGCTGGAGGATCGACTACTTCATCGTCTCTGACCGCATCGCTGACAGGATCAGGGAAGCCGGGATTCAAAACCAGGTTTTCGGCTCCGATCACTGCCCGGTGACGCTGGAGATCGACATCTGACCTGGGATGAGGGTTTTACTCTGCGGTATGTTTCCTTGAATTGGGTACTCAAAGCGGCGGTTGACGCCGCTTTTTTCCACTTTGTCTAGTATTGCTGCTTCTTCAGGAACAGCCGGAAGGCGGCGGTGTAAAGCAGCAGGCTGTACACTGCGCCGATGAGCAGGTACAGCCCGAAGCCCAGGTTGCTGGGGTCGCTTTCCTTCAGCAGAACCATGGCGAGGCCTTTGGCGGCCCAGAAGTTGGGGAACACGCCCAGGATGTACTGCCGGGCGCCCTGAAAGGCCGGCAGGACCAGCAGCAGGGGGATGAAGATCAGCAGGCCGGAGCCCTTGATCCAGGCAAAGCCTTCCACCTTGTTCCTGGCGATCCCGCCCATCAGCAGCGCCAGCACCGGCGCCAGGAGGCCGGAGGACAGGCTGTAGAATAGGATCTGCGGCGTGCTGACCCGGTCAAGCAGCCGCTCACCCATCATCGTATAGGCGTCCGCGGCCAGCCATTTGGTGCCCTGGAGCACCAGGAACACGCTCAGGACGGACAGGAGCAGCACGTAGGACATCTTGAAGAGGAGATAGCCGGACAGGCCCAGGGGCGTCGCCGCGATGGTGTGCAGGGTGTGCTCGTCCTTGTGGTCCAGCAGCTGGAAGGTGGCCATCGAGCCGGCCATGATCCCGCCGAAGGCGGAGATGAACAGCACCATCAGCAGGGAAACAGTCCGGGCGGCGAAGGCCTCCATCGGGGGAAGGCCCTGGATCACGCGGGGAAACACAAAGCAGGACAGGGCCAGCAGCAGCACCGGGAAAGCGAGCATCATCAGCGTCATGGGGTCGCGCAGGATGCCCTTGAG
>MTKZ01022928.1_pt1 | contig 22904 bp, 22 predicted proteins | sample 1042781 | NCBI WGS metagenome assembly MTKZ01 (sample SAMN06212207, study PRJNA360539) | anaerobic digester metagenome | biome: Wastewater treatment plant; material: sludge; isolation source: anaerobic digester fed with sludge from wastewater treatment plant | place: Denmark: WWTP Viborg ... | reverse complement strand
TTTGATTTCATAGTTACCTCATTGCATTATAACATTATCGCTCCTGTGTAATTTTCTCACAAGTTCCAACGGATCGCTGCTTTTTAGTAAAATTGAGTCATGCAAAAGATGATTCGGCTGCTTACCCTGATGCTTGTGGTACTGGCTGCCTGTGTGCCACAGGTTTCTGAAGACTCGCCTGCTCCTCTACCGGAACCGACCCTGACCCCATTCCCCAGCCCCACGATCGACTGGTTCCCCAACACGCCCACTCCCACACGCGTTGTCACTGAGGTTGGATCATTGCCGACGCAGATTTCCGAAGTGCCAGTGAGTTGGCCTTTGGCGGTTACGGACGACTTTAGCGATCCCGGTCACTGGCAGGAAACCAGCGACTCGGCGGGAACAGTCGCCTATGAGACCAACTCGCTTTCGCTGGCGCTGCCAGCAGGCAGGACGCCGATTGTGAGCATCAGTGATCACATTCTTCCAGGAAATTTTTACCTGGAACTTACCATTGATACGTTGTTATGCAGCGAGGCGGATCAGTACGGATTGATCCTTTGGCGCAACAGCACTTCGGGCACCTTTCGGATTTGGTTTAATTGCCAGGGTGAGGTTATGGCGGATCGTCAGCTAGGTGCCAACATCGGGCGTTTGCTGGACTGGCAAACGGCGCGTAAGTTGCAGCCAGGGTCGCCTGCCAGCAACAGGATTGCAGTATGGGCAGAAGATGGGCAGCTTAGGGTGTTCGCAAATGGCGTTGAGCAATTCACCCTGGAAACTCGAAGCGATTTGAGCGGTGCCCTGGGGGTCATCGCGCAAGGCGCGGGCAGTAATGCGGCAACTTTTTCAATCTCCAAACTGGCAATTTACGCACCATAGGGTGTGAGGCAGACTTTTTTCGGTTTACATCCTTCCAACACACCAACTTGGGATCAGTTTCTTCCTTTAAGTCATTAATTGACTACTTCTACTCGATGAGGATATAATGAACCCGACCACATAAAAAGTGGAAAAATTTCAGGAGGGCAGTTATGACTGATAAACTCAGCATCATCATCCCAATGGCAGGTTTGGGCAGCCGATTGCGCCCCCTCACCTGGAGCCGACCCAAACCCCTGGTTTCGCTAGCTGGTGCAACGGTTCTCGATCACCTGCTGGCAATGTTCAAATCAATCGCGGATAGGGATGATGTTGAATACGTTTTTGTCATGTCACCAGGACAGGAAACCCTGATCCGTGCCCACATGCAAAAAGTTCATCCACAGGTCAAAGTACACTATGTTGAACAACCCGAGAAAAAGGGTCAGTCGGACGCCCTTTGGCATGCACGCGAATTCTTGTCGGACGAGGCTCTTATTCTCTTTTCAGACACGCTGATCGACAACGATTTCTCATTTCTTGCAAAGTCCCAACCCCAGGCAATCGCCTGGGTGAAAGCTGTGCCCGACCCACGCCGTTTTGGCGTGGCGGAAGTTGACGCGAAAGGGCAGGTCTCGAGGCTGATCGAAAAACCCAACGACATGAACAACAATCTGGCTGTTGTTGGTTGTTACTATTTTCCTGATGGGAAGCAATTGATTAGTGCCATCGAGGAGCAGGTCCAAAAGAAGATCTCCCTGAAGGGTGAATACTTCCTGGTGGATGCGATCAACCTGATGCTCGAAAAGAACATCCCAATGCGCATCGAGCAGGTGAGAACCTGGCTGGATGCCGGTACCTCGGAAGCCCTGCTGGATACCAACCGCCACTTGCTGGAGCACGGGTGTGACCGCGTTCCTGCTTTGGGTCAATTGGAAGACACAGTCATCATTCCACCGGTTTACATCCATCCTGAGGCGCGTGTGAGCACCTCGATCATCGGTCCGTTTGTCTCGGTGGGGGCGGGCAGCCTTGTGCAGCACAGCTCCATCCGCGACTCCATCCTGAGCCCCGGAGCCCATATCACCAACGCTCACCTCGAAGGCTCTTTACTTGGCTACGATGTCGTCGTTAATGGTTTGACAGGTAAGTTCAACCTGGGAGATAACTCCTGGGCAAATTGGTAAAAATTGAGAACTGAATAAAAAAGGAGAGTGAATGGCAGTCAGATTATCTGAAAAGGTGGCAGCATTAAAACCATCGGGTATCCGTAAATTCTTCGATATTGCCGCAACAATGAAGGAAGTTATTTCTCTGGGCATTGGTGAGCCGGATTTTGACACACCCAAGCCAGTTATTCAGGCCGGCATAGAAGCGCTCCGGCGGGGTGAAACTCACTACACCTCCAACCATGGGTTGCTTGTGCTTCGGCAAGCGATCAGTGATCATCTAAAACGCCTCTATGACGTTGAGTATTTTGCTGAGTCTGAAATTATCGTGACGGTAGGAGTTTCAGAAGCCTTATACCTCGTGTTTGCGGCAGTGCTGGATCCGAAAGACGAAGTCATCATTCCCACACCGTGCTTTGTATCCTATCAGGCGGAAGTCGCGCTCGCGGGCGGTGTGCCGGTGGAAGTGGCAACCTTCGCCGAAGACAACTTTGTTCCTCGCATTGAGGCCATTGAAGCTGCCATCACCCCCAAAACCCGCGCGATTTTCATCGGCAGCCCCAGCAACCCAACCGGTGCGGTTTATCCGCGTGAGTTCCTCGTGAAACTGGCTGCCCTGGTCGATAAACACGATTTAATGGTGGTCTCCGACGAGATCTACGATCGCCTTGTTTATGGAACCGAACATGTCTGTTTCCCCAGTTTGCCTGGCATGCAGGAACGCACCGTGCTGATGGGCGGCTTTTCGAAGGCTTATGCCATGACCGGCTGGCGTATCGGCTATGCCGCTGGACCTAAAGAGATAATTGCTGGTATGGTTCGCATCCACCAGTATTCCATCATGTCTGCTCCCACGGTCTCCCAGTACGCGGCTCTCTCAGCATTGATGATTGGTGAACCTTACGTGCAGGAAATGCTGCGGGAATATGATCGCCGCCGTAAACTGGTTGTCAGTGGTCTGAACGCGATCGGTCTCAAGACTTTCGAACCCAAAGGCGCTTTTTACGCCTTCCCGGATTTGCGTTCAACCGGGCTAAGCGATGAGGAGTTCTGCAATCGCCTGCTTAAAGAAGAGCATGTGGCTATGGTACCTGGGAATTCCTTTGGAGATGCCGGCCTGGGCTTTGCGCGGGTTTCCTACGCGACTTCCTATGAAAAACTGGAGGAAGCCCTGTTGCGACAGAATCGTTTTGTGAAGCAGATTGGGTGAGTTTGCACAACTTTTTTGTGGGCAAAGGACCGGTAAACTGGTAACATTTGTTTGTTGAAAAAATGATGGAGCGTGAAAGAAGTATGTCGATAAATGATTTGCAAATAAAACCCCTGACCCCGGATATGGCGAACCAATTCACCTCCTATCTGAGTGAAATGGATTACAGCCATGCTGAACACTGGCATTTTTGTTATTGCCAATACTATCATCTTGACTGCAGCAGTGCTGAATGGCGCGAACGAAGTGCCGATCAAAACAAAGCCCTTGCAGAAACGAATATTAAAAGTGGTCTCATGCACGGACTCGTTGCCTTTGATGGTGATCAGATGGTGGGTTGGGTCAACGTCAATGATGTGAATAATTATGCGCAACTCAAAAATGATGAAGAGTTGCACAGTCTCACAGGTCGCAATGCGATTGTAGTTTGTTTCGTGATCCACCCGGATTATCGTGGCAAGGGATTAGCAACCCGAATGCTGGCAGAGGCTATTGAAGAAAGCCGCCGGCAGGGATTTGACAAGATCATTGGTAAACCGTTCATCTGGAGCGCCCATCCCCAGAGGCAGTACCTTGGAGTGCCGAAAATGTACGAAGACCTTGGCTTCCATAAAGTCTCAGAGGCAAATGGGGTCAACACCTACATTTTGGAACTGAAGTAGATCTTTCGATGAAGAATAGCCCGGGTAGCCCCCGGGCTTTTTCGTATCAGTTGCTTGACCAAACGCGACATTTGGGATAAGGTTAAGCTATCAAAATAACGAGGAATTTGATGTCACACAGACGTGATCAACAACCTCATCTAACCTATGACGGGCAGGGCGTATGCTTTGTGCGTCATTTTTGTTCCAATTTCCAAGAAGGATAAAAAGGAGAGATAAATGTCAGGAAGTACAAACGCTTTTGAAATGGCTCAGGCTCAATTCGACAAAGTCGCTGATCAGCTTGAACTCAGCCAGGAAATCAGGGATTATCTGCGTTATCCCGCGCGGGAATTTCATTTCCGCATCCCGGTGCGCATGGACGACGGCAGCATCAGAGTCTTCCAGGGTTTCCGTGTTCAACATAACGATGCCCGCGGTCCGAATAAGGGTGGTCTGCGCTTCGCGGCCAATGAAACCGCCGATACCGTGCGCGCTTTGGCGATGTGGATGACTTGGAAATGCGCTGTCGCCGACATCCCCCTGGGTGGCGGCAAGGGCGGCGTCGTGGTGGATCCCTCCACCCTCTCTGTTGGCGAGAAGGAACGCCTGGTGCGCGGTTTTGTGCGTATCATGTGGAAAAACATTGGTCCCCGCCAGGACGTCCCCGCACCGGACGTTGGCACAACCCCCCAGATGATGGGCTGGATGATGGACGAATACTCCACCCTGGTTGGCAACTACACTCCTGGTACCATCACCGGCAAACCCCTCGGCGGCGGCGGCTCCGAGGGCCGCACCGAAGCCACTGGCTTTGGCGTGATCTTCACCGTCCGCGAAGCCATGAAGCACCTGGGCATGGACCCCGCCACGACATCCGCGGCTATCCAGGGCTTTGGCAACGTTGCCCAATACGCGGCGATCGGTTTCCGCCAGTTCCTGGGCGGCAAAGTTGTTTGCGTTTCCTGCTGGGATCGCGAAGACAAAAAATCCTACACCTTCAGTAAAGAAGAAGGCGTGGATCCGATGTTCCTCAAGAGCATCACCGACCAATATGGCACCATCAACAAAGAAAAAGCCCAGGAAGCCGGCTACCTCGTCGAAGATGGTGACGCGTGGATTTCCAAGGACGTGGATGTGCTCATTCCCGCAGCCCTTGAAGGTCAGATCAATGCTGAAAGCGTCAAGAAAATCAGCAAGAGTGTCAAGATCCTGGCGGAAGCTGCCAACGGTCCCACCACCCCCGAAGCGGACGCGGTGCTGGAACAAAACGGCGTTTTTGTCATCCCCGACTTCCTCTGCAATGCTGGCGGTGTAACCGTTTCATACTTCGAAGGCGTGCAGAATGACCAGAACTTCTACTGGGGACGCGAAGAAGTCCTGGAGCGACTGAATCACAAGATGACCGATGCCTTTAAATCCGTTTTGGACATGTCACTCAGCAAAAAGGTCTACACGCGCGACGCGGCTTACATGGTAAGTATCGACAAAGTCGTCAAGGCGATGAGACTGCGCGGCTGGATCTCCTAATCGTATTTTTTGACCGAAACCCCCTCCAATTTCCGAGGGGGTTTTTTTTGTTGTGTCTCTACAGATCATTGCAAGGCAGGCAGGCTTTCGCTATCATAAAAGCATACAAGGAAAACAAAAAGGAGCTGATTATGGCAGATAGAAAAGCAAGCGCAATTTGGGAAGGAACACTAAAAGCAGGTAAAGGAAACATGCATTTTGGTAGTTTTGACGGACCCTTCACTTTTTCATCTCGTTTTGAAGAGGGCAAAGGTACCAACCCTGAAGAGTTGTTAGGCGCGGCACACGCCGGCTGTTATTCCATGGCGCTCAGCGCTGGATTGACAGAAGCGGGTTTTCCACCTGAGAAAATCGAAACCACTGCTCATGTGGCATTGAGAAATGTCGATGGCAAGGCCACAATCACCCGCAGCCACCTGGTGAGCAAGGCAAGCGTTCCCGGAATATCTGTTGAGAAGTTCCAGGAAATTGCTCAAGCGACCAAGCTTGGCTGCCCGGTCTCACGCGCGCTTGGCGGCGTGGAGATCTCACTCGAGGCGGAGCTAGTTTCTTAATCTCACCCCCGTTGATAAAGGAAAAGAGTTTTGCCCCGATCTACACGGGGCAAAATTTTTAAAGATGCGCTAGAATTGTTGCCTCATGGAAAAAGCGAAGGTTTTGAACATAGAGAAAGAAACGATCTCCCTCATGCTTATCATGTATTGCCATGACAAGCACGCGCAGAAAGAGGGTTTGTGTGGGGAATGCAGGCAACTGGAGGCTTATGCGCACCAGCGGTTGGAACACTGCCAATTTTTACCCGGGAAGCCTGTCTGTGCCAAATGCCCCGTGCACTGCTATAAGCCGTACTACCGCCAACAGGTGCGCGAAGTCATGCGTTACGCCGGACCCAGAATGCTTACGCGTGCGCCAGGGGCGGCATTCCGCCACCTGTGGCTCCTGGTCAAGCCGGAAAACCCGCGAGTGAAACAAATCCGTGCTAATAAAGCCAAACAAGCCAAAATAAAGCAACCTCAAAAAGAGCTGTAATCAGCAAGGTGTAACCTCCAGGGAAAATCCTGAAGATATTCACTGATTCCTTAACCGATATTGGTTAAGCTTTTTAAATATTTTCCAAAACAGCCAGCGCGAATTAAAACAATGCACAATTGTGCAAAAAACAGAAATAATATTGTGAATACTGCACAAAGTTGCTATGCTATATGTGTTGATAATCCTGCAGACTTTTTTTGAAAGGCGGAACTTTGCTCACACCAGAAGAAGTTCTTGAACTCAGAAAAGCCCAACAACTTGAGTTGCTGGCGGAAGTCTGCTCGCTCTATTACGAGCAGGAAATGACCCAGGCAGAAATCGCTGAGAAGTTTTTTATCTCGCGTTCCAGGGTCTCACGTTTGTTGACGATGGCCCGGGAAGAGGGTGTAATCTCCTTCAATATCAAGCATTTTGGTGAACGATGTTTCGAGTTTGAACAAATGTTCAAACGCAAGTATCAGCTTGACGATATTTTCATCCTCAATTCAGATGGTCACGATGAAGCCCAGATGCGAACGCTGATGGGTGAGATGGCTGCCAACTACATTAATAAGCAGCTGAAACCACGCCAGACGGTTGGCATATCCTGGGGGAAATCGATGGAGCAGACCATCACAGCGCTGAAACCAGCCCCTTACCTGAACCTGGAAGTAGTCCAGGTGATCGGCGGAATCCTGGTGCAGAATCCGGTCATCAATATTCCGAGGCTCCTGGGCACAATGGTTGAGAAATTTGGCGCCACTGGCATCGCGCTGAATGCCCCGCTTTTGTTGGATAGCCCCGAAGCCTGCCGGTTGATCAAACAGCAGCCAGCAATTGCCTTCGCGCTCGATAAAGCCCGCAAGGCAGATTTGATCCTGACGGGTGTTGGTGGGGTGAACAAAGACACCCTAAGCTACCTTTGGTCGGGGATTGACACAGACCGTGAATTTCAACCTCTCCGGGAGCGTGGAGCGGTAGGTTTCATTTGTGCCCAGGCTTTTGATATCCACGGTAAACCCTGCTGTCCAGAATTCAACCAGCGGGTAGTCAGCCTCACACTCGAGGAATTGAAGCATTCAAAAAAGGTCGTCTCGATTTCCGGCGGAGCACGCAAAGGAGCTGCGATTCTGGGCGCTCTGAGGACTGGCATCATTAATGTTTTAGTGACAGACCTGGCTTGTGCGCGTGAGATCATCCGGCTTGAGAAGCAGGAAGCCGACGAACGTAAATAAGGTGCTACTAGGGCTGCGAATCGCCCTCTTGTCAATGGAAGCCCGAAAGGTGCTTTTCCTTATTCCAAATAACTTCCCACAAGGGAAGACCATGATAAATCGAAAAGGAGATCTATGAGCAAAATTGATGAAGTCACACGCGAATCCTGGGTTTTGAGTACTTTTCCCGAATGGGGAACCTGGCTTAATGAAGAAATTGAGGAAGAAGTTGTTGCTCCCGGTACTGTGGCAATGTGGTGGTTGGGATGCACCGGTTTGTGGATCAAAACCCCGGGTGATGCCAACATCNNAGCGCACCAAGAAGTCCAAGAACATGGTCGCCGGACACCAGATGGCAAATATGTGCGGTTGCCGCCTGCTGCAACCCAACCTGCGTGCCAGTCCGTTTGTGATGGACCCGTTTGCTGTTAAAAAAGTGGACGCGGTGCTCTCCACCCACTATCACAACGACCACATCGATGTAAACTATGCCGCCGCTATTCTGAAGAACGTGGAAGAGCCAATTCCTTTCATCGGTCCAAAGAAGTCTGTGGATATGTGGCTCAAATGGGGTGTGCCGGCGGAACGCTGTATCACTGTGCGCCCAGGGGATTCAATCAAAATCAAGGATCTTGAGATTATTGCTGTCGATTCCTTTGACCGCACCTGCCTGGTGACCACCGATGGCTACCAGGACATCCGCGGCATCTGCCCGACAGACATGGACGATAAAGCTGTCAATTACATCATCAAGACTCCGGGCGGCAACATCTACCACAGTGGCGACTCGCACTATTCCATCTACTTCGCCAAGCATGGCAAGGATTACGACATCGACGTGGCTTTTGGCTCCTATGGCGAAAATCCCATCGGCATAGCTGACAAGATGACCTCCATCGACATCCTGCGCATGGCTNNCTGCGCTGCAAGGTCGTGATCCCGATCCACTATGATGTTTGGACCAACTTCATGGCGGACACGAAGGAAATCCTGGCGCTTTATGATATGCGCAAGTACCGCCTGCAATATTCCTTTGAACCCTTCATCTGGGAAGTGGGCGGCAAGTATGTCTACCCGAACGACCTGGGTAAGCGGGAGTACCACCACCCCCGCGGATTCACGGATTGTTTCGACAACGAACCCAATACTCCGTTCCGCTCGATCTTGTGATCGAAAAACCTTAGTCAACCGCTTCTGCGCGGTGGACAGTGAGCTGACGATCTCAAAAGCTCCACCGCGCAGAAGTTCAAAAAACCATTATACAGAAAAAGGAGTCACGAATGGAAATCTTAAACACAATTTGGACCTTTATCGTCAGTAACATCATTACCCAACCCGCTTACTTTATTGGTTTGATTGTTCTGCTCGGTTATATCTTGCTGAAGAAGCCCTGGTATGACGTGTTGGCTGGCACGATCAAGGCCGTTGTCGGGTACCTTATCCTGATCGTCGGTTCGGGCGGTCTGGTCAACAACTTCCGCCCGGTTCTGGTGGGTCTGAAAGACCGCTTCAACCTGGACGCCATGGTGATTGACCCGTATTTTGGTCAGAATGCTGTGACCGCTGGTGTGGAAGAGGTTTTTGGTCGGACTTTTGGTCAGGTCATGATCCTCGTTCTGATCGCCTTTATCTTCAATATTGTTTTGGTCGCCCTGAAAAAATGGACCAAGTTCCGCGCTATCTTCACCACCGGTCATGTCCAGGTGCAGCAAGCTTCAACCGCTTTCTGGCTGATTCTGTTCGCCTTCCCCGCATTGGGAGATACACCGGTTCTGTTGATCATGGCACTGCTGCTCGGTCTGTACTGGGCGGCTGGCACCAACCTTACAGTCGAGATCACGCAGGATCTAACCGACGGCGCAGGATTCAGCATTGCCCACCAGCAAATGTTTGGGCTCAAACTGTTCTCCTGGCTGTCTGAAAAAATGAAAAAGAGCGGTAAGGGTGAGAGCAAGCGTCTGGAAGATATGCAGCTTCCTGGTTTCCTTTCCATTTTTAATGAGAATATGGTTGCGACTTCCATTCTGATGACCCTCTTTTTTGGCACCATTCTGCTGCTCCTCGGCAAGCCCTATTTGATCGAAGCCAAGTTCCTGGCTGAGGGCAAATCCTTCCTCTTCTACATCCTGACCACCTGTCTTAACTTCGCGGTTTACCTGGCCATCCTGCAATTGGGCGTTCGCACCTTCGTTGGTGAGTTGACCCAATCCTTCCAGGGTATTTCTCAGAGACTCCTCAAGGGTGCTGTGCCGGGTGTGGACTGCGCCGTTTCCTACGGTTTTGGTTCCCCCAACGCCGTCACCATTGGCTTCCTGTTTGGCGCTATTGGCCAGTTCCTGGCAATTGCAGCCCTGATCCTGCTCAAGAGCCCGACGCTCGTCATTGCTGGCTTCGTTCCGGTGTTCTTTGACAATGCGACCATCGCTGTCTTTGCCAACAACAAGGGCGGTCTGAAGGCTGCCATGCTCTGGCCGTTCGTTGCGGGTCTCATGCAGGTCTTTGGTTCCGCTCTGATTGCTGGCTGGGTCGGAATGGCTACCTACGGCGGTTACCTCGGCATGTGGGACTGGGCGGTAGTGTGGCCGGTCTTCACCGTCTTGATGAAGTACTTGAGCTACATTGGTGTGGCGCTGGTGGCGATCTTCCTGTTCGCTGTCCCCCAGATCCAATACCTCATGGACAAGAAGGGTTACTTCCTTGTCACCGAGGACTACGAGGCTTACAAGGCGCTCAAAGCCGGTAAGTAAGCTTGGTATTTAGGAAAACACTTATATAATTAGTAGAAATATCCGTCAGGGATCGAAAGGTCCCTGACGGAAGGTCAAGCAAGACAAGAAAGGGTAAAAAATGGCAACAATTATTGTTTCATGCGCGAATGGTGCGGGTTCGAGCCTCCTGTTGAAGATGGCGGTTGAAAAAGTTACTAAAGAACTAAACATGGACATCACTCGTATTCACCACTGCTCCATTTCTGAGGGGAAAAGCGCGGCAGTTGGGTATGATATGGTGTTTTGCCCGCTGACTTTTACAAACATGTTTGAAGCTGCAGCAAAGAAGGGCATCCCGGTGATTGGTCTCAAGAATGTCATGTCGGCTGATGAGATCAAAAAGAATATCCTGGAGCTCGGTTTGGATAAGAAGTTCCAGAAGAAGTAAATACTTGGAGTAAGTTAGAGAGGAACGGGGAAGTCATTGGAACAGACCGAATTGAGAAGGCTTGGTCAGAAGATCAGGATGGTCGTGAGCGATCTGGACCAGACTTTATTGAATTCGGACGCGACTCTCTCTGCTGAGAACCTGGCAGCAATCCGCGCGGCAGAGGCAAAAGGCATTTTTGTCACGATTTGCTCCGGCAGAATTTTTACGATGATGGAAGCTTATGCCCGGGCTTTGAACATCCAGGGTCCTGTGATTACGACCAATGGAGCAGCAATCGTTGACGGAAAAACTGGCAAGTTGCTTTCAACCCAATCAATTCCCAAAGATGTCGCGGTAAAAATCCTTGATTATGGCAGGGAAAGGGACTACGATTATTCCGCTCTGACTGGTCCTGTAAGCTACTTTTCCTGCAATAGCCAGCGAAAAAAGCGCTTTGAACGTTACAATGAAATCGCGGAAGCCGGCGGTTTGGCGGGAATGCGGCTCGAATATTTTTGCGAACGCAGTTATTCCAACATCGACGATGATTTTCTGAAACTGCTGCTTTACCAGATTCCAGAGCAAGATTTAGAGTCTGTTTCAGCTTTTTTGGACAGCATCCCTGAGATCAACTACACCAGTTCCGATGAGGGATTGCTGGACATCATGGCGGCAGGTACGAGCAAGGGCACCGCGGTTGCAGAGGTGCGGCAGTTATTGGGTCTTGAGAAAGATCAGGTCTGTGTCTTTGGGGATTACATCAATGACCTTACTATGTTCAGTGAGGCGGGTCTGACTGTGGCGATGGCTAATGCGCATGAAGAATTGAAGAGTAAGGCTCTGTATGTAACTGACACGAACGACCATGCTGGTGTTGCCAGGGCGATTGAAGCCCTGCTATTGTAAGATCATGCTCCAAACATTCAATGGCTCCACTTATGTGAGCTTTGTGAGCAAAACAGGATATTTGGAGCCTTTAAGGAGAGAATATGCTTGAGCTGTTGAAAGCTGAAGTTTTGAAAGCAAACCTGACGCTCCCGAAATACGGATTAATCACATTCACCTGGGGTAATGTCTCGGGTTTAGATCCTGACACAGGGCTGATGGTCATCAAACCTTCCGGGGTTGAGTACGATGTTATGACTGTTGAGGACCTGGTGGTCGTGGATCTGGATGGAAAAGTGGTTGAAGGGAAAATGAAGCCCTCTTCCGACACCCCCACTCACCTGGAGCTTTACAAAGCCTTTCAAGGTTTGGGCGGTATCGTTCACACCCATTCGCGATGGGCAACGATCTTCGCTCAACAGGGTTGGGGTGTGCCGGCATTTGGCACCACACACGCCGACTACTTTTACGGTGAAGTTCCCTGCACACGCAAATTAACTGCGGAGGAGATCGCCGGGGATTACGAAAAGGAAACAGGCAAAGTGATCATCGAGCGCTTTGCCGGCATCGATCCCCTGGCTATGCCTGCAGTGGTAGTGTGTAGTCATGGTCCATTTGCGTGGGGTAAGGACGCGATGGAAGCAGTCCACAACGCGGTGGTTCTGGAAGAAGTCGCGTTCATGGCATGGCACAACCTGTCGCTGAGCGCCGGCCAATTGCCGCCGATGCAGCAGGAGTTGCTGGATAAGCACTACCTCCGTAAACACGGTGCAAACGCTTATTACGGACAGAGAAAGTGACGCCATGACGCAATATTCCCTGGGTCTTTATGAAAAGGCGATGCCTGAAGGCTTGAGTTTCCGGGAAATGCTCGATCTGACCGCGCGCACGGGCTTTGACCGGCTTGAGTTGAGCATCGATGAGGGCGATATGCGCCTGGAACGGCTTGACTGGAAGAGCGATCAAAGACGCGCCTTGAAATGCCTGATGGATGATAGCGGCGTCCTGATCCGGACTGTCTGCTTAAGCGCGCACCGTAAATACCCTTTTGGCTCTCACGATCCTGCCATCCGCGAAAGATCGGTTGAGATCATGCGTAAGGCGGTGGATCTTGCTGCTGAAATTGGCATCGCGATCATCCAGCTGGCGGGTTATGACGTTTACTATGAACCGAGTGACCCAGATACCCGGGCGTGGTTTGCGGAGAATCTTGCAATGTCAACTGAGATGGCTGCCAAGGCTGGAGTATTGCTTGGCTTTGAGACCATGGAAACTCCTTTTATGGATACAGTCGGCAAGGCAATGGCCTATGTGCACCTAGTCAATTCGCCTTACCTGGGGGTCTATCCGGACATCGGCAATTTGAAAAATGCTGCGGTGTTGTATGGCTCTGACCTCCTGGCCGATCTCGAACTTGGACGCGGGCACATCTACGCCGCCCATCTCAAAGAAACCCTTCCGGGAGTTTACCGAAATATGGTTTTTGGCACTGGGCACACTCAATATCAGGATTGCGTCCGGGTGGTTTGGGACATGGGTGTACGCATGTTTACCGGTGAGTTCTGGTATGATGGGAAGCGTGAGATCGAATCCAGCCTCGTTACTTCCTCGAAATTTTTACGAAATCAAATTGAAACGGCATTAGCCAGTTCTTAATTATAAAAAAGGAGATCAACAATGTATTCCAAACAAACCGTATTAAAGAACCTGACAGGTCTGCATGCCCGCCCGGCTTCGGAATTCGTCGCCTGCGCGAAATCTTTTGAGTCGAAGGTGACTGTGCGAAGGCTCGACGTTGACGATGCCCCCGAAGCCAACGCCAAATCCATCATCAAGATCCTTGCGCAAGGGCTTTCGGTGAATACTCCCATTGAGATCAGCGCAGATGGACCGGACGAGCAAGCAGCGGTTGAAAAGCTGGTGGAGTTGGTCGACTCAAAGTTTGGCGAAGACTAAAAAGCAACAAAGCAGTCACTTGAAAGGAGTACAGATGAGGATTCTAAAGGGTAATCCAGTTTCCAGGGGTATTGCCCTGGCAAAAGTTTATGTCTACAAGGCATTTAAAGCCGATGTCCACGAGTCTTATTTTGAGGCTGGGCAAGAAGCCGCGAAGTTCAAGCAATTCACTGACGCAGTGGCTGCGGCAGAAGCTGAGCTCGATACGATCGTAGCATCCTTATCTGTGGAGTCTCCCGAAAAAGCCAAGATTTTTACTGCTCACATTGAAATTCTGAACGACGAAGAAGTGGCTGAAGAAGTCAGGGACATGGTTTTTTCGAGCAAGGCAATGCCAGACTACGCCGTGGACATGGTCTTCACCGAGTTTGCCATTCTGCTTGAGAAAGCCAAAGATCCGCTGATCGCAGCCCGCGCCGCTGACCTGCGCGATGTACGCAACCGTGTTTTGCGCATCCTGAAGGGAGAAAAGGAGCAAAACCTGGCCAATTTGCGTGAAAAAGTGGTGGTGGTGGCGCACGACTTGCTTCCAAGCGATACAGCCACGCTTGACCGCTCACACGTGATGGGCATTGTGACGGAAGTTGGCGGAGCCACCTCCCACACAGCGATCATCGCCCGAAGTTACAAGATCCCGGCGATACTTGGAGTTCCGGATGCGACTGAAATCATGCAAAATGGCGACATGGTCGTTTTGGACGCGATCAAAGGGCAGGTCTTGTTGGAACCCGAGCGTACGACCATCAGCGAGTTTGAAATCAAGCTGGAAGAGTTCCTAAAGAGCGAGAAGCAAACAGCTGAATACCTCGATCGTATTCCACTGGTTGCCAGCGGCGAACGCTTTAGCGTAGGTCTGAACATTGGATCGACCGAGCCTGATGAGGGCTTTAAGTATGTTGATTTTATTGGTCTCTTCCGCACGGAATTTCTTTACATGGAAAGTGAGCATATGCCCACCGAAGATGAACAGTTCGCTGCATACAAGAAAGTGCTCGCCAACGCGATGGGTAACCCTGTGACGCTGCGAACCCTCGACATCGGAGGGGACAAGTCTCTGCGTTACCTTGTGCTCCCCAAAGAAGACAATCCCTTCCTCGGCAACCGGGCCCTGCGACTTTGCCTGGACATGCCGGAAATGTTCAGAACTCAGCTCCGGGCAGCCTTGCGCGCCTCTGCATTTGGTCCCATGCAAATCATGTTCCCAATGGTGGGCACGATCGATGACATCCGGGCAGGCAACGCGGTGGTTGACGAAGTAAAAGCTGAGTTGCTGGCTGAAGGAATTCCCTTTGACGAGAAAATCAATATCGGCATTATGATCGAGATCCCGTCGATAGCCATGATTGCTGATCTTGCAGCCAAGGAAACCGACTTTGCCAGTGTGGGTACAAATGACCTGACCCAATACTTGCATGCTGTCGACCGCATGAATCCAAAGCTCACCAATTACTACCAGAGTTCATCCCCAGCCATGTTCCGCATCCTTGGTAAGATTTTCAAGGAATACAACAAAGCCGGCAAGCCGGTCTCGGTATGTGGCGAACTGGCGGGCGAACCGCTGGCAGCGATTGTTCTATTTGGGCTTGGTCTGCGCAAGTTCAGCATGAACGCATCCAATATCGCGCATGTCAAACGCACGCTCTCACTCTTTACACTTGCTGAGACTGAAGAGATCGCGGAAAAAGTGATGAACATGGACACCCAGGCGGATGTTGAAGCCTTCCTCAAAGCCGAAGTTGCGAAACGCGAACAAAAGCAAGCGATGGCTGTGAAAAAGTAAAATGCCAGCGCCTGCCCGAAACAGGGCAGGCGCGTTTCATTAAGAGAGACTGAGATGAATGAAATCAAGTTTACGAAAAAGGCAATCGCTGAGTTGGAAAAGTGTTATTCGGTTTGCCCTGCCACGCTCAGGGGTACCAAAGGCTTTCTGATAGCGACTGAAAAGGCTGGCGGATGCTTCTTTTTTGACCTGGAAGGCAGGTTGGTGGAGCAGATCTGGCAGGACCCGGGCGGCGTGATGTCACTCGTGCCTGTCCCCGGAAAGCAGGACCAATTCCTTTCCACCCAGGAGTTCTACGGACCAAATGACTCGCTCAACGCCCGCATTGTGCTGGCTTACCTCGCGGATGGAAAATGGCAGGTGAAGACCGTGGCGGAGCTGCCTTTTGTGCACCGCTTTGACGTGCTGGTAACTCCTGAAAAGAACTACTTGATTGCCTGCACACTGAAATCCGGGCATGAGTACAAAGAAGACTGGACTCATCCAGGCAAGATTTTCATCGCCGATCTGCCAGATGATCTGCTGGCTGAGGACGCCAAACTTGAACTGACCGTGTTGACCGACGGGCTGACCAGAAACCATGGATATTATCGGTGTTATGAGAATGGCCGGCCTTTTTCATTAATTAGCGCAGAAAACGGCGTGTTCAAAGTCACCCCTCCAAGCCCTGAACAGCCAGCCTGGAAGTTAGGGAAATTGCTTGATGAAGCCTGCAGCGACGGTACCCTGATCGATCTGGATGGTGATGGTCTGCCTGAGCTGTTGACCTTTGCGCCCTTCCATGGCGACATCTTGCGCATTTGGCGCCTGGTGGACGGCAGGTACGAGCTGGACTACGCTCATCCGGAACCTGTGGAATTCCTGCACGCGATCTGGTCAGGGCAGATCAACGGTAAGCCGACCATCCTCTTGGGCAATCGCAAGGGAAGAAGAGAATTGCTCGCCCTCACCTGGGATCACGAAGCAAAAAAATATCATTTCCAACTATTGGACAGTGACAGAGGTCCAGCGAATGTGACCTATTTTGAGCAGGATGGCAAGCGCCTGATTGTAGCCACCAACCGCGAGACCAACGAAGTGGCAATGTACGCATTGGAAGATTAGTGGTTGAGTAATAAAAAGGCACAACCACCCGTTGTGAGGGTGGTTGTGTTTTTAATCGGTTTTGATGGATAATTTTTATCGTGATTCTGTCGCAGGACAATGACGGTTACTTTGTCATTCGCCGCGCCACATCCAGTAAACCTTATCGCTGCACCGCACGAAGCCAAGCTTTTCCTGCAAGCGCATGGAATTATCATTGCCTGTAAACACATGTCCGTAGGGCAATTCGCCCATGGCGAGGACTTTGGCTATCAAGGCGCGCTCCAGGCGTTCGCCCCAACCCTTCTGGCGATAATCTGGCAGGATGTGCAGCATTCCCATCGAGTGGTCTTCATGCAAACCAATAAACGCAAAGAGATTCCCTTGGTCGCGCAACCCGAAGATGCGTTCCTCCTGGATCGCTTGCTCGATTTCCTCAGGCTCTAAACGGTGATAGTGTTCCAGGACAAAATCACGGTCAGCCTTGGTTATAGGTTCGAGTTGCAGGTCAGATTCGATGCTTTGGTGTGGGTAATAATATTGATAGCATTCGAAGTTTTCCTCGAGGTCGAAATGTGCGGCAATTGCCCTGACGCTGTGGCTGCCGACGAGCTCAATCAGATCGGGTTTGGGCGCATCCTTGACCAGTTCGAGCGGGTTTGGTCCCGCCAGCAGCATGAAGTCAGGACGAAACCTATAAATTGCCACGCCGTGCTCGTTGGCCGCAATCAATTCCGCGCCATGCCTGAGAGCATAAATGAGCGGGTAATTGAGATAAGTGTCCTGGTTCAACAAATCCAACGCGTCTTGCATAAGCAACATTTTCGAGCTTCCTCAAGAGGCAGATTATGAAAGCCCGCGAACTAATCCCTTTCGCCTGTTTCCACGTAGTGGGTTAACTCGCCCACGCTCAGCTCTTTGATCCCAAGTTTTTCTATGGTTCTACCCTTGCGCCAATAATCCGTATTATGAAGGACACAGCCAAGGCTGATGATGCTGCGGATACAGTTAACCGAAACGCCGTAGCGTTCACCGATCGAAGCGATTGGCACCAGGCTCATGGGCAGTTCTTCAAAGATATAGCGGTGATTAAGTGTTGGGGGCGCCTTGATCCCATAATATCCAGTCTGGTTATGCATGGCTTCATACAAGTTTTCACCGCGCGCGTCATACGCCAGTTCGAGCCATTCCATCCCTGTGCGCGCGCGTATTCCTATCGCTGAAGCGACAGTAACTCTTTCCCGGTCGATCACCTCCAACACCTTTGCCACCGAGGGGGTAACGCCGTCCACGTAGAACTCAAAATTGCCATGAGTGGCTTCGATCCAACCCGCGTTGAGCATAGCAAGCGCGGGATGAAAAACCGCCCCCATGTTGTTTAAACCCGTCATCAGGACATTTCCGCCGTTGATGTACTGCGGGAAGGCGGTGTGGATGGCATCCAGTGCCTCTTTTGTGCGATTTGCGGGAAGCGCCGCCATGGGAACGGATTCCTTGATGCGGAAAATCCGCGCAAGGCTGGGTCCCTCGGACCTGCTGGCAAAAATGAAGGTCTCTGCTTCTGAGATGATCGGGGTAGTAGCGCAGCCGTTTTGACGAAGGGTTTCAGCGAACTCCAGTGCGCCGCCAGTCCGGCCGGGATGCAGGATGATGATGTGGTCATCACGCAGGTAGGGCGTGGCAGCCGTGGCGATATCCCTGTGAGCCGTGGAAGGCGTGACCACCATGATGACCTGTGCCTCAGCCAACAGATCGCCAATGTTGTCTGTCACCATATCCAGCTTTCCAAAACCCTCCAAGCCACCAGGATTTATCAGGTCAATGCCCTCTCTTTCCGCGATGACGTTCACGTGAGAAAAGGTGCGGTTATAGAGCAGCACTTTTTTGCCCAGCAATGCCAGGTAGGCTGCCATGGCTTTTCCGCCATTGCCAGCCCCAATCACGCCAAATACAAATTCTTTTTTCATCGATACTCCTTAAAAATAGTCTTGCAATCGATCCCGTTCGTCAATGATCTCCCCAATTTCATTTACGGCTTCACACGCGCCGCCCAATACTCGTGTACGGATGGCGCCAGGGGCGAAGGGGTTGTTCTTGAGTTGAGGCGCGTCCAGGATGCCCAGGTTGACAGCTTTTGTCAGAGTAGCTGGGTCTGTTAGGGGATCTCCCACGCTCTTGCCAGCGAGATTCCTGATTGCCTGCAAAGTAAGCTCAGTTTGTGCGATAAGGTGCTGCTTACGCGCCTGGATGTTGGGGTCCACGGTCATATCCGGCTGGCCAGCCAGCGCGTTTTCGATGCTGCGGCGGGCTGCCAGGCTGGCGGCAATGACGTCAGAGGCAGTCGCGGCATGGTCGGCTTCGGTGTGACCAACGATGTGGATGATGTGCGGCTTCAAGGCCATCTGCAGGTAGATACTGGTTGCCAGGTGGGCACGGGCAGCGTTATCTTCCAGCGGATAGCTGAGCAGACCCGTGCGCGTCTGCCGCCATATGTGGAAGTTTTCATCTTCCAGGGGGGCGATCATATCCATGATCGCGAGCATCTTCGCCAGGTCCATGGCGTCCGAAAGGTTGGGCGGACTGTTGAACATCATCTGGGCGATGTAGTCCCGGACGCCAAAGGCTTTGGCGTTATATGCCGAGAGGAAAGCAGAAGTCACAAAAACCACATCCGATGCGTCGCGCATGCCCCAGTGGTGGGGTTCATTCAACTCCACCGGGATGCCACGCTGCCCATACCATGCCATCACCTGCTGATGATCACGGATGGATTCTTCCAGCGTGAGGGGTCCGCGTCCGTCCATCAGGTTGAACCAGAATAGCGGGATGGCGCACCAGGCAATATTGATTGTGTCCACGTACATCTCCGCCAGGCGGATGAAGTCGTCTGTGCCGGAATAGGTGCGCATCAGGGGGTAGTTGCCAGTACGCGAAGCCTGGTAGAGTTGGCGGTAATCCTCAGCGCTGCGCACTGGCACTCCGCCAGCGCCTGTGGTACGCGGATTTTGCCTTTCAGGGTGGAAGAAGTTCGCCTGGGCGTCCTGGTCGATGCCGAGGGAAATCACATCCAGCGCTTTGGCTTCAGCAATTGCTCGGATGCCTTCAACGCTGGCTTGCATGGTCGGCAAGCCGAAATGGTGGCGCAGCAGCGGGAAGGGTTGCTTCCAGCGAATGCGCTCGATCGTGTTTTGCGGATAACTTGACTCACCAGGCGACTGGAGATCTTCTCCGCGCAAATAGGCAAGGATTTCTTCGCGGCTTTGATTGCCGTCGAAGATTTGTTCAAAAAAGCCTTTCAGGGCTTCAGCTTTGCGGGCAACGGGCGGGGTGCCGCCAAATGCAAAGCGCACTCCCCTTTCGTGCAGGTCGGCGGCGGCTTCAGCAAACTCTGCCAGAAGGCGTTCGCCGGTTTCGGGCGTGAGGCGATAAGAGACGCCGACCAGATCCGCGTTTTTGCGGACGGCTGCCTCGATCAGAGCCCCGATTGGGACAGCCGGACCGAGAAAGACAGTTCTCCAGCCAGCTAATTCCGCTAATCGAAGAAAATTTGTTACCCCTGCGACGTGAACACATTCCCCCAGGGCACCAGCTACAATGGTTTTCATACTCACTCCTGTTAGTTGTCTGACCGGATGGGTAGTAACCCGAATTCCATGGGTAATCTGCCAAACTGGCGGGCAGATCGATTACCTATTAAGTTTACCTGAAAAAATTCACCCCCATTATTTTTGCGCCAGTTTTGTATCACGATAGGAATTTTGCAGTCATTGCAGCTGACGCAATGAATTAAAAAGCCGGGTGCTGAAAGTGCACCCGGCTTGGATTTTGTAGTTACCCCACGATGTTGACCAGTCTTCCCGGGACCACGATCACCTTGCGGATAGGTCTGCCTTCCAGGGTTTGCTGGACGGCGTCGCTCGCCAGGGCAAGTTGCTGGGCATCTTCATCGCTGATGCCCGGCTCCACCAGGATGCGGTCGCGCAGTTTGCCGTTGACCTGGACGATCAGGGTGATCATCTCGTCCTTGGCGGCTTCCGCGTCCACCTGTGGCCAGGGCTGGGTGTGGATCGAATAGGGCTTGCCCAGCCGTTCCCACAGTTCCTCGGCGATGTGCGGGCAGACCGGTGCCAGCATGCGCAGGTATATATCCACGGTTTCGTTCCATTCCTCCGAGCCAAACGCGCCGGCATTCTTGGCGCGACCCATCTCGTTGAGCAGCTCCATCAGGCTCGAGACGATCGTGTTGAATTCGAAGTTTTCAAAATCGTAAGTCACGCGCTTCAGCGTTTGGTGGGCTTTGCGGCGCAGGGCACGCAGCACTTCAGGCTCAGCGGTCCCTCCGGTAGGTTCCATTAACATGTACCAGACTCGCCGCAGCCAGCGGCTGTTGCCTTCAATACCGCTGCTGGACCACGGTCCGCCCAGTTCCCACCTGCAGAAGAAAATAATGTACGCCCGCACCGTGTCCGCGCCATATCGCGCAACCAGGTCGTCCGGATTGATCACGTTACCGCGGCTCTTGCTCATTTTCTCGCCGTCTTCGCCCAAAACCATCCCCTGGTTTCGCAGCTGCAGCATGGGCTCCCTGCCCTGCGTGATGCCGCAATCGCGCGCGGCTTTGTGGAAGAAGCGGGTGTAGATCAGGTGCATGGTGGCATGCTCGGAGCCACCTGTGTAGTTATCCACGGGCATCCAATAGTTGTACTGGTCGGGGTCGAATGGACCCTCGGCGTAATCCGGGCTCAGGTAGCGCAGGTGATACCAGCTGGAGCACATGAAGGTGTCCATGGTGTCGGTTTCGCGTTCCGCGGCGCCGCCGCAGACAGGGCAGGTGGTGAAGCGCCAGGTGGGGTGCAGCTTGAGCGGGCTTTCGCCTGTGGGCAGCCACTCCACGTCGTCCGGCAGCAGCACGGGCAGTTGCTCTTCAGGCACAGGCACGGTGCCGCAAGTGGGGCAGTAGATCATGGGAATAGGCGCGCCCCAGTATCGCTGGCGGCTGATCAGCCAGTCGTGCAGGCGGTAGCTGGTGGTGCCGTGACCAAAGTCGTTTTCCTCAGCAAAGCGAATAGCCGCAGCCATGGATTCGGACTCAGGGGTGCCGGTGAGTGGGCCGGAATTGACCATCGAGCCGTGAGCCTCAACCGCTGCGGTCATTTCATCGGGGTCGATCAAATTATCTCCATTGGGATGGATCACGACTTTAATAGGCAGGTTGAACTGACGGGCGAATTCAAAATCGCGCTGGTCGTGGGCAGGCACGGCCATGATGGCTCCGGTGCCGTAACCCATCAGCACGTAATCCGCGATCCAGATCGGGATGTGTTGATCCGAGGCGGGGTTGATGGCGTAGCCGCCGGTGAAGACGCCGGTTTTCTCGCGGGTAACCGATTCACGCTGAATGTCGGACTGGCGTTTGGCTTGGTCCTGGTAGGCACGCACCTCGTCCAGCTGGGCAGCAGTGGTGACTTTTTCCACCAACGGGTGCTCGGGCGAGAGCACCATGAAGGTGACACCCCAGAGCGTGTCGGGGCGGGTGGTGAAGACCTCGATCGGGTCGCCAGCTTCAGTCTTGAAGGTGATGGAGGCGCCTTGCGACTTCCCAATCCACTTTTGCTGCAGGACCTTGATGAACTCCGGCCAGTCGAGCCCCTCGTAGTTCAGCAGTTCCTCGGCGTATGCGGAGGTCTTGAAAAACCACTGTTTCAGGTCTTTGCGGATCACTGGCGTGCCGCAGCGTTCGCAGTGGCGGTCTTCGCCATGCACTTGCTCGCGGGCCAGGGTCGTGTTGCAATTGGGGCAAAAGTCCACCGGGGACATCTTCTGGTAAGCCAGGCCGTGCTTGTAGAACTGCTCAAAGAACCACTGCGTCCAACGGTAATACTTGGGGTCCGCGGAAATTATCTCTGCCCGCCAATCGAAAGAATTACCCATCGACCGTAGCTGCCCGCGCATGCGTTCAATATTGGCATAGGTCCACTGTTTGGGGTGGATCTTGTGCTTGATAGCAGCATTTTCTGCAGGCAGCCCAAAGGCGTCAAATCCCATCGGGAAGAAGACGTTGTAGCCCTGCATGCGCTTGAAGCGGGCGCGGGCGTCTGGAGGCGTCATGGCATACCAGTGGCCGATGTGAAGGTCGCCGGAGGGGTAGGGCAGCATGGTAAGGGCGTAGAACTTGGTCTTGTTCGGGTCGCGCTCGGGCTGGTAGAGCTTGTCTGCCTCCCAGCGGGCTTGCCACTTGGGCTCGATCTCCTCAGGTCGGTAAGTCGGTATTGCGGTTGGGTCCATCATGTTTTGCTCCTGTTAAATAAAAAATCCCTGCATGCAGGGACGAAATTGCTTTCGCGGTACCACCCTGCTTCCCATCACGAGGATGAGCAGCTCATGGAGGCGATAACGGGTCTGACCGTCTGCGGCTAAAGGAAATCACCGCAGCCACGCTCCGGG
>MTKZ01004777.1_pt1 | contig 22928 bp, 22 predicted proteins | sample 1042781 | NCBI WGS metagenome assembly MTKZ01 (sample SAMN06212207, study PRJNA360539) | anaerobic digester metagenome | biome: Wastewater treatment plant; material: sludge; isolation source: anaerobic digester fed with sludge from wastewater treatment plant | place: Denmark: WWTP Viborg ... | reverse complement strand
GTCTGATGCCGTACTGGCAGCATGGAAATTCCTTGATCCGGTATTGCAGGCATGGAAAGATGACCCTTCTATCCCGCTGTATGGTTATCCTGCTGGAACCTGGGGACCAGAGACGGCTGATGGCCTGATTGAAGAACCGGAGCTGACATGGCGTTATCCGTGTAAAAATCTTGCAGATGATGGTGTTTATTGCGAATTATAATTAGTTTTATATTCTGATTATCACAGATTATGTCACATTCAGTCAGAGTGTTCCCAACCCGTGAAGCCCTGGCTCAAAATTTTGCGGCAATACTGATCAAGGATCTGGACCGCGTAGAGCCCGATCATTTCTATACAATCGCACTTTCAGGCGGTTCGACGCCTGAATACATATTCCGTTACCTGGCGGAAAACTATGCCGAAAGGATCAGCTGGGAAAAGTTGCTCGTATTCTGGGGCGATGAGCGTTGTGTCCCCCCCGAGGATGAGGAGAGCAATTACAGGATGGCTTTCGAAAGCCTGCTTCAGAACGTGCCGATACCTGATGCAAACATCTTCAGGATTCGCGGAGAGGATGACCCCCCTGCAGAGGCGCGCCAATATGCAGAGCTGGTAAGCAGCACCATCCCCGAATACCGTGATCTGCCCCAGTTTGACCTCATGCTGCTGGGTCTGGGTGATGACGGGCATATTGCGTCAATCTTCCCGGACCGTCCTGATCTGTTCACCAGCGGCGAGCTATTCGAGGTGGTTTACAGGCCTGACAGAAAGCAGAAAAGAATAACAGCCACCGGCCGGCTGATCAACAACTCATCGAAAATCTACTATATTGTAACCGGAAAGGGCAAGGCATCCATAGTTTCAGCAATAGTAGAAGGGAAAAGTGGTTCCGAACTCTATCCGGCATCCAGGATCATGCCCGGATCAGGTCACCTGGTCTGGATGCTTGATAATGAGGCTGCATCAATGCTAAAGGTTGGGAAAAATCAGTAATTATCAAAAATCGGGGTATGATTGCAGGTATTCTTAAAGAATCCGGAGGTGAAAAGAGGGTCGCCCTTCTTCCCGGCGAAACGGCAGCGGTGATAAAGCTCGGGCTGAAGGTTGTTGTGGAGGAAGGTGCCGGAAACGGTGCTTATGCCACTGACGAAGAGTACAGGTCTGCCGGAGCATCGGTAACGTCGCGAAAGGAAGTCATTTCAGGTGCTGCCCTGTTGTTTACAGTGAATCCGCCTGTCAGCGATGATATATCGCTTTTCAGTGAGGGCCAGATACTCTTCACAGTGCTTGATCCGGTCAGCAACAGGGACTGGCTAGAGCTGGCGCGCAACAGAGGTCTTACTGTTCTGGCACTTGATCTTGTGCCCCGCATCACCCGTGCCCAGTCAATGGATATACTCTCCTCCATGGCTACTGTGGCAGGATACAAGGCCGTTCTGGAGGCTGCCTCGATGTTGCCGAGATTCTTTCCGATGTTCATGTCAGCCGCAGGCACGATCAAGCCCGCCAGAGTCCTCATACTGGGCGCCGGAGTGGCTGGACTGCAGGCTATTGCGGTAGCACGGAAGCTTGGAGCGGTGGTTGAAGTTTTCGATGTCAGATCTGCGGTAAAGGACGAGGTGAGGAGCCTGGGTGGCAAATTCATTGAGGTGGAGGGAGCAAGGGAGGATGCGACGGCCGGTGGCTATGCGGTTGAACAGACTGAGGAATTCAGGAAGAAGCAGCAGGATCTCATACAACAGCGCGCCGCTGCGGCTGATGTCATAATTGCCACCGCCCAGATACCGGGCAGAAGGGCTCCTGTACTGGTGCTGAAGGAAACGGTAGCCAGGATGAAACCAGGTTCCGTAATAATCGACCTTGCCGCATCAACCGGAGGTAACTGTGAACTGACCCGGGACGGGAAGACAGTGATTGCGGATGGCGTCACAATAGTGGGCAGATCAGATTATCCTGCTGCCATGTCATCAGACGCCAGCAGGATGTTCGGGAATAACCTTGTCAACCTCCTCAGGATCATGACTGACAGAGACGGGAATGTAATTCCCGATCTTTCTGACGAGATAGTGGCAGGCACAACCGCCGTGAGCGGAGGAGAATACCGCAGCCCGAGAGTGAAACAGTTGTTGGATATCAAACAGAACTGAAATGGAAGGAATTCTGGAATTTTTCATGGCAAACAGGGGGACAATCTATATGGTGATCCTCTCAATCTTCCTTGGTATTGAGATGATCAGCCATGTGCCTGCTATTCTTCATACACCACTTATGTCCGGTGCCAACGCAATCCATGGCGTGGTAATCATCGGAGCAATAATAGTTATGGGGCATGCCGAAACTACAGGTGCCATGATACTGGGTTTCCTTGCAGTGGTGCTTGGAACCCTGAATGTTGTAGGCGGATTCGTTGTGACCGACAGGATGCTTGAGATGTTTAAAAAGAAGAAGTAACCCTTATAATAAATTTTTCAATCACACAACGGCCCAATGAACGACCTAACCCAGTTTTCCGCAGGCCTCTCCGTTCTCGAGATCTCATACATAATTGCTTCAGTATTGTTCATACTGGGGCTGAAGATGCTCAGTCATCCACTGTCGGCACGCAGGGGAAACCTTATCGCTGCGGCAGGTATGGGACTGGCCATAGTAGCCACCCTCTTGTTTCACCGGAAGGAAGGTGAACCTATCGGCAACATCGGCTGGATACTTGCCGCCATGGCAGCGGGCACGGTCATCGGATGGATGATAGCAAAAAAGGTGAAAATGACCGCCATGCCACAGCTGGTATCATTCTTTAACGGAATGGGCGGAGCAGCCGCGGCACTGATCTCGCTGATGGAGTTCCCCCACGTGAGCCAGGAGCTGATGATGAAGTCTGGCATGGCAAACGGCCATGTGCTGGCCATCCTGCTTGGACTGGTCATCGGTTCGGTATCCTGGGCGGGAAGCATGATTGCCTTCGGCAAGCTCGATGGCAGGATAGGAGATCTCCGGGTCAAAGCCATGAAGTATGTGAACCTGACCATCCTTGCAGCAATTATAGGATTTGTCGCTTTTATAATGACTCGTGACGTGGAAGCATCTTCCGAACTGACACACCTGGCAGTTATCCTCTTCATTGCCTCTGTTGTCTATGGAGTGCTGTTCGTGATGCCAATCGGAGGGGCTGACATGCCGGTGGTGATTTCGTTGCTCAACAGCTTCACTGGGGTGGCTGCAGCGATGGGAGGTTTTCTGTACAGCAACCAGGCGATGCTCACCGGCGGTATCCTCGTCGGGTCAGCTGGTACCATCCTGACAATACTGATGTGCAGGGCGATGAACCGTTCCCTGCTGAATGTCATCATCGGTGTCTTCGGCGGAGGTGGAGCCGCTGCTGTTGGAGGCGACGGTGGAACAGTAAAGGAGGTGTCTGTAACAGACGCCGCAGTTCTGCTCAGCTATTCAAAAAAGGTTGTGATTGTACCGGGTTATGGCCTGGCAGTGGCACAGGCTCAGCATATCTGTCATGAGCTCGACAAACTACTGGAGGAGAAGGGCGTGGAGGTGAAGTATGCAATTCACCCGGTGGCAGGCAGGATGCCCGGGCACATGAACGTACTCCTTGCCGAGGCTGACGTGCCTTATGAACAATTGGTCGAGAGTGATGAGGTAAATCCTGATCTGCCAAATACAGATGTGATAATTGTGATCGGAGCCAATGATGTTGTCAATCCGGCAGCAGAAGACGATCCTTCGAGTCCGATATACGGCATGCCTATCGTCAGGGCACGTGAGGCAAAGAACATAATCGTGATGAAACGCGGCATGGGAAAGGGTTATGCTGCCATAGACAACATGCTCTTCTTCAATGACAAGACCCGCATGCTGTTCGGCGATGCAAAATCAACGCTTCAGTCACTTGTCAATGAGGTGAAAGCGCTGTAAGGCAGTCTCCGTTCTCTGGTCTTCAGTCATCAGTTATAAGTCTCCGGTCAGTCAGGATGTCAGTGACCGCCTGCTGCCCACGGTGTACTGCTGACTTTCTTATCTTGCCTGTTCAGCAATGACTTTCGAGATATGTCCCCAATACTTCTTGTGAAATTGAAGGCTCTTCTTATCCAGCATCGAGTGCAGGGTGGCAGGGGTGTCATCAGGAGCGAATCTGACCAGCGCACGATCTTCGTACAGGGCTGAAACCTCCGGATGAAATTGCACGGAGAAGACGTTGGGGTACTTCTTGTGTGCTATCCCTTCAATGATTTTACCGTCGTCTGACCGGGCCGTCACGTTGAAGACCGGTGCCAGCTCATTAATAGCCTGGTGATGGCTGCTGTAGACAATGGGCTGCATCTTGCGCGAAACCTTTACGGTCTTTCCGAAGAACATGTCATCGGTGAAACTGACCGGGTGCATATTGATACCCATGAAGTCCTTGTCATCCCTTATGTTCTGCCAGTAATTGCGGTGAAGGTTTTTTCGGTTTATAAGCACATGTGTCTCCGGTTTTGTGCTTTCATAGACCTGTGCGGGTATATCCTGCCAGAGCGTCCCGCCCGCTGCAACGTTCATCGACTGCAGTCCGAGACAGAAACCGGTTACCATGTACCCGGGGTTCTCCTCGAGGAGAGGCTTCCGGGTCACATTGCGCGTGCTTCCCAATAGATGAAAAAGGAAGCTGACCTCGAAACAGTGCCTTCCCGGATCGGTTGTCTCGGAATACCAGTTCTCCTGTCCGTAGAGTGCCGGGGGGATGTCCTGCCCGCCGAAAAAGATGATCCCTGCCGAGTTGCTGAAGATCTTTCTGAAGTCGTCACTGCACGGATTCTGCTTATAGACCATATCTTCCGTAAGAGGTGCATTCACCTCATACAGGTGGAACCGGGAAAGACCGTTAGCGGTAATGTATTCGGCCGATTTGCTGAAGTCATACTCCTGGCTTGAGTGATAGACGCCTACGAAATCAATCACTCCCTCATCGGCGTAAAGAATCCCGTTGTCCAGGAGAAATTTTACAACACCAATGTTCCCGGCTGTGGGATTGACAAGTATCACATACTTTTTGTCCTTGCTGAAATCGCCCCTGAAGAAATCCTGTGGGAAGAGGGCGACGGATATCAATGTGACCGTGACAAGCAGTAAGAGCCTTTTCATAACATTATTTATTTATACGCAAATGTAGTATTTATTCACCTGTAATTCTTTCAGATGGGTCCATGTAGCCGGTCCTTGGGCTGGCGGTGTTGAATCCGGTTATCAGATCCCATACCCCGGGTATCTGCACTGACAGGCGTTTCAGCACATCGTCAGGGATTGATTGCCTGCTGAATGGGACCACCTTCACATACTCCTGAATCTCGCCCGCCTTTCTGCCATATTTGTATTCGTATGTGAAGGAGCCGTCATCACGGAGTACCGCCTTCCTGTTAAGCAGGTTGGGCACGCTGATGTAGAATTCGCATCCTTCACCGGTCCCCTCATTCAGGAGTTGTTCTGAGGCAAGAAGTCCGTATAGCTGGTCGGCGACCTCCACAGCTGGGTTGACAAGTATAAGGTCTTCTGCAATCAGATGCCTGTAGATGTACTCACCGTTTTCGATGTAATCACGGAGCCGGAGGAACTCGTTTCTGAATGTTTCTGTGAAAAAAGGGTAGTGTGTGCAGGCAAGTACAACCGAGTTCAGAGGAAGGGCACCTTCAGTCTTTCTTATCTTTTCCATGAGAGAGACGACATGGAAGGCTATGTAATTTTCAACTGAGTTGATCTGGATATTGCGAGGGTTGGCTGAATCACCGTCGAAGAGCAGGGCGCCGCTGGCGAGGTCAAAATCATACCTTTTCCAGAGATCCGTCTCAATTTTCATATCTCCTGAGCCGGATTCCGCAGGGCCTTTGTAATCTGCCCGGGGTGAGGTAGCTTTCCGGTCAATTGCATCATGGCTCTCATCAATGGCTTCGGCAATACCGATGCCTGCCTGCTGGAAGACCCTTATATTTTCTACCTGTCCGTCATTCCTGTTTTTCAGGATGATGGCTTCGGGATAAGCGCCCGATTTAACTGTGCCGTCGGTAGCCATCACGGCAATGCTCCCGTCCTCTCCCGGAGAGAAGTTGCCGAAGGCTCCGGTGGCGCCGGCATCTATTACCCCGATTACTCCGATATCCAACCCTGCCTCCTCCAGGAATCTCTTCACAGTATCCAGTGCAAAGGCAGTGGCAGTGTTGCAGGCAATAACGATTGCCTTTACCTGCTTCTTGTCTGTCTGCGGCTTTCTGGCATCGCCGGAGCGGTAATATTTGTTTCCAAGGAGGAACTGCACATCCTTTATCACGTGTTCAACGAGGAGTTCAGTGTTGTTTTCAAGCGAGTAGCTTCCATAGGGCATGTTGGCCATGTCTCCCATATATATGTATGACTCACGGGCCAGCCCTTCATGCTGAACGATGTCGGCCAGAACTGACAATCCGCCCGTTCCTGAATCAAACACTCCCACTGGCAGGGTTGGGTCGTTTTTGGGATATTTCCCAAAATTGACATGGTAGAAGCTTCCAGGGTGATTAACGATCGCATCCTGAATATTTGCCGGCCCGGAGCATGAGATACAGAGCAGAGCGGGCAGAAGTGCTGCAAGGTGCAGGCTTATGTACTGCGGACATTTCATGGTGCAAGGAAGTTCACTGGTTTGATCAGTGTGAATTTAGCACCAAAAGAGGATAATCACAATCACTTCTTCTGAATAAGTATAAGCCGGGTTGTCAGTAGTGGTCAGCAGCCCCGCCGGACAAGAGTTTCCGGTTGAAAAAGAAACCGCGATCATAATATTTTAATTTCCCGGAACCTTGTATTTGTAAATCTGTTATTTTTGTTTCGTCATTTCCCGAAATGAAATGGAAGCAACACCGGCCAGGAAGAAATATTACACTGCTGATCAGGAGAAACTGGCAAAGTATGCCAAGGCCCTGTCTCATCCTGTAAGGGTATTTGTCATGGATTTTCTGGCAAACAATCTCGACAGGTGCTGTTACAGCGGAGATATGGCGGAGGAATTGCCAATTGCACGGTCTACCCTGTCGGAGCATCTGAAGGAACTGAAGAAGGCGGGGCTGATCCAGGGTGAGATAAACCCTCCCTATATCAAATATTGCATAAACCGTGAAAAATGGGATGAGGCTAAGTTATTGCTGAATAATTTTTTCAGGAGATAAAAAATTTGAAACAGTATTTCGACGTTTTACGAAATAGAATGGAAGAAGATGGAAATTAAGGTTCTGGGTCCCGGGTGTCCCAAATGCAAAACCCTTGAAAAGCTTACACGTGAAGTTGTTGAACAGAATTCTATTGATGCAACGGTCACAAAGGTTGATGACATCGTTGAAATCATGAATTATGGGGTAATGACACCCCCGGCTCTCGTAGTTGACGGGAAGGTCGTTGTCAAGGGCCGGATACCTTCGGCCGAGGAGATCAGGAAACTAATAACAATGTAATTCTGCACTGAGATGAAAAAGATTCTGCCTCTGTTGGCTGTTGTGGCTGTTGTTGCTGCAGCGGTTGCGATTTTTGCTTTCCGGAACGGCGAACCCAAAGAGTTACCGGCAGCTCCGGTTTTATCAGGTGAAAAAGTTGAAGTGATTTATTTCCACCTGACCCGTCGGTGCGTCACCTGTCAGGCTGTGGAGAAAGTTGCCTCTGAGGCAGTTCATGAACTCTACGCTGCTGAACTGGATAAAGGTATGATCACCTTCAGGTCGCTGAATATAGAGGAAAAATCTTCTGAAGCTGATGCTGAAAGGGTAAAAGCCACGGGGCAGTGTCTTCTTGTTGTCAGCGGTGACAAGAGGTTTGACCTGACAAGTGAGGGGTTCCTGAATGCCCGAAACAGCCCGGAGAAGTTTAAGGAGGTGATTAAGAATACGGTTGACCCGTTGCTTAAGGATTTAAAGGGCAACTGATGGAGCTCCTGCAGAGGATACTTGAAAATTCCCAGTATGCTTTCCTGACCGCGGCTGTTCTGGGGCTGATGACTGCCATCAGCCCTTGCCCGCTGGCTACGAATATTTCGGCAATCGGATTTATCAGCCGTGACATATCTGACCGTCGCCGGATCTTTTTCAACGGGTTGTTTTACACACTTGGAAGGGCCATTACATATGTCGGGATTGCACTTGTAATATTTTTTGGTGCAAGCCAGATGGATATATCCGGATGGTTTCAGAAATGGGGAGAGAAATTTCTTGGACCGGTTCTGATTCTTGTAGGCCTTTTGATGCTCGACTTCATCAAGTTGAGGCTCCCGGGTAACATGGGGTCCCTGGCTGAAAGGATAGGAGAGAAGGGCAGGAAGAGTTATCTCAATGCACTGCTGCTGGGTATCCTCTTTGCGATGGCTTTCTGCCCGTACAGCGGGGTGCTCTATTTCGTGATGCTTATACCCATGACTGTCGCAAGTGCAGAGGGCCTTTACCTTCCGTTTGTTTTTGCAGTTGCCACAGGGTTGCCAGTGATTGTTTTTGCATGGTTTCTGGCTTATGCAATAAGCAATGTGGGAAGGATGTACAGCAGGATAAAGACGTTTGAGCTCTGGTTCAGAAGGGTGGTTGCAGTCCTGTTCATCTGTGTTGGCATCTGGTATCTGTTTTCAGTATGGATTTAGCTTTTTTTTGTAAAGATATTTCGTGTTTTTACGAAATGATAACATCAATGTAAAATGGAATTGAAGAAAGAATTGAAGATCCTTTTGTGGATCACTGTGATATTTGTTTTTGCCTTTTTCATGCCAATTGAGAGCGCCCGGTTCAATACTGCAATTGCGGCGACTCTTGATCTGGTAAAGTGGTATGCGAGGGAGCATGTGATACTTTGTCTGTTGCCGGCTTTTTTTATTGCCGGCGTAATATCTGTGTTTGTAAGCCAGGGATCAGTTATCAAATATTTTGGTGCAAATGCAAAAAAGTGGCTGGCTTATACAGTAGCGGCCGGATCAGGAACCATTCTGGCAGTTTGCTCATGCACAATACTTCCGCTTTTCTCAAGCATCCACAAGCGTGGTGCCGGTCTGGGTCCGGCAATTGCCTTCCTTTACTCCGGTCCGGCAATAAATATCCTTGCAATTATTCTTACTGCCAGGATACTCGGGTTTGAGATGGGTGTTGCGCGGATCATTGGTGCAGTAGCCTTCAGCATTATAATCGGGTTGATAATGTCATTGATTTACAGAAAGGAAGAGAAGATCAGGAAGGAAGAGCAGATGCATATTATTCCGGAACCGGAAAAGAGGCCGGTCTGGCAGACGATGACGCACTTCTTCACATTGGTTTTAATTCTGGTCTTCGCCAACTGGGGCAGACCGTCATCAGATGATACTTCAAGTGTCTGGTACTATATTTTTACATACAAATGGTACATTACGGGATTTTTCAGCCTTGTCCTGGCCTGGTCTCTGATAAAAATTCTAAAGATTAAATGGCAGTGGGTTCTTGCCGCGGTAACAGTCACAATAATATCAGTGCTTCTTTCCAATTCATTTATTGAGAGTGCAAAAATGAGGCCCCTGGTACCTATGGCTGTCGGGATAGCTGCGCTCAGCGTAATTACTCTTCTCGACAAAAGGGATGAGGAGAACCGTGAATGGACACTCTCGACATGGGGTTATGCCAAGCAGATAATTCCGTTATTGGGAATTGGTGTTGTGATCGCAGGATTCCTGCTTGGTTCAACACATGACGGTCAGAGTATTGCCGGTGTCATCCCCAATGAGTGGATCGCAAAGCTTGTAGGTGGAAATTCAGTATTCTCAAACTTTTTTGCCTCTGTGGTAGGGGCCTTCATGTACTTTGCCACCCTGACCGAGGTTCCCATTTTGCAGGGGCTCATAGCCTCCGGCATGGGCAAGGGTCCTGCCCTGGCTCTCCTGCTTGCCGGACCCTCTCTGTCACTGCCTAACATGCTGGTCATCAGAGGTATTATTGGTAACCAGAAAACAGTAGTGTATGTAAGCCTTGTGGTTGTAATGGCTACAATATCCGGACTTATTTACGGCTCAGTCTTTTAAAAGGAACATCTATAGCAGGCTTACTTTTTTGACTCAGTGCCTGAATGACATTTGGCGGAAGTGCATTCTGCATTGGGGCCTGTCTTTGGACAGTTCGCTTTGCATGCCTCGTCACATTTGCCATCCTTGCATTTCGCCGGGTCACAGTTTGCGCAGGAATGTTTTGCCTGAGATCCCGGAACAGGGGCTTCACCGGCAGCCATTTCACAAGTGGCAGCAGACGGGCATTTTGAACAGTCTTTTACAGATTCTGTTTTGGCTTTCCTTTCCTTTTTCTGATCACTCTGAGCATTGACCGCAGCTATTACAATAAACATCAGGACTACAAGTGCAGAGATTCCAAGAATAACTTTTTTCATGACTTTACAGTTTTTTGTTCGGATCAAAATTAATGAGACAGTTTTTAATGCAGGTTATATCGTCGTTAAATCGTGTTATACCGATGTTAAATCTTGACGCGCTTTGTGAAATCTCTGTATTTTTGACCTGATGAAAAGATCAAGGAAACAGCTTACTATTCTGATATTGGCGTTCAGTGCGCTGGTCGCTCTCACAGCTATCCAGTTCTCTTGGATTCTGAAGGCAGCCCGGATGCAGGAGGCCCAGTTCAGCCATAGCGTAGATATGGCAATGAATAGGATTGTGGAGAACCTGGCACGTAACGAGGCCATTTGCAGCGAGGTCAACAACTGCCTCAGACACGGGCAGCATGAGTCGTGCATGATTGTCATGAAGACAAGGGCAGAGTGGGAAAGCATGAAATCGCTCATCAGGCAGGATCTTGAATTCTATGGGATCGGCCTTGACTTCGAATTTGATATAATTGATGCCGGTCAGTCACAGCAGATTCCACAGGCAAGGAACACGTATCTCAGCAGCAGCCTTGAACAGATGCTTGAGAGATCAGGTTACAAACTCAGTCTCAGGTTTCCGGAGAAGCGGGATTTCATTCTGGCCCAGATGGGTGATATGTTTATCTTTTCGATGCTTTTGCTCTTTCTGGTAACAATTTCCTTCATTATTATATACAACTTTTACAGGAAGGAGAGGCTCCTGTCTGAGAGCATAGTTGATTTTGTGAATAATGTCTCACATGAATTTAAAACGCCTCTCACCAATATCTCCCTCGCCAACAGTATGCTTTCAAAAAATGAAAAGGTGGGAAACGATGAAAAACTCTCGTTTTACTCATCCGTCATAAAAACAGAGCAGACCAGGCTCCATGAAAAGGTAGAGAAGTTACTTAAAACCGACTTTGCCGGTATTGAAAAAATCAATTCTGCGGAAGCGATTGATGTTTCTGAAGTTGCAGAGAACATTGCAGAGACATTCAGGGTTCAGGTTGAGCAGAAGGGTGGGCAGATAGCTATTGAAAGGGAGGGGGACCGTTTCATTGTTTCAGGCAACATGGATCTCTTTCATATTGCACTCGGGAACCTGGTTGACAATGCTCTCAAGTATTCAGGCCGCCAGCCTCAGATTTTAATCAGACTGAGCTCAACAGATGGCAAACTGCTCGTTAATATTGAAGACAATGGCCCCGGGATAGCAAAGGAATACAGGGATAAGGTTTTTGAGAAATATTTCCGCGTACCCGCAGGTAACACTCACAGTGTAGAAGGGTTCGGACTCGGGCTTTACCAGGTGAGGGGTATAATATCAGAAATGAGAGGCAATATAAGAATCACGAACAGGAAGGAGGGAGGCCTGTCGGTGACAATCGAACTTCCACTGGCAAAGAACAATGGCTGATAGTTTTAAGGGAACAAGGATCCTCCTTGTTGAGGATGATGTCAATCTGGGATTTTTGCTCGTCGACTTCCTTGAGTCAAACGGGTTTGAGGTGAAACTTTACCGCGACGGTCAGTCAGCACTGCAGGGATTCACCAGAAATGGCGCCGACTTTTGTCTGATTGACATCATGCTACCCGGAATGGATGGTTTTACACTGACCGGCAAAATCAAGGAGCTTGACAATAAAGTCCCTGTGATAATTCTTTCCGCACGGTCTCTCAAGGAAGACAAGATAACCGGGTTTCGCCTCGGGGTGGATGACTATATTACAAAACCGTTTGAGGAGGAGGAATTGCTTTACAGGATCAGGGCGGTACTTAACAGGATGAAACATCCATCAGGAAATTCCGATGCAGATGCCTCAGTCATAAAAATAGGCAAATTTATATTTGATCCGCTGAATCTCATTTTGAAAAGCGAGTATGATTCGAAGAGGATGACAATCAAGGAAAGCAGTATACTTTTTAAGCTTGCAAGCTCACTAAACAATGTTGTTACGCGTGATGAGATAATGATTGATGTCTGGGGCGACGCTGACTATTATACAGGCCGGAGTCTTGACGTATTCATATCAAAACTGAGAGGTTACCTGAAACCTGATCCTTCGGTCAGGATTGTGACCATACCGACACTTGGTTATAAGCTTGAGGTTGACAGATTCTGATTGGTCAGGTTCTGCACAGTTCAATAAAAATCATTGGTGCAAGCATTTCGTAAATCTACGAAATGATTATATTTGACTTCAATAATACGGGCAGGATTTATTATTTGTGTTTCACCTTAACGGGAGGGCTTTGAAGGATCTGTTCAATAATAAGGGCTTCATGAGCTCAGGTTTCCGAAACCTGTCGCCACGGGACTCTTATTCTGAGGCTGCGCAAGGCATTGCGATCATTGTGGATGTAAGGGAAGAAAGGCTTATCGGCTACAAGAACTTTGATGTTCCCCGGTTGATACATTTGCCCAGGAGCAGGATTGAGCAGGATTACATTAATCTTTCACGTGAGTTGCCGCTTATTATTGCTGACACTGTCGGATTGAGGAGTCACGAGGTGATGGAGTTTCTCATGGCAAGGGGATTTACAAACATTGCGAATCTCGCCGGAGGAATAGTGGAGTGGGAACAGGATGGCATGCCACTGAAGATTGACATAACCGAACAACTAAGCGGATCATGTGTTTGCCAGTTAAGGCCAAGAAACAAGAAATGAAAATACTGATTCTATGCACGGGTAACAGCTGCCGGAGCCAGATGGCTCACGGCTTCCTGCAGTCCTTTGACGAAAATCTCTTTGTCAGGTCAGGTGGCACCGAGCCTGCCGCCCGAATCAATCAGAAAGCCGTTGAAGTGATGGCGGATCTGGGGATAGACATAAGCCATCATACTCCGCACCTGGTGGATGAATTCCTTGACCAGGAGTGGGATTATGTGATCACTGTCTGTGATCACGCCAATGAAACATGTCCTGCATTCTTCGGCAAGGTTAAGCACCGGCTCCACCTTGGATTTGAGGATCCTTCACATGCCACCGGGACACCGGAGTTCATTCATGGTGAATACCTGCGCATACGCGACCAGATTCACAAAACATTCCTGCATTTCTATAACGAAAATATCAAGTGTCAGTCATGAACCCCTCAGAATTGAAAATTATTGTACAGGAGAAGTACGGAAAAATAGCCACTTCCGGTGAATCCGAATCAGGCTCCTGCTGCTTCACACCCGGCTGTTGCTCCCCGGAGGGTTTAACTACCTTCAATGACAGTTACGATCATCTCGAAGGGTATGTCCCTGATGCTGACCTGAGCCTCGGGTGCGGTGTTCCGGTTGATTATGCCGGTATCCGGCCGGGTGACCGTATTCTGGATCTCGGCAGCGGCGCCGGAAACGACTGCTTTGTGGCCAGGTCTCTGACCGGTGAGAACGGTCATGTGACCGGGCTTGATTTTACTGAACAGATGCTGATGAAAGCTGAGGAGAACAGGCAGAAACTGGGTTACACGAACATTGAGTTTGTCAGGGGTGACATCGAAGAGATGCCCCTGCCGGACAGCAGCTACGATGTTGTGCTTTCAAACTGTGTCCTGAACCTCGTTCCTGACAAGGAGAAAGCTTTCGTCGAAATTTTCAGGGTGCTGAAGAGCGGCGGACATTTCTGCGTCTCGGATGTGGTGGTAAAGGGAGCGATGTCAGAAAAGGCCCGCTCTGACGCTGAGCTATATGTCGGATGTGTTTCAGGCGCCTCAACACAGGATGAATACCTTGGCTTCATCAGGCACAGCGGTTTCTCTGATATTCATATTCACAAGGAGAAGAGAATTCAGATGCCTGAAGGTGTCCTGGACTCTGATGAGGAGCTTCCTGGGCACGGAGTATACAGCATTACCGTATCAGCAAGCAAACCCTGAATAATCAATTTTGTTTCAGCCATCAGCCCGAACCAGCAAGTCAGGATCATAATTCATAATCAGCCAATCGCAACTCATCTGAATTAACTCGCAAATCGTCAATCTTAAACCGCAAATTCAACCATGCCATCAAAGAAACGTCTCAAACTGCTTGACCGGTATCTCACCCTGTGGATCATCCTGGCTATGGCTGCCGGGGTGGTTATAGGATGGATAAGTCCTGAGATCTCCGGTTTCTGGAACAGTCTCTCCAGCGGGACAACCAACATACCAATTGCCATAGGTCTGATAGTCATGATGTATCCGCCGCTTGCGAAGGTAAAGTACGAGGAACTGCCTGATGTGTTCAGAAATACAAAGGTTCTCGGGCTTTCACTGTTGCAGAACTGGGTAATCGGTCCTGTTCTGATGTTTCTGCTGGCGATACTGTTTCTGAGGTTCAACGTAGATTACATGTACGGACTGATCCTGATCGGTCTGGCGCGCTGTATCGCCATGGTGATAGTGTGGAACGACCTGGCAAAGGGTGACACCCAGTATGCAGCAGGTCTTGTCGCCTTTAACTCAATCTTCCAGGTTCTCTTCTTCTCCGTATATGCATATGTGTTCATCGCAGTCCTGCCCGGGTGGTTCGGCCTGCCGGTAAACGATGCGGTTGAGCAGATCACGATAGGGCAGATTGCGGAAAGCGTTTTCATCTATCTCGGAATACCCTTCCTGGCCGGATTCCTGACCCGCTTCATACTGATCAGGGTTAAGAGCAAGGAGTGGTACCACTCGAAATTCATTCCGAGGATCAGTCCGCTGACTCTGATTGCATTGCTCTTCACGATTTTCGTAATGTTTTCGCTCAAAGGTGAATATATAGTTAAGATACCCCTCGATGTAGTCCGGATAGCTATTCCGCTTGTAATCTATTTTGTCATCATGTTCTTTGTCTCATTCTTCATGAGCAGGAGGGCAGGGGCTAATTACGAGCAGACGACAACATTGTCTTTCACTGCGGCCAGCAACAATTTTGAGCTGGCAATTGCAGTTGCAATTGCTGTTTTCGGCATCAATTCGGGGGAGGCATTCGCAGCGGTGATCGGGCCGCTGATCGAGGTTCCTGTGATGATAGCTCTTGTCAATGTAGCCCTAAGGATGAAAACGAAATATTTCAGTCAGGCTGAAAGCTGATTTTCCGGCAGCGGCTGAAAAAGTCTGCCGTTCAATTGATTCCACACAGGTCGGGCAGTCTGGTGCATCTGAGGTACGTCTTATCCACAGGACTGTATGTTACGATCAGGATACACCACCCAGGGTGGCAAAACCCAGTTTTACTTCCGTCGAAAGATCCTGGGAATGAATTTCGGGACCTCCTTCTGGTATGTTGAGTACTCCGGGTACTTGCTGCTGCTTATTTTCTCCGTCATGATTGAACTGCCGATGAACAGAAGCACAAGTAAAACAGGGCCTGGCAGGGTAAGGTTGATCCATTTGCCAGAGGCCGCCACTCCAAAGAGGTAGAAACTGATCCATATGGCCTGCTCAGATGCGAAATTAGGATGGCGGACATACTTCCAGAGACCCTGGGTCAGGAAACCCTTCTTAAGCGACTCACTGAGTTCTTCACTTTTGGTTAATGCAGAGTGCTTTACAGTATGGAACCTGAACTGCTGATTGTCGGCAACCGTTTCCAGGACAAGGAAGATGAGCATGAGTACCCCGGCTAGAATATCTATTACCCCAAGAGGAACCCGGACGTTCAGAGCAGCCAGGAGTATAGGTGTTGTAAACATCATGATCAGCGTGTTCTGGTAAAGTGAAATGAACAGGAGGTTGAACAATCCGAATCTGAGCCTGCCTCTGAGGGCCGGACTCTCTCTCAGAATCTTCCACCTGTAGTCCTCTTCTCCCTTCCACGGAATAATACTGTACCCTCCCTTGCGATTGAAATTGTAGCTCAGGCGGAGTCCCCACATTGTCACAAGCAGGGCCATAATTACAGTTCTGGCTGACGGAAAGGTGCCCACTGTGATCCAGCAATAAGCCGGGGGCAGCAGGCTCCAGAGCTTGTCAACCTGACTGTAGTTCCGGGTTATCTCGCTCACAATGAAACAGAGAGCAGACACCCCGATCAAAACTGTTATCCATGTTATAACCAGGCCCTGGAAACCCGGGTCAAAACCTGAAAGTGAATTCAGAATATCCGGAAATACTGGAAGAATGTTCATGGCAGTTCATGTTTTCTTCTCAAATATGGGAATTATCACTCTGGTTTCTTTACGCATTTGATTTTTTTTTAACTTTATTGAATCTACTAACCAAGTACTATTCCTGTTATGACCTGTTTCAATTGTCAGTGTAGCATGGCTGTCAGGTTGATGGTTATTCTGCTAGGCATTTTTACTATCCACACCCAGGCGGAAGGTCAGGGTTTGACAAGAAGTAAAGGACATATTATCCCCGGCAAATCAGTTTCACCCCAGTTGGAGGGCAAGGTTCTTCAGGTACTTTTCGATGGGGTTGCAGATCTTTACTACCAGACTGACGGTATAACAAATTACTATTACATTACAGACATTGACGGCAGATTGTTTACCATTTCTGTACCGGGGAATGTTGGCAAGAATGCAACCTGGTCCGGGAGGCAGGGAGTCCTATCTGTCCTAAAAGTTTTTATGAATGAAGTTCCGGGCCTGCATGAACGCATTGACTTATGTGAATTTGCCAGACATGATCTGACAGAGCTGATGCATGACTATCATATTGCAGTCACAGGATCATACGAGGGAATTGCATATGAGTTACCGCCACCGGCATTAGTGCCACACATCAGTTTATTTACCGGTTTCAATGTTGATATGTTGAATATCGGCAGTGCAGAGGACTTCGGTCAGTTTAAACTGGATCCTTCTTTGTTCCCTTCGGTAGGGATCTCATTCAGAGCCCTCCTCCCCAGGGTGAGCAAAAATTTTTCAATCAGCCTCGACCTGTCTGCCGGGAAGCGTTACGGTTATGGATTTAACGGCTCTACTGATATTTATCGGCCAGCAAATGAGATATTTCAGGAATTTCATATGCATAATGTTCTCCTTCTTTCCGGCTTCCGGTTTATTTACAACCCTGGCAATAGCCGGATCAAGCCTTTTGTCTCAGCTGGATTCTGCGCACGGACTATAATTTCAGACAACTCAAGAATAGAAACAGATGTGATTACTCCACAAGAGGTTATGTCTGATACCTTTACCGTAAGACTAAAGGAGAAGACCAGCATGGGACTGAATGCCTCATCTGGTCTCTCATTTGCAGTTTCCGGGAAAATCAGCCTGTCAACAGGACTGATTTATTCAGAATTATTCAATTCCTCAGTTTACAATAGTTACAGATCATTCGGACTTGTAATGGGGGCAGATTTCTGATGTATGGAGAAAACAATAAGAATTGCATTTATAGCTCTGCTTACCGTCTGTTCAATTCAGGCGTGTCAAAACGAAAAGTTTACTGATAAGGGTATCCCCGAAGTCAGAACTTTAGGCGTCGAGGTATTGGATGATGGTGTTACATTTCACGGAGAGATTCTTTCTGACGGGGGTAGGGATATTACCGATCACGGTTTTTACTGGACTAGTGAAAAGAATCCCGCTCCCGAAGATATGGAGTATGTGGTTCTTGGACCGATAGACGGTAAGATTCAATTTTCTGTGACCGTGAACAGTACTATTGTGAAGGATCAGGTTTACACGCTCAGGGCTTTTATAAAGGCGGGTGGAATGACCTCATTCGGAAATCAAGTCACTTTTGCCGGCAGGGGAAGTAAAACACCGGAATTGATATCTGTCACTCCGGCGTCTGCAATGCCAGGTGATACAGTGGTCATAAATGGAAGGTATTTTACTGACAATCCTTCAAGTTGTTCGGTATTTTTCGATGATATTAAAGTTATGGCAGAATCATCAACGACCGAAGAGCTCAAGGTTATAGTTCCATGTTCAATTTACAGTAGTATGAATATCCGGGTGGCTATCAGCGGTATTTTATCTTCCATAAGCATTCCATTGCAGCTCACCCCGCCAATCATCGCCAGCTTTTCTCCTTTATCCGGTACATTTGGTGATATTGTAACCATTGCAGGAAGCGGTCTGCCTTCAGATATAAACTGTATTGAAGTATACTTTAATGACATCAGGGCTGTGGTGACTGAGGCTGCAAAAACCTTCTGCAAAGTAATGGTACCCACCGCGAATAATGTTTCACCTGTCACAATCAGAGTAAAGTGTGTAGGAAACATGTCACTGACCGACAAGTTCACCCTTGAGCAGGCAGTGATAACCAATGTCCATCCTGAAAGGATATTACGTTCACAGATGATATTCATTTATGGAGAAAATTTTAATCCCGACCCTCAGAGGAACAAGGTCGAGATCGGGGGCCATGTTGCGATCGTGACCAACTGTACCGCCACACAAATGACAGTTTCCATACCTTCAGAACTTGAAGAAGGATCTTACCGGGTATCAGTAACCACTATTGCCGGATCGCCGGTAACCTGGGACGGAGAAATTGAGGTTGTCAAGTCAGTCTGGTCAAAGCTGGCGGATTTTCCGGCAAGCGGTCGGGTTGCAGCAGCAGGCTTTGCAGCAGGAGGAAGGGTCTACTTCGGAACAGGTCTGGAGCCCAATCTTCAGGTTAAGAATGACTTCTGGGAGTTTGATCCTGCGATGTCTGTCTGGGAAAGGAAGAAGGATTTCCCGGTAATGATTAATTATGCCACAGCCTTCTCAATAGAAGAAACGGGATATTTTACCATGGGCAAACATGGTTCTGTCTATTACCAAATGCTTTACAGGTATGATCCTGATGATGATTTATGGACACAAATGAGTTCAAACCCTGGTAATCCCTCGGCTATGGATTCTCCGGGATTTGTAATCAACGGAAAGGCTTATGTCCCTGCAGGAGGAGAGATGCATGAGTATGATCCTGCATCTGACCAGTGGACTAAAAAGTCGTACCCTGAAGCTCTCGGATATTTTGGCGGTGGTTCGGCGTTTACAATAAATGGCAAAGGCTACCTTGGGGTTGGATGGGCTCAGGAAAAATATACCGAAGTAAGTGATTTCTATGAGTACGATCCGGGAACAGACTCGTGGACCAGGAAAGCCAGTTTTCCCGGCACACTAAGGAATAACGCCACGTCCTTCTCCCTGCCTAACGGTAAGGGATACATTGCCATGGGTTATTCAGAAGCGCAGTCAAAATACCTGAATGATGTATGGGAATATGACCCGGTGCCTGACACATGGACAAGAATCGAGGACTTTCCCGGTTCACCCCGATTTGGAGCGAGGGCTGTCGTAGTTGGCTCTGGCGCTTATATCATCGGTGGTTACGGAGGAGTCTATGAGAAGGACATGTGGTTGTTTTCACCACGGGGAAAATAATTCCTGATATCTCCGGTCAGCAATTGAGCTTTTGCTTCAGAAATTTCGCTGTGTACGATTCATCGCACTGCGCCAACTGTTCAGGTGTCCCCTCAAACACAACATATCCGCCCTTTTCTCCTCCCTCGGGACCAAGGTCAATTACCCAGTCAGAACATTTGATCACCTCCACGTTATGTTCGATGAGTATCACCGAATGTCCGTGCTCAACCAGTGCGTTGAGCGACTTCATCAGCTTGCTGATGTCATGGAAGTGGAGGCCTGTGGTGGGTTCATCAAAGATGAAAAGCATTTTTTCGGTGCTCTTCTCCTGGCTGAGGTAGAATGCCAGTTTCACCCTCTGGCTCTCACCGCCGGAGAGGGTTGATGACGACTGTCCCAGCCTCACATACCCGAGTCCGACGTCTGCCAGCGGCCGAAGCTTTGATGCTATCCTTACGCAGGTCTTGTCCTTGCACCTACCGAAGAACTCAATAGCCTCATCGATAGTCATTTCAAGGACTTCGTATATATTCCAGCCGTTGAATCTTACATCCAGGATATCCCGTTTGTATCTCATTCCCTTGCATGCCTCGCAAGTCAGTTCCACGTCCGCCATGAACTGCATCTCCACCCTGATGATTCCTTCTCCCTGGCACTCCTCGCACCGGCCTCCCTCGGTGTTGAAGGAGAAGTGAGCCGGTTTGAAACCTGCCTGAACCGAGGCCTGCTGCTCGGCAAAAAGCTTGCGGATGTCATCGAAGGCCTTCAGGTAGGTTACGGGGTTTGACCGGCTTGATTTGCCGATGGGGTCCTGGTCTATCAGCTCCACGGCGGTGATGCTGGTGATGTCTCCCTCGAGTGCCGTGAACCGGCCGGCTTTCACACCATTGCCTCCCATCCGTGAGGAGAGCGCGTTGAAGAGGATATCATGAACGAGTGTGCTTTTGCCTGATCCGCTGACTCCGGTCACTGCGGTGATCGTCCGCAGCGGGAACCTGACGTCTATATCCTTAAGGTTATTTTCACGGGCGCCGCGTACAGTTATGTAACTGTGCCATTTACGGCGGATAGCAGGTGTCTCTATACTGAGCGCCCCTGTCATGTAAGCGGCTGTCAGTGAGCTATTTTTCTTCGGGAACCTGACGGTGCCCTGGTAGATAATCTCACCTCCATGGGTGCCGGCAGCAGGTCCCATATCAATAATCTGGTCGGCCGCCCTGATGATCTCCTCCTCGTGTTCCACCACAATGACCGTGTTGCCAAGGTCACGCAGTTCCTTAAGTACATTGACAAGCAACGCGGTGTCACGAGGGTGGAGTCCGATGCTGGGTTCGTCAAGGATATAAAGAGAGCCCACCAGGCTGCTTCCGAGAGAAGTGGCCAGGTTGATGCGTTGCGATTCACCACCCGAGAGGGTGTTGGACAGCCTGTCTAGGGTAAGATAGGAGAGCCCCACATCCACGAGGAATCCCAGCCGTTGCTGTATCTCCTTCAGGAGGCGGCCTGCAATCTCCTTCTCCTCACCGTTGAGTACCAGGTGTCCGAAGAAGCTGTGCGCTTCGCTGATGGGAATGGAGGTGACCTCAGTTACAGACCTGCCGCCAACTTTAACGTAGCCCGCCTCCCTGCGCAGACGCATCCCTCCGCATTCAGGACATGACCGTTTGCCCCGGTAGCGGCTGAGCATGACCCTGTACTGTATCTTGTATTTTTTCTCTTCAAGGTGCTCGAAGAAGCGGTTCAGCCCGAAGAAGTACCTGTTGCCGTTCCATACCAGCGCTTTCTGCTCAGGTGTCAGTTTATACCAGGGCTTATGAATGGGAAAGTCGAATTTGTCGGCACTGTAGATGAGCCTGTCCTTCCACTGCTTCATTATTTCCCCGCGCCAGCAGGCTATGGCATTGTCATAGACAGAGAGATTTTCATCAGGGATGACCAGGCTCTCGTCTATCCCTATTATTTTCCCGTAGCCCTCGCAGACAGGGCATGCTCCCAGCGGAGAGTTGAAGCTGAAGAGATGCTCTGTCGGCTCCTCGAAGGTTATACCGTCTTCCTCGAACCTGTCAGAGAACCTCACCGTCTGGGTCGTCTCCTCATCGGTCACGGTCAGGTTTATTTCGCCTCTTCCCGTCAGGAATGCCGTCTGCACCGAGTCGGCCGCACGACTGAGTTCCTCCGGTGAGTCACCGGCAGCAAACCTGTCAATAATTAGCTCCGCGCTGCGCATCCCCGCCATCAGTTCTGCCGTTCCTGCATCATCAAGTCTTATGACACCCTTTTCGGTGCTGATACGGTTGTATCCCTGCTGGATAAGGAATTTTATATATTCAGCCGGATCTACATTCTCCGGCACTGCAATGGGAGCAGTAAGCACCACCCTTGTTCCGGGAGTCAGAGTGGCAAGGTAATTGACAACGTCATCAACGGTGTGACGCCGCACTTCCCGTCCTGATACCGGAGAAATTGTCCGTCCCACGCGGGCCCAGAGAAGGCGCAGATAGTCGAATATCTCCGTGGAGGTTCCTACGGTTGACCTTGGATTCCTTGTGTTGACTTTTTGTTCTATAGCGATGGCAGGAGGGATGCCGTTTATGAAATCAACGTCGGGTTTGTTCATCCTGCCCAGGAACTGCCGGGCATAGGAGGAGAGGCTTTCCACATACCTGCGCTGACCCTCGGCATATATTGTATCAAATGCCAGTGAAGACTTGCCTGATCCGGAGACGCCGGTGATGACCACAAGGCTGTTTCGTGGTATTGAGAGGGAAATCTCCCTGAGGTTGTGCACACGCGCTCCCTTTATCTCAATATTGCCCTTCATTCTGCCCTGGTTGATAAGTTGGCAAAATTAACAATTTTGAATTTACTATTTTTTGTTTTCTTTGTCTCAGTCAGAAATGAAACAAAACGGAATACCACCCCGTATAAGCCATCAGTTAACAAGAAAAAAACCAACAACGAAACAAAGGAGGACCGCCTATCGTATAACTCTACCCGAAACCAATAATAGAGTTAGATATGAAGAGCAAAATGACCGATTATGAGCTGATTACAAGCTTCATGAACGGTAATGAGAGAAGCATAGAGCTGCTCATCCTCCGACACAAAAGTAAAGTCTATTCCTATATAAGCCTTTACATCCGCAACAGGGACCTGGCCGATGATATTTTCCAGGACACATTCCTCAAAGTAGTTCAGTCAATACGCTCGGGCCGTTACCAGGACGACGGCAAGTTTATCTCCTGGGTGATGAGGATTGCTCACAACCTTATTATTGATCACTTCAGGCATGAGAAGCAGATGGG
>MTKZ01027233.1_pt1 | contig 22933 bp, 22 predicted proteins | sample 1042781 | NCBI WGS metagenome assembly MTKZ01 (sample SAMN06212207, study PRJNA360539) | anaerobic digester metagenome | biome: Wastewater treatment plant; material: sludge; isolation source: anaerobic digester fed with sludge from wastewater treatment plant | place: Denmark: WWTP Viborg ... | reverse complement strand
TAAAGTAAAACTTTTATATTTTCAGAGACAAATAATATTTGGTTAAATATAGATTTAGCCAGAAATAAATGGAGGAGTTAGATGAAAAATCCTGTATTGGCCATTTTGGCAATAATTCTTGGTTTAGTAGTAATGGTATTTCCCCTGGCGGGTCTGTTAGCTGTTGAGATGTTAACTAGTTTTGTGATTTTGATGATCGCTATCTGGCTTTTAATTGTGGGTGCATCTCAGATGGAGATCAGTAAGACTGCAGGCATTTTGAATGTGATATTGGGTATCATAGTTCTGATTGTTGGTATCGGTCTTATTTTCAGCCCAGCATTATTCGCTTTCTTAACAGGCTTCTTACTGTACATTGTGGGCATATTCATGATAGTAGCAGGCATAATTGCTCTACTTTCCCGCAGTGCGTATAAAAATGCCACATGGGCAGGAATACTGGGAATAGTCCTGGGAGTTCTGTATATCATTCTAGGAACATTAGCCTTCGACCCTATATACTTGGGAATATTAATAGGTGCCTGGTTGATAATAAATGGTGTACTGGCATTGTTAGAGTAAATAAATCCAGCAAAATAGATATAAAGTTGAATGAACTTTAGTTCAACAGTTATCGAGAATTATTTTTTTTATTTTCTATTTATTTTTTTAGAAGATCTTTGATTTCTTCTATTTCGGATTTCATATCCTTTAAATCAAGCTTCAGCTCTTTAAGATTTTCTTCTTTTGCCATTTTTGATTCTAAGTTATTAATTTTTTCCTCAAGTTCTTTAATATAACCAATACCCGACTTGGCGAGTTTTTCACGATCTTCACGTAATTTAGTCATTAATGATGATGTTGTGGCGGCAGTTAATAAACTAGAGATCCCTATTGCACTGATCATCGAAATTATTCCAATTAAACGTCCCCATTGTGTGTCTGGCACCACATCACCATAACCAACTGTAGTGATAGTTTGAATAATATACCAGAATGAATCTTCGAAGGTTTTTACTTCTGGATTAACACCATTTTCCAATAAAAAGAAGGCCACTGAACAAAATAATAGTACCACCACGAAGAATGCAAAACCGTAAATCAGTCGACTTTTTTCTACAAATTCATCTACAGATCTACCCACCTGGCGGGCAGATAGGGCTAATGCGAATATTTTAATTAAACAGAGGATTTTAAGAATAATTGATGACTCGTTCATTCCCAGAAGAACGATTCCAATGAAATAAAAGGGAGTGATGGATATGAAACCGTTCCAATTCCTTTTTACATAAGTATTTTTTTTATGCCATCGCATTTTTATTAAATAACCCAATAAAAGTAGTAAACTGGTGATCAAGTCCAGAAAGACAATATTTTGAAATGAAGATGATCTGACGGGTAGAAAAATGCTTATAAAAAGTAGAAAACCGTCCAGGAAGATAAATACAATGAATATTATTTCTAGTAACAGTTCTAACTTACGATTCATAATTCTCCTTTAAGTTTTTTAACAGATATCTTTTATGTTTTATTTTCTTTTGTTTCCAATACTCCCTATTTCAATCAAATTATATTCCTGTACTTTTCTAAAGTCCTAGATTTGAAGGCTATTTCGACCTCTGCTTGGAGGTGTTTTATATCAGAAATTATCCAGTTCAGGTAATTTTCCAGATTATCTGGCACATCACTGGACTCTGCATTGAATTGTAACCTATCAATTTTTGCTCTAGGAAGAATTATATTTTTCTCAACTGATAATGCCAATTCATTAAGTGCATTGATCGTTTGCTCCTTGAAACGGGAAATATCTGGTAAAGATTCACCAGATTCAATTATAGCTGCCACTGCAGTGATATCTGATCCCAATTTCCTGTTAATTGCATTCAATCCATGATAGATCTGTACATCACTGTTCACATCCTCAAAGGTATCTTCAATCTTTTTAATGGATGATTCCAAGTTTTTTTCTTCTAACATATAATTTCTAAAGCATGAAACTGCTCTTCCATGATTATAATTCGTATTTTGATGGTGAATAACATTTTTTAGGTACTCACTGTTGGTGCGAATGTTCCTGGCAACTTGTTCCGGAAGGTTTACCTTCATCCTGCTGGGTAGGATCATATAAGAACAGAAGAATGCTATGATAGCACCAACGCATATATCAATCATCCTGGCAACTGCATTTTCCCACAACAGCCCTGTAGGCCATAAAAGTACCACGAAAACAGTTATAGTCATAACAGAAAGTCCCATATATGTAGGATAGAATGCTCGGAATAAAAAAAGCATCAAAAATCCAAGCCAGACAAGCATCTGGTGGGGGAAGACAAATCCAATGGCTATTGCAAGTATAATGGCTATGAAATTAAATGAAACCCTTAAAATAATGTTGTTAATGGTACTGGTAACATCTGGTTTGATAATAATTAAGATACCCATTGTGATCCAAATTGCATCACGATCATGGGATAAATAAACCGCTAAAAGGCCCAGAGTCATAGCTAAGGTGAATCGCAAAGCATGGCGTATGTATAAATTATCAAGGTTAAAATTAGCAGATAGAACATTTTTTAGGGTGTTTCTAGGAGATATTATTTTCTTTTTTTCTGAAGTGGGATATTCCATTAAAAGTAACGCATTGGCTCTCTTTATAATGTTTTTAATATCATTGGATAGCTGCATTATTGTCCCTGTATCTGGATCTCCAGAGTCCAAAATTTTTTCCATATTTTCTATTTCATCGTCGATCGATCCAGTTTCTACAGGTTTTGAATCATTTTTTATGCTGGATGCTATTCCCTGGCTCGTTTCATTGCTAGTATCAATAAATTTCTCAAATAAATCAAGGGATTTTCCTGATAACCTTGATAAAACGAGTTTGCTATATTCTCTGAATCCAGTGAGATATGTACCAACCCTGAAAAGTTCATAATCCCTAGAATCAAGAGATAAATCCGATAATGCCTGTCGAATTGATAAAACATTTTCCAGAGAGGTTTCTGGACTGAAAGGCGATGAAATCATTTTCAAAAGATCTTTTTTACTTCCCCCTAGTTTGGGTATTAAAAGGATGGAACCAATTAAGTAGGCTAAAATTATGTAAAGGCCCCAGTCCATGGTGGAAACATCTCGGTTTACCAACAGCACTGACATAAAGTATCCGCTGAATATAATGAAACCAAAAAGACCAGCTGTTTCACTAAAAATATACAAGGAAAGACTGAAAAAAGCCCAAACAACTGTGAAAAATAGAAACACAGGCAAGCTTGCAAGGGCAAGTGAAGAACTAATAAATGCTAAAAGAGTCATTAAAAATCCTATAAGTACCATAGGAACAATCTTACGTAATGGTAATGGAACATCAATGATTATCGTGGCTATGAGGGTGGAAAACATTATGGCTTTGATCCCCTGTTCAAAACCGATAAATTTAGCTATTAAACCGGCAAAAACCATCAAAATAATTGATTTGATCGCTGATTTCCACCGCGGTTTACCCGTAGGTTGGGAAAGTGTTCTCAATTTGCCAATGAAACCTTTCTTTTTCAATCGGACACCCCATTGTTGTAAATTATACTTTCGTTAATATATTATGTGCTGTTAGATTTCATTAAAAATTGCACTGGTTCTTGATTTATAAATGCATTCTTTAATAATGTTTTATTGTGGATCACTACCCCGAATTGTATGTTAAATTTCTCATAAGCATTTATTCTCTTAATACACGTATATTTAATAGAAGATAATTATTTAGGGGATTAGAAAGATTGAGTAGGAAAAATAGCAATATATCTTATCTTTTATAGTTTTTATTCCCTATTGATATGATAACCAAACGATATTATGACTTTTATCAATAGTCATTGAGTTTTAAAAAATTATATATGAAACGCTACAATACATTTTTTAAGATCACTAATTTTCTAACATTTATTCTCGAAGTATATAAATGATATAATACATTTTGAGAACTAAAATGGTTCAAATATGAAGAAAAAAAATGCGAACACTCTTAAATACATGCAGAAGGTTCAAAGAGGCATGAACCATTGGCGCCATAAAATAGGCAGCCCGGAATTCAATCATAAAGATTTCCAAATTGAATATGTCGAAGTCACTATTCCTGGATTAGATCCTGCTTTTCATGATTATCGTCTGGCAAACATTTCTGACATACATTTAGGGCAGTGGATTACTCCCAAACATCTTGAAGGTGTTATAGATCTTCTTAATAAACAAAAACCAGATTCTATTACCATAACGGGTGATTTTGTTTCATATATATTGGATGATGTTGCCCAGGATCTCGAAAATTCTTTAAAAAGGTTAAAACCTAAAGAATCCACCATTGCAGTCTTGGGAAACCATGATCACTGGTTAGATGCTGATAAAATACGCGAAATATTAGATAGAAGTAATATAATTGATGTTAGCAATGATTTTTATACTATTTATCATGATGATGCTCCGCTACACATAGCCGGAGTGGATAGTGTGATGTTGGGAATGCATCGTCTGGATCTGGTTATGAAAAAACTTCCCGAAGAAGGTCCAGCCATACTCCTGGCTCATGAACCTGATTTTGCAGATATAAGCTCTAGTACTGGGCGATTTAGTCTTCAAATATCTGGTCACTCCCATGGTGGACAGTTTCTCATTCCAGGATTGGGCACATTTATTAGGGGGCCTCATTTCCTTAAATATCCTGCTGGGAAGTATATGGTGGGAGATATGATCCAGTATACAAGTAGAGGGCTGGGAACTAATGTATTCTGGTTGAGGATTAACTGTGACCCTGAAATCACTGTCTTTGAACTAAAATGTCCTGAAGACTAATATATGTTAAATAGTCCATATGGGGATAAATCCGATGGATNNGAAGATATGGAAAAATATGTTTTGGATTGGCAGGGTCAAGTTAAGGACCGTTCCAGATTCTACTGGTTAGGCCGCACACTGGTTATGTGGATTGGAGGGTTCCTGGGTTTTGTAATTATAGACTATTTATCTGTGGGTTTATACTTTGATAATTTCTACACGGCTTTCTTTGCTGCAGGATTAGTTGGGCTTTTAAATGCTTTATTTTGGCCTTTCCTAGCAAGAATTCTCCTGCCCTTCATGGTCTTCACTGTAGGGATAGGAGCTCTCTTACTAAATGGTTTCCTAATATGGGTGGCAAGTGATTTTTTAGGTGGATTTACCATTGGAGGCCCAGCTTTAATACTGACTCCCATTGCCATGGCTGCTGTTACAGCATTTTTATCAGCTATTTTAACCATTGATGATGATGCCACATATTATAGGAGTGTTATTCGAAATGTTAAAAAAGGAAAAATTAAACTTAAAGGGAGAAATGGAGTCATATTCCTGGAAATAGATGGTCTTGCCCTTAATATATTAAATGAAGCGATTAATAAAGGTTATATGCCCACCCTCCAAAAATGGTTAGAGGAGGGAACGCATAAGGTCAGTGGCTGGGAAACTGATCTTTCAAGTCAGACTGGAGCTAGCCAGGCAGGTATACTGCATGGTAATAATCAGGATATTCCTGCATTTCGGTGGGTTGAAAAGGATAAAAATAATAAAATAATGGTTTCAACGGGATTATCTGATGCTCCCCTAATTGAAAAACGGATTTCTGATGGGAATGGACTTCTAAAAAATAATGGAGCCAGCAGGAGTAACCTTTTCTCCGGCGATGCTGCTGATGTTATATTCACTTATAGTCAGCTTAAAAACCTGGAAAGGTTTTACACACGTGCCTGGTACTATGTATATTCTAATCCATCTAATTTTGCCCGTATCCTTGCATTATTCTGTTGGGATGTTTTCCTTGACTTTGCATCTCAATTCGTACACTTAATAAGGAATGTAAAACCCCGCATCAGACGAGGTTTGATTTATCCATTTGTAAGAGCTGGAGCCAATGTATTTTTACGAGAAGTAACAACTGCAGTTCTTATTGGTGATATGTTAGAGGGTGAAGTTGATGTTGCTTACGTAACTTATCTAGGTTATGATGAAATAGCCCATCATTCAGGAGTTAGGGATTGGGATGCATTTTATGCCCTTAAAAAATTGGATAGGCAGTTTCATCGTTTGGAAAATGCCCAAAAATATGCGCCGCGGCCTTATCAACTTGTGGTGCAGTCTGATCATGGGCAAACCAATGGTGCCACTTTTTTGCAGAGGTATGGGTTGACCTTGGAGGATTTGGTAAGGGATTTAATGCCTCCGGAAACGATGATTTATAGTGAACTTTCCTCTAATGAAGACCACTTTGGTCAGGCTATTCAAAATCCTCTTGAAGATAGTAAACAGTATATAAAAGGTAAACGTGAACTTGTGGCTGATGAAAGCAAATATATTTTTGATAGAGCTGTAAGAAAGGTTGATGATACGCCTTTGATAAGAGGTAAAGTTTTGGATTACTTACAACGTCATAATATTAGTAAAATCTCTAAAAAAACACTATCTTCAGAAGAAGCTCAGGTTATTGTTCTTGCCTCAGGGAATCTGGGATTGATTTATCTCACCGACCACGTTGAAAGACTAACTTTTGAACAAATAAAAACTCTTTATCCGGATTTAATCCCGGGGCTTGTTCAACATGAGGGAGTGGGATTTATAATGGTCAGATCTCGTGATTTCGGTCCAATGGCAATGGGGAGGGAAGGAATACACTATCTTAAAGATGGCACAATTGAAGGTGAAGATATATTAACTCCTTTTGGGCCAAGGGCCAGTAAACATCTTTCACGGACTGATAGTTTCAAATATGCTCCTGATATTCTGGTCAACAGTTTTTACGATCCGGTAACTAATGAAGTTGCAGCTTTTGAGGAGTTAGTTGGTAGTCATGGTGGTTTAGGTGGTGAACAAACCCAACCATTTATTTTATACCCTTCTGATTGGGATATGGACTCTGAAGAGATTATTGGTGCAGAAAATTTATATAAAGTGCTTAAAAATCAGTTAAACAAATTATAATTATTTTTTTTATCTGGGGTTTTTCAAATATTAAAAGAAGGCTTAAAAATTATATTATAAAACTCAATTAAATTATATTAGTGAACTAAAACAAGAATAGTAAGAAATAAAAGAATTAATGGGATTATTCTCCTTCAGTTATGGGTATTTTCCAGAGATAACCTACTTTTTTCCCGTTTAATTGTTTATTTTTACCTTTCTTTTTAGTTAATTGGGCTTCAGTCCCTTCCCAAGATTCAACGTTTTCATCAAGGTATTTGGCGATTTCTTCACTATATTTTTTGGTCCCAATGGTGTAGATATCACTTTTGTTACGGATATAGCTTATCCCATCACCCTTCTCTTCCATTATCTTTGAAATTTCCATTATTTTTTTATAAAAATCTACAGACATTATAAATTCTCCTATTTTTCGGTTATTGTTATTCCTGATTCTAATTACGGCATTTATAAGATGATGCAGTATAAAATTTCTATTTAATCCATGTACCTTCAACTCTAAAATAAAAAATGTGAAAATAGAAGCTATATTTCACATATTATTTACTTTAATGATGTATTAGAGTGTAACACCCATATCCAACTGCTCTGTGAGTTCTTTGTATCGGTTACGAATAGTTACCTCTGTAACTCCAGCTATATCTGCTACGTCACGCTGAGTTTTCCTTTCACCTAGGAGTACTGAGGCAATGTAAAGAGCAGCTGCAGCGACTCCTGTAGGTCCTCTTCCAGACGTTAAACCTTTTTCCATGGCTTTTTCAATGATTTCTATGGCTTTGGATTGAACTTCTCCTGAAAGATTTAATTCACTGGCAAAACGAGGGACATAGTCCACTGGGCTGGTTGGTGGTAGTTTAATGTTCAGTTCCCTGGTCAGGAAACGATAAGTTCTACCAACTTCTTTTTTACTCACTCTGGATACTTCTGCGATTTCATCCAGGGTTCGGGGGACGTTGCACCTTCTGCAGGCTGCGTAAAGTGAGGCTGCTACCACTCCTTCAATGCTACGTCCTCTGATAAGTTTGTTTTCCACTGCATTTCGATATACTACTGATGCTGCTTCCCTGACACTTCGTGGAAGTCCCAGTCTAGAGGAATCACGGTCCAGTTCAGACAGGGCAAAGGCCAAGTTCCGTTCGGTTGCACCAGAGATCCTTATTTTTCTTTGCCATTTTCGTAGACGGTACCACTGGGCTCTGTTCCTGGCTGGGATGTCCCTACCGTAGATATCTTTATTTCTCCAGTCGATCATGGTGGAAAGACCTTTATCGTGAATGGTGTAAGTGATAGGTGCACCTACCCTAGTTCTTTTATCACGTTGTTCATGGTCGAATGCTCTCCATTCTGGGCCCATATCAACTAAGTTATCGTCAATTACCAGGCCACAGGCACCACACACGATTTCGCCACGCTCATGATCATTTATAAGTTTTTCAGATTGACATTCTGGACATTTTGTCTCGATTTTTTCAATCTCAGACATGTCCTGTTTCATCTGTTCTTTTCCCGAAACTTCCGTCTTTTTGGTGATTTCAGGAACGTTTTCAACTAATTCTTCTTTCGTTTCCGTCGCCCCCATTTCTTCTTGGCTTGTTTAGGTACATAAAGACTATCTCCAACTCGGTTTTCAAACTTTTTAGAATTTCTTGCATGGATCTTTACTGAGATGTAGGGATCCTTAGTTGGTCCGAAAACGTCGTGAATAAAACCTACTTTCTTTTTACGAGAGTTAAAAACAGACAGCCCCAATGCAGGGGTTTGATTTGATCGGAGTATAATTCGCCCTCTGTTGGACAGATGCAGTATATTCCCAAGTTTCTTCATGCACTAAACCGAAAATCTTATATACTAATAATCTTCAGAAACCCCTATATAAATGTTTCGATAGCTTTATAAAAAAAGATCACTAAATGTCTGAAAATATTCTCTATGCTCCACTATTAATAACTTCATGGTGTGATATTACTTTTGTTTTTAACTTTTCGCCCATAATAGAGGGCTGCAAAAGCTCCAATTAATGTGGGAACAACATAACTAGCTAAACGATCTATGAGGCTGGCAGCCATTACCACATCTCCTGAAACGCCCACAACTGCAAAAAGAGCAATTAATGTCCCTTCTCGTATGCCCCAAGCTCCAGGGAGTAGAGGTAGGAGTGAAATCAGAATTCCAATAGTGTAGATAATCACCAGGGGTATTATTGGGGGGTATACTCCTAAAGAACCAAAACAGACATACATCCTAAACATATCTAAACCCCACATTGCAAAGGAAAGGAGAAAAGCCACTAAAAATACATTACGATCTTTTAGTGCTGTTATAAATCCAGTGGAAAAACGATTAATATAGATAACAATTTTTTCTCTTATTACACTAAATGAAATATCCTTTTTTGTTAAACGGATAACCGTTGGATAGATTGATTTAGCAATGGAAATAATTATCTTTTCTGTCATTTCTTTACGAAGTCCCGCATAAATGAGTATAGCAAATAAAACGATAGAAACGATGATCATAACAATAACTAAGACTTGAGTAAACGGAGGTATTTTCCAGGAAAGCACAAAAAGGGCGGCAATTATTGATATTAAGACAAATGGGAGAAATTCAAAAACTCGATCAGCGGTAGATGTTGCAAATCCAATTTCAAATGGCGTACCTTCAACTTCTCTTAAAAGATATGCTCTAAGTGGTTCTCCACCTGCAGCGCTCGGTGTGACATTGTTTCCAAACAAACTAGCTAAGAGCATCATGAGAAGTCTGCTAAACTTAGGGGCGGTGTCTACCACACCCAGGATCATCTTCCATCTGGCAGTCCATACCAGGATGATTCCTGCCTCCATAATAAAATTTAGGGCAATCCATTCCCATTTAGCTCTTTTTAAGGTTGTAATAACGTCATTAAAGCCAATGAGAAAAGTCATGGCGAAAATCAAAAAAGCAGCCACTGCAAAGGTGGTTAATATTTTCCATTTATGTTTTTTGATTATTTCATACGTGTCCTGCATTAAGCACCTCTAAAAGCTTTAAACACTTAATTAAAAGATTTGGCAATGATAGAAGGGTATTCAAATTGGAGTTGAAAAAGATTTGATTTTTGTTCAATAATTGGGAAAAGATTTTATTAATTTAAATGCCTAAAATATCGGACAATAATGTGCCTTCTTCTAGTTGGCGGAGTATTTTATCTTCATTCTGTTTAATTTTTACTGCATCACTTATTACCATACTTGCGATTTCTTTGTCTATTACAACCACTCCACAGTCATCACCAAAAACCCAGTCTCCAGGCTTAACTTCCACCCCGCCACAATCAAGATTTATATTAGTTTCTCCATTGGCTTTTGGTTGTCCTGCATTGGGAACTACTGATCGTGAAAATACAGGGTAATTAAGATTGCGAACAGCCCCTATGTCTCTCATGGCACCATAGATGATTGTGCCACCAAGACCCCTTATTTGGGAGTTTTTTGAAAAGAGTTCGCCCCATACAGCAATTTCATCTCCATCACAGGATATAAAAATAATTTCACCTTTCTTGGCAGTTTCAATGGCCTTAAGTGGGGTTCCCCAGTCATCTTGTTTAGTCTTTACAGTAACAACCCTCCCTTTAATTCTCAAATTTTTTTTAATGGGTTTAATCCCAGGAACAACCCCATATTCTCCAGTCAAATTTTTCAAAGCATCTGATATCTGGGAAGTTGTAAGATCTAGACTTTTAATTTCCCAATCAAGGGGGTCATGATCTTTTTTGGATGAAAACTGATCTAGTAAAGAATCAGGGGAAACTTCAATTTTTTTGGCCATAAGATCAGTCCTGAGGAGTGGTTACTTCTTCAACCATGGTTTTCCCTGCTACGACTTCATCAACACTGTGTATGGAGCCGCCGTACTGTTCTATAGCTTGAGTAATTTCCTCAAAGTTTAAATCATTACCCTGCATTGTAACCTTAATGTTCTCAGTTTCCTTATCAATTTCCATTAGGGTAACATTAACCCCTTCTACACCTCTCACTTCGCTTAAAAATTTAGCGAAATATGGTAGTGTCGGTTCGTGTGGTTTTAAAATGTCTAAAACTATTCTAATAAGACCTTCTGCCAATCTTAGGCCCTCCAGTATATTATAATATCTATTTTCATTTACATTTTTATGTATAATTACTATATAAATTCTTTATTAAGGATATAATAAAACTTCGTGCCAACTGAAAACATTATAAACTCGTGAATATTATTTAATAATGCTTTCAACTGTTCTATGCTTCTTTGAATTACTCCATAAATCCCTATTAGTTGTGTCTGACCATATTACTGATTTTCAACAATTTAGGTGGGGAAGAATAATGGTTTAATTACTTCAATTTTATATAGGAGATAATGTATAATATTTTAACAGATACTTATTTAGCACCATCAAAAGGGCTTATCATGAGTTTTATTAAGTTGTCTAGTGTAATCGAAGAGCTTAAGATCTGTGGGGAACATGGAATCCCCTTTCTTATTGAAGGTCGAAAGGATGAAAAGGCCTTAAAAGAGTTGGGGGTAACTGGAAATTTCTTAAAAGTTTCCGGATCAGGACTAAAACTCTTTGAGATTGCAGAGATAGCAGCTCAATCATCATCACGAGTGGTTATACTTACTGACTTTGATAGAAAAGGCAATCAACTTGCCAAAAGACTATCAGAAGATATTCAAAGTCTTGGTTCGCACCCTGACCTTAGTTTCAGGAGAACTATCATGGGTATTACCCGTCGCTTTATTAAGGATATTGAGAGCCTCCCTCGGCACCTGGAGCAACTGGAACTTGAAGAAAGCCCATCTGGTGGGCAATGGTATTACTATCATTAATAGTATTCCCAGATACTGATCTTCAGGCTGCATGTATTGATAGCCTCATTTTATCAGTAGTATCTATACATTGATGGAGGCCCAAATATGGGAACTAAAGAAGAAATCAGTACAACTAAATATCTTATTCATGCTCAAATAAATGCTAACGGGATCGTGGAAAAACCGGACGTGGTGGGAGCCATTTTCGGACAAACCGAAGGACTTTTAAGTAACGATCTGGATTTAAGAGAACTACAAAAAACTGGACGAATCGGCCGAATAAAGGTTAATATTAACTCAAAAGCAGGCAGATCCAAAGGGGAAATAGTGATCCCATCCAGTCTGGATCGGGTGGAAACTGCCATTCTGGCAGCATCACTGGAGACCATAAACCGAGTTGGGCCCTGCGAAGCCTACATACAAGTTAACAAAGTGGAAGATGTAAGGGCTGTTAAAAGGCGAAAAGTAGTGGACCGTGCAAAGGAACTTTACAAGGGAATGATGGAAGAAGTCACTCCTGAAAGCCTCAAAATGATTGAAGAGGTTAAAGAAGCCATGCGCATACATGAAATAACTGATTTTGGCCACGATAAACTTCCTGCCGGCCCTAATGTGGCATCTTCAGATGCTATATTGGTTGTTGAAGGTCGTGCCGATGTTTTAAACCTACTCCGTTATGGTGTTAAAAATGCCATAGCTGTTGAAGGAGTCAGCGTCCCAAAAACCGTAGCCGAATTAATCAAGAAAAAGACGGTGACTGCATTTTTAGATGGAGACCGTGGTGGTGACCTCATTTTAAAGGAACTTCTCCAAGTAGGGGAGCTAGATTATGTTACCAGAGCTCCTCGTGGTAAAGAAGTGGAAGACCTCACCAAAGATGAAGTAATGGTGGCATTAAGGGATAAAATACCAGTAGAACAGATTTACCATGATATGGGAATAAAAATGGATAAACCTGAGAAGAAGGCTGCAGATAAAACTCCTGACAAGATCAAATTACTAAAAGGAATACTTAAAGATGTGGAAGGTTCAGGAAACGCAGAGATTCTGGATGATGCCCTTAACATTCTTAAGGAAGTTAAAGTAGAATCACTTTATGATGAACTAAAAGCTTTACAAAATGATGGCGCATATGCAATTGTCTTTGATGGTGTTGTCAGTCAAAGGCTAATTGACATTGCCAAAGACAAAGGAGTCAAACAGATTGTTGCTGTTCGAATGAGTGAAGTGGTTAAAAAACCAAGTCCTTTAAAGATTATCACCGGCAGATAGTCCTTTAATATTGTTTTAGGGTAATAATATTTAGGAATTAGTTCAATAAGGCCGATCCGAAATAACCTTCGGATTGGCTAGTTAATTTTTTTTGCACTGGTATTGACATTAGATTTATAAATTTTTAACTTACTACTTTTTTTTATCTAGTTTCAAAGTCTTTATTAGGAGAATCATGCTATTTACTTATATTAAGTTGATAAATGGAAAGATTTAATTATTCTATAGGAAATATTCATATATACAAAGCCTAAATTTGTTTTAAAAATATTAAAAAATTTATTATTGATAATATGAACCATTATTCCGAGGGAAACTGGAAACTATCCAATGGGGATCCCAATAATATCGAAAGATTTGAAGGCAACACTTCCAATTACCTCCCTGAGAAGAATTTTTTAGAAGTTTATGATCTTCCAGAAATGATGGAAGACTATCTTTTTGAACTGGAAATACGAAACTACTCTCATAACACCATCAAAACATACCGTTCCATAATCAGTAATTTCTACAATTTTTTGAAGGACGTAAAAGAGCTTAATAATGAAAAACAGGTTTTAAGGGGATTCAAACGTTATATACACTATTTAAAACGTGAAAAAAAGGTTTCTCAAAATTACATTTACTTGGTAACAGTAGTCGTTAAAAAGTTTTTTGAGTTTGCAGGAATCCACATCCTTGAAGAGGTGAAAACTCCAAAAAGAACCAAATCATTACCTAAATCTCTGAATGAGGATGAAGTTAAAAGTCTTATAAACGCTCTGGATAGTTATCATCCTGTGGACTCAGATTCTCCCTCATCCGAATCTTTAAAGCTCCGAAATAAACTGATATTGGCTTTGTTATATTCTTCTGGATTAAGAGTGTCTGAATTGGTGACCTTAGAAACTAACAACGTTGATCTCGATGAAAGAACAATCCGAATCAGGGGAAAGGGTGAAAAGGATAGAATTGTCCTTTTTGATGATGCTACCCGAGAAATATTGGAAGAATATCTTCAAAAACGATCCTGTGACAGTGAATACATTTTTGTCAATCGTCATGGAAACCATCTTACTCCCCGTTATGTTCAAATGATGATCAAAGACTACGCAAGGGTCGCAGGCATAAAAAAGAAAGTAACTCCTCATATTCTACGTCATTCTTTTGCTACACATTTATTAAAAAATGGTGTGGATATTCGTGCTATTCAACAACTTTTAGGCCACTCTAACTTGTCAACAACTCAGATTTATACCAGCGTAGATATGGAAACCCTAAAAAATGTTTATGATCGTGCTAAGTTAGTTTAATCTCATTTTCAACTTAATATAAGGCTAAACTGGTCAAAGTATGCGTTTCATGGAAAATACACTTATTTTAATTATGATTTCAATTATTTTAATTTCAGTTACAGTCACGTCTTTTAACTCTTCCAAAGAGCAGAATTTCGAAAAACCACTTAAACTCTCACAAGTCAAATATTGGGCCTATCAAATTCAGGGAATAGAGAATCCTGGCGTAGTCGGCGAACTTTCTAATTCTAATTACGATATGCTGGTTGTTGAACCCACCAGAACCGACTGGTCATGCAATGACACTAAAAATTTTGATACCAAAAGAATGGTTAAACATCTAAAAAGTTCAAAAGCTAGTGATAAAATCCATAAAAAGCTTGTTATAGCTTATGTGAATATTGGTGAAGCTGAGGATTGGCGTTGGTATTGGAAATGGTCTAAATGGCAATCTTGCGGGACACGGCCTAAAAATCTTCCAGATTATATCCTTGTTCCGGATCCTGATGGGTGGAGTGGAAATTTCCCAGTTGCTTACTGGGATCCAGAATGGAAAGATACCGTGATCCATGGGAAAAATCAGGATTTCAGCACGGTTAGCGATTATGAAAGTGTGATTGATGAAGTTATTGATGATGGTTTTGATGGTGTTTACCTTGATTGGGTTGAAGGTTATGAAAACGAAGCGGTTATAGCCGAAGCAAAGAAGCAAGGCAGGGATCCAGAATTAGAGATGATAAAGTTCATAACAGAAATCAGGAATTATGCCAAATCCAGAGATCCTGATTTTGTGATAATTCAACAAAATGGGGTAGGTTTATGTGAGGGACATTCTGAGCTATTTTCTATTATTGATGGTATTTCACAGGAGGCCATATGGTATGATGGAACTGCTTTTGATGATTGGAATGCCCAGGATGGCTATGATGTTCCAACAGATCCAATGCTAACAAATCATTACTTGGATTATCTTAAAATGTATCAGAACGCAGGGGTGACTGTTTTTAACTGTGAATATGCGTTATATTATTCAAATGATGCCTATGAGAAGTCTAAAAATCTTGGATTCATTGCCTACTGTACCAGAAGATCTTTATCAAATATTACTACCGTTCCTCCATTTTAAATCAATTAATACATTATCCTTTAAATATGATATTTTCCTGGTTTTGTTATATAGTTGTTAAAAAATAGTGAAATTAAGTAATTTTATAATAAATATTTATAAGAATGTAATAATATAATATTGTCTAAGATATCAACCATTTAGTAATTTTGCTTTTTTCCATAACTGTTCAGATAATTCGATGAATGAACGTTTTTTAAAAAAATTCATGAAAAAAAATATTTAGACCGATATCAATATAAGATATCCATAATAAATATCTAAATTAAATATCGAAATCAGATATTAAAATAGTAGAGGTACTAACTATTATGTTAAATAGAAAATTCTTCCTGGGATTTATCAGGATCCACATACTCTATCATGCAAGTAAAGAAGAAATTTACGGTGTTCAAATGATTGATCAACTTAAAAAACATGGTTATCATGTGAGTCCAGGTACAATGTATCCTATTCTTCATTCTCTGGAAAATGAGGGCTTTTTGAAAAGTAGAAAAGAAAATGTTCGTGGAAAAATAAGGAAATATTATAAAATAACCTCCAAAGGAGAAAGAATCCTTCATGAATCTCGTCATAAAATTAAAGAACTCGTAAAGGAAGTTATAGCTAAATAAAATCGTGTAATTTAACGTTATACATTATTTTGGTTGATTATTAGAGTAGAGAAGGGGTCAGTTAGGTCATGATCAATCTAAAATCAAAGCTCTCCAGGGATGATCTTAAGGATAATGCCCTTCGATTCATAGTTCTGCTTGGGTTTGTTAGTTTATTGGCTGACATGACCTATGAAGGTGCTCGAAGCATCACTGGCCCGTATTTGGGGTTATTAGGGGCTAGCGCTGCTACAGTTGGTTTTATTGCTGGTTTTGGTGAATTGGTTGGATATGCTCTTCGATTTGTCTCCGGATATCTGGCGGATAGGACAAAGAGATACTGGGTCCTGACGATAATAGGCTATGCTGTTAATCTTCTGGCAGTACCCCTACTAGCACTTGCTGGAAACTGGCCAATGGCAGCTATTCTGCTCATTGCTGAGAGAATGGGGAAGGCTCTTCGCACACCTCCTCGTGATGTGATGTTGTCCCATGCCACATCACAGATAGGCCGTGGATGGGGATTTGGACTTCACGAAGCCATGGATCAAATCGGAGCCATATTGGGGCCTCTTATGGTGGCAGTTATCTTATATTTCTATGGTAATTATCAAACTGGTTTTGTGTTCCTGCTTTTACCCGCCATCCTGGCCTTAACAGTCCTTATAACCTCAAGACTTCTTTACCCACGTCCTCATGATTTGGAGGTGAATCCTACTAAACTGGAAACTAAGGGTTTGAGGAGTGTTTACTGGATATACATAGTTGCTGTTATTTTCATAGCTTTGGGATTTGCCGATTTTCCTTTGATTGCCTATCACTTCCAGAATGTAGGGATAGTCTCTCCTGTGGTAATTCCTATTTTTTATGCGGTGGCCATGGGGATAGATGCGCTCGCAGCCCTTATATTTGGTCACTTATTTGATAAAATAGGCATGTGGGCATTAGCAATAGCAGTGATATCATCTGCATTTTTCGCTCCATTAGTTTTCTGGGGAGGTTTCAGCATGGCTTTGTTGGGCATGGCATTATGGGGTGTGGGCATGGGAGCGCAGGAATCCATTATGAGGGCGGCAGTAGCGGGAATGTCATCAGTGGAGATTAGAGGGTCTGCATATGGCGTATTCAGCACTATTTATGGTTTGTCATGGTTTATTGGCAGTTTTGCCATGGGAATTATCTATGATTTCTCTTTGAGTCTAATGGTAATGTTCTCCTTTTTGGTACAGATCATTGCAGCAGTACCATTGCTTTTAATTAGAAACTATAGTCCCTGATCATGCTTAACCATAAAAATAATATCTCACTCACCTTTCCAGCGGTCAGAAAAAAATCTATTATAATATGAAAATTCAAACATTAACATATTAAATGATGTTAGTTTGAGAAGAAACAGCGGAAAATATTGATAATTATTTATTACTGGCCATTAAAATTTTTGAGGGGTTTAATTGAGGAAATTTCCACGTCCATCCATAATTTCAAGTAAATGTATTGAATTTGAGGCTTGTCGTTATAATGGGCATATGATCAAAAGCAGTTTTATTAACCACCTTAAAAATCATGCAGATTTTTTCCCGGTTTGTCCGGAAGTTGAAATAGGTCTAGGAATACCCAGGGATCCCATCCACTTGGAAGAAGACAAAGACCAGATAATCTTGATCCAACCGTCTACTGGGGCTGATTACACAACTGAAATGTTGAATTTTGCAAGTTCTTTTTTAAGGTCAGTTAATATGGTAGATGGATTTATACTAAAAAATAAATCACCCTCGTGTGGTGTTAAAGCAGTCAAAATTTATCCACTTGGAGGCAATGCTCGTCCGAAGACTGATGGTGTTGGTTTATTTGCAGAGGCAGTGTTTAATTATTTTCCAAAGCTACCTGTTGAGGATGAGGGTCGGTTGCGGAATTTTCATTTACGTGAAAATTTCCTGACACGCATTTATACTTTTGCCGATTACCGAGAAAATGTCGAAAATGGCCATTTTCAGGATATTCTTGATTTTCACCGGAAAAATAAACTTTTGTTCTTATCATACAGTCAGATATATCTAAGAAAACTGGGAAGATTGGTCTCTGATTCAAGTAAAAAGCCCTTGCATGATTTATTATCTCAATATAAAAAGATCATGATGGAGATGCTTCTAATTGATCCTTTGCCACCTGCAAATGTAAATGTTTTAATGCACGCCTTTGGACACTTCTCCAAAGATATTAATCATCAGGAAAAATCATTTTTCTTAAATTCCCTGGAAAAATATCGTCAGGGCAGAATTCCTCTCCTAGTAATACAGAATTTGCTTAAATCATGGATAATTAGATTTGATAATGATTATTTGCACGATCAAACTTTTTTCGCACCTTATCCCGAAGATCTTATGGAAATAACGTTTATATAACGTATTCAAATCTTTTTATCGGAATTATGCGAACTGATAACGGATAGGAGAAAAATGATCCAAAAAGAACGTATTAAAAAACTAAATAACAATCCTCCAATGGGAGGAGATTATGTTTTATATTGGATGCAAGCATCTCCAAGATCACATTTTAATCATGCACTAGAACACGCTATAAATCAGGCTAACCGTCTTAAACAACCTTTACTGGCATATTTTGGAATTACAGAAAACTTTATTGAGGCTAATGGGAGACATTATCATTTTCTTCTTGAAGGACTTCTAGAAACCCAGATTTTACTTAGAGATAGGGGAATTAAACTGATCATAAGATTGTGTTCTCCCCCAGAGGGTGTAATTGACTTGGGTGAGAATGCTTCAATGGTAATTACCGACAGAGGATACCTGAAAATTCAACGTGAATGGGTTCAAAAAGCCGTCAGCATTATTAAATGCCCATTTCATCAAGTGGAAACCAATGTTGTTGTTCCCGTGGAGACTGCTTCATCTAAAGATGAATACTCTGCAGCAACCCTTCGCAAGAAAATAAATAAACGTTTAGATGATTTTTTAGTACCTCTCAAAATGAGAGTGATTCAAAAAAAATCTTTGGATATACCTGTTGATTCTGTATCACTAGATGATTTAAATAGTCTTATAAAACATATCGGTGTTGAAATTAATGTTAGGCCAGTAAATAAGTTTGTCGGAGGCAATAGCAGTGCTTTAATATTCTTAAACGATTTTTTGAAAAATAAACTCCACAAATATGAGGAAAGAAACGATCCTTCCAATGATTATACATCCCATATGAGTCCATACCTTCATTTTGGCCAAATTTCCCCACTATATATAGCATTAGAAGTCTTAAAAACGAATAGTATAGGAACTGGCTCTTACTTGGAAGAATTGATTGTGAGGCGAGAATTAGCAATGAATTTTGTTTTTTACAATGAAGATTATGATAACTTAAATTGTTTACCAGAATGGGCTCAGAAAACTCTAAACAAGCATCGTAAGGACTTAAGAGAATATTTGTATTCATTTACTGAGTTAGAAAATGCCAAAACTCATGATCCTTACTGGAATGCTGCACAGAAGGAACTGATATTCACAGGAAAGATGCACGGATACATGCGAATGTACTGGGGTAAGAAAATCATAGAATGGACTAGTGGCCCGGAAGAGGCTTATGATATTGCTCTTGCTCTGAACAACAAGTATGAGTTGGATGGTAGAGATCCCAATGGATATGCTGGGGTTGCCTGGTGTTTTGGTAAGCACGACAGAGCATGGAAAGAGAGGGACATATTCGGGAAGGTACGATACATGAATGCAAATGGATTACGTAGGAAATTCAAAATCCATCGTTATGTGGACGCAGTGGAAGAAAATATTTTTTGAAAGATACTTTTTTAAATATAATATTAATTCAATTAATCTCTTTTTATTAAATGAATAGTAATTCATGAAATTTTTATTTAAGATAACTATATATTAAGCATAGAATCTAATCATAAAAGGGGTTTATGAAGCTTTCATAACCTTTCAATGATTTTTTAAACATTCAAAATATGGATTGGTTAAAGTAACAATATCCACATATCCGCTCTATGAATATTTAAAGATGTAATTAAATGATTTAGTAGATTTTAGGATTGTTTAGAGTGTTATACACGCATGAGAGTGATAAAAATGGAAATCAGTATTGATAATTATTATCAGAAGAGATACTCGCTTTTCGCATGGCGTTCTAATACTTCACTGGTTAATAAAGTGATCATGGCCTTTTTCATGGCATGCATAACTGGAATAATGGCTCAGATAATTATACCATTACCCTGGACTCCTGTACCCATCACTGCTCAGACCTTTGCTGTTTTAATGGCGGGTGTTGTTTTAGGACGTTGGTGGGGTGGAATCAGCCAGTTGATTTATCTGGCAGTAGGCTTATTGGGGGTGCCCTGGTTTGCGGGTTTAACCGGTGGATACAGTATATTTTTAGGATCTACTGGTGGATACCTTATTGGTTTCATTCTAACTGCACTTTTCCTCGGTTACTTTACGGATAAATATACTCAGTCCCGTAACTTCCGCCCAATGTTGGGATTATTATTCCTGGCCAACTTTGCCTTTATTTATATTCCTGGACTTTTAGGATTGGGATTATGGATCTACTTAGTTGAAGGTAGTTTCCCGACAATTTTCGCACTGCTAAGTATGGGTCTTTTCCCATTTATCTTGGGGGATCTGGTTAAGATTGGAGGTGCAGCAGCACTAAGTAAAGCCATAACGCCTAAAAAGAATTATTAAGAGGTTTTAATAGTGGGTAATGTTGGAGATGTTGGTTCAAGGCCAATAAGAATTCGAGCCCACCATATCCTCTGCATGCAAGGATTTCAAGGGTTAGGTTACAATGAAAAATTCACTGCGAATATGGCCCAGATCATAGAAGAAATTCGAAAACCCTCTTCTTTTATTCAAATTATTGTTGGTGTGGATTCAATCTGTGAGAACTGCCCTCACAAAACTTCTCATGGGATATGCAATAAGGAATCTGAACTCAACAATATTAGTGAAATGGACTCTAAAATACTGGAAAAATTAGATATTAAAGAAGGATCAATTGTTTCATCATCACTAATCCCATCCCTAGCTATGAATTTAAGCCGCCAAACAGTGAACAAGATATGTGGAAACTGTTCATGGAGCCATCATTGTCTTTATTTCCAAGAAAAGATGTTGGAATAAAGTTTTTTTTTAATAGTATTTTCATTATTCTGCATGGTTTTCATATGAATGAATTGAAAAATTATTATACAAACCATGCTAGAAATAATATAATTCAATGGAATGGATTAAAAATGGAAAGTAGACAAAAAACAACAAAATCAGGAAATTTTGCTGACAAACACCACGAATTCATGGTAGAGGCTGAAAAAGAAGCCATAAAAAGTTTAAATGCTGGGGGGATCCCTGTTGGCGCTGTGCTAGTGAAAAATGGTGAAATCATCGGCCGTGGTCATAATCAAAGGATTCAACTTGATTCTGCTATTTTGCATGCTGAAATGGTATGTTTAGAAAATGCGGGCAGGATGAAGGCAGATGATTATAAAAACTGCACTCTTTACACTACTCTTTCCCCCTGTGACATGTGTTCTGGGGCAATAATATTATACCAAATCCCTATTGTTGTCATGGGTGAAAATGAAAACTTTAAAGGACCAGAGGCACATTTGGAGGAGCATGGTATCTGTCTGTTGAATTTGAACCTGGAATCGTGTAAAAAATTGCTCAAATCTTATATTCAACTCCATTCTCAACAGTGGAATGAAGATATTGGAGTGTAATATTTATTTTCAAAAATATTTAAAATAGGATATTTTTTTAGGAACCCATTATATCAACTTAATATTATCTTAAATGTTTAAATATTTCCTAAACACAATAATTAATAGATTAGTAATAAATTAGTTAGTGAACAATAATTGGAAAACAGAAAGATGGGGGAATAAGAATGGTGAAATGGGGACCGGTAGCTGTTGGTTTTATTTTAGCTTTAGTTCTGGGTAACATATTCGGAATATTTGTCAATGAATACTGGGGCGTTAACCTTGCATTATTCATAACAGGACTTATAGTGGGATACTGGGTACATGAAGGTATTATAGGTGGATTGTGGAATGCAACCGTTGCTGGAGCATTTGGATCCATAGTACTGGCCATATTACTTGTGGTCGGAGGAACTATTTTTGGTGGTGTCGCTGGTTTTGCAGCAGGTTTAACAACTGGTATAACAATAGTAATCATCTCATTAGTTGTTAACATAGTTCTAATGGGTGTTGGAGGAGCTATTGGTGGTTTGTTAAGTGGAAAGGACTAACAAAATCATTTTTTCTAAGTTCTTCTTTATTTTCCATTTTTATTTTATTATATTTGAATTAAGGTGTTATTTTCATTGAATAAGATTAAAAAAATGGAAACAAATTTTTATTGCATTTTTTAAAGGTAAATCTAACTACTATTAATGATAAGTCACATTTTTTAAAGATTTTCCAGACATTCATCCAACAAAATTTGAGCATCGTCATTTTCGGGGTTAATAATAAGAACCTTCCGAAAACACTGCACTGCTTCTTCAAAATGGTTTAATTCCATGAATGCAACACCACGATTACTTAAAAAGACTTCATTTTCGGGTTCAAGAGAAAGTGCCCCGTTGTAACAGTCTAATGCTTCTTTGTAGCGATTTAACTCCATTAAAGCGTTTCCTTTACGATTCCATGTTGAAGCATCAGGTTCAATTCCTAGACACAGTTCTAAAGACCGATCATAACATTCTAAAGCATCTTCAGCCCGATCAATTTGGGATAATAGGTTTCCTTTGGCATTCCAAGCCTCTGAATCAGTTGGGTCCAAATCTAATATTCGATCATAACATTCTAGCGCATCATCAAAACGTTC
>MTKZ01023378.1_pt2 | contig 22959 bp, 20 predicted proteins | sample 1042781 | NCBI WGS metagenome assembly MTKZ01 (sample SAMN06212207, study PRJNA360539) | anaerobic digester metagenome | biome: Wastewater treatment plant; material: sludge; isolation source: anaerobic digester fed with sludge from wastewater treatment plant | place: Denmark: WWTP Viborg ... | reverse complement strand
GATCGAATAATTGCCGTGTCGGGCGGCTCACTGGCCGCCCGACACCTTCCTCGGCCGGAATCGGGGTGATGTATAATGGCCAAGAAGAGCAAGGCGGACCGGATGGTCATTACGCTCGAGTGCACGGAGTGCAAGGAGCGCCCGTACACGTCCGAGAAGAATCGTCGGAATGACCCGAGCCGCCTGGAGTTGCGGAAGTTCTGCCCGCGCTGTCGCTCGCATCGGCTCTTCCGCGAAACGCGGTAGACGCGCCGATATCTTAGGGTCGTAGCTCAATTGGTAGAGCAGCGGTCTCCAAAACCGCAGGTTGCGGGTTCGATTCCTGCCGGCCCTGCCCCTTCCTCTCTGGAGGAGGGGAAGAACCAGACGGTGACGCGACGGTTGTGGGGCGAAGCGCCGAGGCTCGCCCCGTCTTTGTGTTGATAGCCCGGCGACGGCGCCGGTATTGCCGAGCGGCGCGCCGCCGTCAGGCACGATCCACACGACGAGGAAGGCGACATGTCGACCAGGACGACGAGTAAGGGCGGTCAACGCGGTGGTTTCGTGGGCTCGCTCCAGACGCTGGTGCGAGACACGATGACCGAGGTTCGCAAGGTCTCATGGCCGGACACCGAGACGACCCGCAACCTGACGCTGCTCGTCATCGCGATGGCAGCGATTCTCGGCGCGGTTCTGGGCGGGATCGACGCGGTCTTTATCCGGATCTGGGAATGGATTCCGTCCTGACCTCAGGTCGGGCCACGCGGATCGGGAACGGGAGACGAGGAACGGTGACACGGTCGATACGCGAGCGCCTGGCTATGGCACGGGACACACAACGCGCCGAAGAGACTGGTTCGCAGGGCCAGTGGTACGTCATTCACACGTACTCTGGCTATGAGAATAAGGTGCGCCAGAATCTGCTGCACCGCGTCGAGTCGATGGATGTGGCCGACAGGATCTTCGAGGTGGTTGTCCCGACCCAGGACGAGATCGAGATCAAGGCCGGCCAGCGTCAGACCGTGCAGCGCAAGGTGTTCCCGGGTTATGTCCTCGTGAAAATGGTCCTGGACGAAGATTCCTGGCATGTCGTCAGAAACACCCCCGGCGTCACCAGCTTCGTTGGCTCGGGCAACAAGCCGATGCCGCTCGATGATGGGGAGATCGACTCGATCATGCGCGGCATGACGGCCGAAGCGCCGAAGGTCAAGGTGTCCCTCTCGGTCGGCGACACAGTCAGGATCATGGACGGCCCATTTGCGGATTTCCGTGGCGCAATCGACGACATCAACCAGGAGAAGGGCAAGATCAAGGTACTCGTGTCGTTCTTCGGACGCGAGGTGCCGGTTGAGCTTGACTTCTTGCAGGTTGAGCGCGAGGTCTAGGATCGGGTGCTACGACATGCCCGCACGGTGGTGCGGGCATCCTCTTGNNCATCCTCTTGCATCGATAACAGGTCAGGAAGGGAGACGTTTGACGGTTGGCTAAAAAGATCAGGGCGTATATCAAGCTGCAGATTCCCGCAGGTAAGGCGACCCCCGCGCCGCCGATCGGCCCGGCGCTGGGGCAGCACGGTGTCGCGATCATGAACTTCTGCAAGGAGTACAACGAGCGCACCGCCAGCATGGTGGGACAGATCGTCCCCGTTGTTATCACGGTGTTCGAAGATCGTTCGTTCACCTTCGTCACCAAGACGCCGCCGGCCGCGGACCTTCTCCGCCGTGCTGCGGGCATTGACAAAGGCTCCGGCAACGTCAAGACCATCTCCGGCAAGGTCACGCTCGATCAGGTCCGCGAGATCGCCGAGCTGAAGATGCGCGATCTCAACGCGGTCGATCTCGACGGAGCGATGAAGCAGGTCGAAGGCACCGCGCGGTCCATGGGAATCCAGATCGTCTAGGCTCGATACGAGCTACATCGTGGGAGGGGCGCGCTGCCCCGCACGCACCACAGGAGGAACAGACATGCCCAAGCGTGGCAAGAAATACCAGGCAGCAGTGAAGCTGCTCGAGCCGGAACGCGAATACGAGGTCAAGGATGCGGTCGAACTGCTGAAGAAGATGTCGTACGTCGGATTCGACGAGACTGTCGAGATGCATTTCCGACTCGGCATCGACCCGCGACAGGCAGATCAGGCGGTTCGCTCGACCGTTATTCTCCCGGCCGGCACCGGCAAGGTAACGCGCGTGCTCGTGTTCGCCGTCGGTGACGCAGCGCGCATCGCGCAAGAGGCCGGCGCGGACTATGTCGGCAGCGACGAACTCGTCAAGCAGATCAACGATGGCTGGCTCGAGTTCGACTCGGCGATCGCAATGGCTGACCAGATGGGCAAGGTTGGCGGACTCGGACGAATCCTGGGTCGTCGCGGCCTGATGCCAAACCCCCGCTCCGGCACCGTCGTTCGCACCCCGGAGGATCTTCCCGGTGTCATTCGTGAGCTGAAGGGCGGTCGAGTCGAGTTCCGTATCGACCGGACTGGCCTGGTTCACGTTGCGATCGGCAAGCTGAGCTTCTCCGAAGACCGCCTGGTGGAAAACGCGAATGCGCTGATCGACGCGATCCAGCGCCACAAGCCCCAGGCAGCCAAGGGCATCTATTTGCGGACGATCACGCTCACCAGTACAATGACCCCCGGCATCCCGCTCGACGTTGCTGCCACCGTCGCTTCGGCGGCTCAGGCAGGATAGTCACGCAGGACGCTGGATACACCAACGCAACGTTCGCGCCGAAGACAGCCGGGGCTCGACTTCGAGCTTAATCATCCGGCCGAGGACGCGGGGAATTGTTTCGCAATCCCTATCGGGATCTGTGTGGACGCCCTCGTGCCGTCTGGCGCGAGGGCGTTTGCATTGGATTCTGAAGGAAAGGAGGTGAACCGGATGCCAACGAAGAAGAAGGTCGATACCGTTGCGGAACTGACTGAAGTCCTCAGCCGTTCTCGACTGACGATCCTGGCCGACTACCGCGGGCTTTCCGTCTCGGACATGCAGAACCTGCGGACGCAATTGCGGCCGCTGAATGCCGAGGTTCGGGTGGCGAAGAATACACTCGCCCGACGCGCAGCGCAGCAGAACGAGATGGACGCGCTCGCGCCGGAGCTTGTCGGGCCGATGGCCATCGTTACCGCGTTCGATGACCCGGTCCAGCCGGCCAAGGTCGTCTCGGACTTTGCTCGCACCTCACGCATTCTCCAAATCAAGGCGGGGATGCTCGAGGGTCAGCTACTTCGCGCAGATCAGGTAGAGGCGCTTGCCAGCCTGCCAAGTCGTGACGTGCTGATCGCGAGGGTGGTCGGCGGGCTAGCGAGCCCGTTGTACGGGATTGTTGGCGTGCTTGCCGCGCCGATCCGCTCGCTCCTGTATGTCCTGCAGGCGCGATCAACGCAACTTGGCGGCGAAGACGAAAGCACAGCCGCCTGATTCGGGACGCATGAGAATTTCGAGCAACAGGGAACAGGGAGAAGTCAAGCTATGGCGATGTCCGAAGAGAAGATGAGCGAGCTGATCGCGTCGATCGAGGAGATGAGCGTTCTCGAGCTGTCACAGCTCGTCAAGGCGCTCGAAGATCGTTTCGGTGTGTCGGCAGCCGCGCCGATGATGGCGGCCGCTGCGCCGGCAGGCGGCGGCGCCGTGGCCGAGGCTGTGGAAGAGCAGACCGAGTTCGATGTCGTCCTCACCGAGATCGGCGCGAACAAGGTCCAGGTCATCAAGGCGGTCCGTGAGCTGACCAGCCTGGGCCTGAAGGAGGCAAAGGACCTCGTCGAGGCCGCCCCGAAGGCTGTCAAGGAGGGCGTGACCAAGGACGAGGCCGAGGCGGCAAAGACCAAGCTCGAAGAGGTTGGCGCCAAGGCCGAGGTCAAGTAGCCACCACCGTCTGATCATCAATCGGAGGCCGCGCGCATCGTGCGGCCTCCGATTATCGTATACTGACGACCAACGACGGGGCGTGGCGCAGTCCGGTAGCGCACCGGTATGGGGTACCGGTGGTCGGAGGTTCGAATCCTCTCGCCCCGACCGACGACCACTTCCACTGACGATGATTCATCGACGCATCGTTGCCTGGTCTCCTGGACCCGTCAGCGGGCGGCTGCCGATACAGCGTAGAATCGGGGCCGGATCTCGCAGCGATTCGTTTGCAGGAGTAGGGTATTCGCATGTCGACGACGACATCACCCCCAAGCACGCGCATTATCATCGCAGACGATGAGTCGCTCATTCGTATGGATCTGCGCGAGATGTTGTCGCATCTCGGATATGACGTTGTCGGTGAGGCGGGCGACGGCCGTGAGGCGATCGAGCTTGCTGACCGATTGCGTCCCGATCTCGTCATCATGGATATTCGCATGCCAGAGCTCGATGGGATCAGCGCCGCTCAGGAGTTGGCTGTTCGACGCATCGCCCCGGTGGTGCTGCTGACCGCGTACTCCGAGCATTCACTCATCGGCCGGGCGAAGGACGCTGGAGTCTGCGGATATCTCGTGAAGCCATTCCGCGAGACAGAGTTGATGCCAGTGATCGAGCTTGCACTTTCCCGTTTCCGTGAAATGTGCCACCTCGAGCAGGAGGTTACTGACCTTCGTGAGGCACTCGAGACGCGCAAGCTCGTTGAGCGCGCCAAAGGAGTTCTCATGGAAGTCCACGGCCTCCGTGAGTCTGAGGCGTTCAATCGGATGCGGAAGACGAGCATGGACAATCGGAAGTCCATGCGCGAGGTTGCGGAGGCTATCCTGCTGACCTACGAGGTTCAGATGGGGTCGCCCGCGCGGCCGTGATCGTCAGGGAGCCACGGTAGCCGTTGGTGTCGGCGGTGGTGGCAGGACGATCGTGACCGTCACCTGCTGTGGCGCATCGGCATATTGGACGCGCGGCGGAAGAATCGCGCGTGGGCGTATATCGCGAACCCCGGCGCCCAACCCTCCGACATCGACGACAATCGAAATCTCTGACCCCGTCAACGCTGCGATCTCTTCCTGAGGTCCCTCAACGGTCAGGCTCGCCGTCGGCGGGCTTACCGTGACAGTTGCGCCCGGAGGTCGATTCAATACCTGAATCGGAATGTCCTCGAACGTCCGCGTTGACACCTGTTGGCTGACCTGGACAAGGACGCTGACGACCGATGGATCAATCGTCACGCCTTTCGGTAGCGAAGATGTCTCGATCTGTATGTCGTTCAGCACGGTCGTCGCAGTGAGGCCCCCTGTGTCGATCGGCGTCGTGTAGATGTACTGAATCTGGGCGAGGGCGTCAGAGGGACCGTCGAGAAGGACGGTCGATGGTGAGGCTTGCGGATAGCCCAGCACCTGGAACCCCGGCGCGGCAGTGCAACCGCACTGGACGAAGACGGGGATCTCCTTGCCACGCGTGGCAAGGTCGACTGAGAGTGTGACTGTCGATGGGGTGAGAGTGATGCTGTCGATCGGCATGTTGTTTTCGTCGACGGCCTGTGGGGTTACCTTGGCAGTAAACGACGTCGTTCGGCCACCGATAGCCACCGGGACGATGACCTGGGCAACACGTTCAACGTTCCGCTGAACCCCTGTCACCGTTACCGTGTCGATGTCAACATTCGATTTCGTGACCTCCAGGTTACGAGGAAGGTCGTTCGGCGAAAGAAGCTTCACTGGGAATGTCTGCGATACGAGCGTATCCAGCGCGACCGGAATCTCCGTCGGCGTGACTCTGGCGGTCCGCACACCGCGGGGCACATCTACCCCCACCTTTTCTGTCGCCGTTCCCGGACCAGTCCGATCGTCGAGACTCACCCAGGCGACGATGCGGCTCGGATCCAGCGTCTGAATGACGCTGCGGGGCGCCTGAATCCTGATTTCAACGACATCGAGCGGCGAGACGATCTCCAGGTTCGGCGCTTTTTGGCGGATTTCAACTTGCACATTGTTCGCGATGTAGGTCTGCTCCGGATCATTCTCGTTTGTCACCCATGCCCAGAGCGCGAACGCGAGCACCAGTGAGAGGCCAAAGCGCACGAGATTGCCCGTGTCGGCAAATGTGCGTACACGTCTAATCATGGTTATTCGTCTTATCTTTCGAAGAGTCTGGCTTCGAGCCCGTTCTGCGCGGAGTCTCGCTTTGGCCATCCTGGGACGGCGTGGAATCGTCGGCAACGAACCGGTTGAACAGGCCGCGCAGGAGTGACGAACGAGGCGACCGTTTCTCTTCCGCCGCTGTTCCGACTCTCAGCAACGAGAGTAGCGCTCGGCGCAGCCTTTCGGTATCGAGATTCTCCGTCAACTGGCCGTCGTGAGCTATCGAGATGCGGTTCGTCTCTTCGGACACAACGACTGCGATCGCATCCGACTCCTCGGTGATGCCGACCGCGGCCTGATGTCGTGTGCCGATCTTTCCTCCGGGGATCTCTCGCTGGGAGAGTGGCAGGATGCAGGCAGCCGCCACAATCCGGTCGCCCCGGATGATCACCGCGCCGTCGTGGAGTGGGGAGTTCGGGAAGAAGATGTTGATCAGTATCTGCCGAGAGACGAGTGCGTCGATCCGCACGCCGCGGTCGGCGTATTCCTGCAGGCCAGTCTCTCGCTCGATCACGATCAACGCTCCGTAGCCGATGCGGCTGAGCTGAGAGGCGGCGCGGCTGATTCCATCGAGCGTGCGTTCGGCGTCACGGTCGGGGCTAATCGCAAACGGTGGCCGCAGCCAGGCACTGGTATGTCCTAGTTGCTCGAGCGCGCGCCGAAGCTCTGGCTGGAAGATAATTGGAATCGCAACGATGAGCATCGGCCAGGATCGCGAGATCAACCAGTTCAAGGCCGTCAGGTTGAAGATCCGCGAAGCGGCGAGCACGCTGACGATCAGGATGATCAGTCCGCGGATGAGTTGTGCCGCGCGCGTTCGTTGGGCGAACCACAACAGCCAGAAGAAAATGAGTGATACCGCGAAGATATCGATCAGCGCGCGGGCATCGAGCCTGGTAAATATCCAGGGCAGTTCTGGCATAGCCTACCCAGACGTGCGACGACGGTGATTCTTACCTGATTGTAGCCCAGCGGCGTCTATTGCTGCCGCTACGCGCGTGCGATGTCTCCGTCAGACCACTGGATCCGCCAGGATCCACTAGCGTCCGCGAGATCGTGGCCGGCGGGGTGATCGATCCCGATAGTCCGGCGCGTCGATGTAGATCGTCGTGGCGAGCTGCCAGTCCACCAGCCGCGACCGGATCCGCGGATCGACACGGTCGAGATCGTTCGTAGTGACGACCATCGGCGCATTCTCGTTGTAGCGGTGATTGATGATCTGGAACAGCTTCTCGCGCGCCCACGGCGTTGCGTTCTCCGTCCCCAGATCGTCGAGGACGAGCAGATCCGCGCCGCGGAATGCGGCGAATCGGTCGTCGTAAGACGCCTCCGCGTCCGGCCCGAACGTTGTCCGCAGATAGTCCAGCAGATCCGGGACAACTGCGAATACCGGATTCATCTGGAGCTCGTGGAGCGCATAGTTCGCGATCGCGGCCGCAAGGTGAGTCTTGCCGCATCCGTAGGGGCCGACAAGAACCAGCCAGCGGTGTGGGTGGCGAGCAAAGGCGAGGGCGCTCTCGAACGCCTCCTGGGCTCCACGGATCGCCGGATCGAACGACTCGAACGTCATATCGCGAAACGGCGACATGTCGCTGAACTGGCGCGCGTGGCTCTGGGATCGCTTGCGCCGCTCTTCCAGCTTGCAGACACATGGTAGAAGCCTGCTGAAATTCGGGCTGCCGACTGTTGCGTCCATCCGCAAGTAGCCTGCGCCGTTACAGATCGGGCAGATCTCCTCGTCGGAAGAGGTGTGAGTACTTTCCGTGGAGGTGCTTTTCTCGAGTGATATCCCCCTGAGCACCTCGCCGATCGGCTTCATCGTTCCGGCCCTCCGCGGCCCAATTTTCAAGAATGCGTTGGATGTATCTCCAGTTGCGACGATTGTAGTTGACTGACTCTCCGATGGCGTCCTCGATCCACGTTTCGGGATAGCGCTCGAGCGCGTCGACCAGGCGATCGGCGATGATCGGCGTCACCAGGCCGATGTTCTGCTCGTACATCGTGAATATACTCGGGCGTTCAAGAATCAACGTCCCATGCCACGGCGGGCTGATGTGNNGCTATACTCGGGCGTTCAAGAATCAACGTCCCATGCCACGGCGGGCTGATATCGGCGGGCGTAGCAATCGGAGCACGCGCGGTGCGTTGGTTGGCGTCGGTGCCGAGCAGCAGCCATCGCGTGCCCGTCTCGTCCAAAAGCCGCAACACCAACCCGCGGACAATCGCTCGATCCAGACCCTCTTGCAGCCGCAGGCTAACGTCACGATCCGACCCGTCCGCCCGCGCGCCGTGCCGCAGCGTCGGCTCTTCGATCAAGAACGATTCGCGGACAGGCTCGGAGGTTCCGCCCATGATTGCGACGGCGAGGACGACCTTGACCTCGATCGGATCCCAGACATCGGAGATCAGTCTGGCGAGCATCGAAGCCGGAACGGGGGGAGCTGATCCTCCGGAGTACTCGGCGGGCACGAAGCAGGTCCTTCGGTTGGATCGACGAAAAGGATCGTCGCTATAGCTCTGGCTCGCGGTATGTCTCAAGGTCCGCGAAGCGCGCTGTGCGGTCGAAGAACCGCAAGTGTACCGTTCCGACCGGGCCGTTGCGGTGCTTGGCGACGATGATATCGGCGATTCCCTTGCGCTCCGTGTCGGCGTCGTAGACCTCCTCGCGATAGATGAACGCCACAATATCGGCGTCCTGCTCGATCGAGCCGGATTCGCGGAGGTCGGAGAGCATCGGGACGTGGGATTGGCGTGTCTCGACGGCGCGTGAGAGCTGGGCGAGCGCAACGACCGGGATGTTCAGCTCACGCGCCAACTGCTTCAGCGAGCGGGAGATTGTCGAAATCTCCTGGACGCGGTTGTCGCCTCGGCCACCCGCGGTCATCAGCTGCAGGTAATCGACGATGATGATGTCAAGGCCGCGCTCCGCGTGCAGGCGACGGGCCTTGGAGCGGAGATCCATGATGCTGACCGACGCCGTGTCGTCGATATAGATCGCCGCTTCGGACAAGCGTCCAAATGCGCGGGTCACACTCGACCATTCACTGTCGTCGATATATCCGAGGCGCAGGCGGTGGGAATCAATGCCGGTCTCCATCGCCAGAAGGCGCTGGACAATCTGTTCGGCTGACATCTCCAGCACGAACAATCCAACCGTCTTCCCGAAGCGGACGGCCGAGTTGTAGGCGACCCCCAGCCCGAGCGCCGACTTGCCGACGGCCGGCCGGGCGGCGATGATAATGAGATCAGATGGCTGAAGCCCACCTGTCAGCTTGTCGATGTCGGCAAATCCGGTTGGCACGCCGACGATCGTGCCCTTGTGCTGGTGAAGAGTGTCGAGCCGGTCGAAATACTCTTCGAGCACTTCGCCAATCGTCCGGAAGTCGCGCGTGGAGCGGCGTTGCGAGACGTTGAAGACCGCCTGTTCGGCTCGATCGATGGCGTCCTCGACGTTGAGCGAATCGTCGTAACCGATCGTGACAACTTCGGTGCCAGCGCCGATCAGTCGCCGTAGCGTTGCCGTTCGCTCGACGATACGACCGTAATACTCGACATGGACGGATGTCGGCGTCGCGGCGATCAGCTCGGCGAGATAGGTCTCGCCACCGGCGTCGTCCAGTCGGTTGTTTCGTCGGAGCTCATCGACGAGCGTGATCAGATCGGTCGGCTCCCGGCGGTTGTAGAGATTGATGATCGCCTCGTAGACGATCCCGTGAGCCGAGCGGTAGAAGTCGGTGGGCTTGACGTACGACGCGATCCGAATGACGGCATCGCGGTCGATCAGCAACGACCCCAACACGGATTGCTCCGCATCGATATTGTGGGGTGGTAGACGATCGACCGCCTGTGCCGTCATCGGTTATTCGGACTCGCTGTCCTCGTCGCTCGACTCCGGCTCCACGGGCGTGGGGACGTAGTCCGGGTCGAATGCGACGACAACGATTGTCGGGGTCAGCCGGCCGACCAGTCGAACCGTGACCTCGTGCTCGCCGAGCGAGCGGATTGGATCTTCCAGGTCGACCTTGCGGCGATCGATTTCCTCGCCGACAGCGGCGGCCAGCTTTTCGGCCACATCGGCGGCAGTGATCGACCCATAGAGACGGCCCTGTTCGCCGGCACGCACCTGGATCTCGATCCGGGTGCCCTGAATCCGATCGGACAGACCCCGGAGCTCTTCCTCCTGCCGGGCGATGCGCCGAGCCTCAGCGGCCTGTCGCTCCTCGACCTGTCTGATCGAGCCAGTCGTGGCGATCGTGGCCATCCCCTTGGGGATGAGGTAGTTGCGCGCGTAACCCGGCGCGACATCCTGGACTGTCCCGGCATCGCCAAGCTTGGGGATGTCCTGCATCAGAATGACCTTGACCACGAAGACCCTTCCTCACTGTCTGTCGAAAGAACGCGCGTCGCCCCTTGCGACAGGCGGGCGAATCGTGACACGCGTGGCCCTGGCCATGCAGCATCGACGCGACCCGAACGCGCGACCAACAAGTGTATACCGTTCGACCATCATCTCACCACCGTGTCACCGGATTCAGCGGTCTCGAACCACCTCGTAGAGCGCGATCGATCCTGCGACCGCCGCGTTCAGTGATTCGATCCGCCCAACCATCGGGATCGCGGCGATGATATCGCAACTCTCGCGGACGAGCCGGCGCAACCCGGCCCCTTCCGAGCCAACAACGACAACCACGGGCGGGTGCATGCTGACGTCGAACAGCGGCTCCGCGTCCTCCTCGCCGGCCAACCCAACGACCCAGAATCCGGCGTCCTTCGCGCGCTGGAGCCAACGCGTGAGATTTACCTCCTGCCGGATCATGAGATGCTCGACGGCGCCAGCCGACGCATTCACGACTGATGGTGTGATCGCCGCTGCTCGGTCGGTCGGGATCACCACCGCGCTGACACCAGTGACTTCCGCGCTGCGCATCAACGTCCCGACATTCTGGGGATCCACCAGCCCGTCGAGCACCAGTAGCGTTGCTGAGTTGCTGGCGAGCATCTGGAGATCGAGGCTTTCCGAATAATCGTATGGTGAGGTCTCGAGCGCGACCCCCTGATGATGCCCGATGATCTGCTCGTCCAGGCGATGGCGTGGGACGACCTCGACCCGCACGCCACAAGATGCGGCAAGCTGCGCGATTGCGTCGACGCGTTCCTTCAGTTCCGCGGCGTCGCTGACGAGCAACCGGCGATGCCGTCGCCGGCCGGCTCGAAGCGACTCCTGAACTGCGTTCCGGCCGTAGAGCCACTCAGCGCCGGGTGACGTGCCACCACGGCGATGGTGTTCAGGTCTGTTCTTTTCGGCGCCAGGTCGCGCCGGTGGGCGAGTCCTCAACCACAATCCCCCGTTCTGTCAACGCATCGCGGATGCGATCCGACAGCGCCCACTGCTTCGTAGTTCGTAATTCATCGCGGATCGCGATCAAGAGGTCGATAAATGGCGCTGCGTCCCCGGATTGAGATCCTTCAGTCTTGCCGAGCTCCAACCCGAGGACGCCGGATAGCTCGACCAGAGCCGACTGATAGAGGTGTTTCGCGTCGCCGGTTGCACGGTTCGCCATCCGGGCAAGGTCGAAGAGGACGGAGACGGCGATCGGCGTGTTGAAGTCGTCGTCCATCGCAGCCCGGAAACGTGCCTCGGCCTCGGCGGCTGCGGCGTGTGCCTCGGCGTCGTGCGCGGTAGCCATCGCGTCGTAGCCACGGACTGCCGTGTCGAGCCGTTCCAGCCCTCGCCGTGCCGCTTCGAGTACCTCGCCGCTGTAGACAAGCGGGTTGCGATAAATCGACTGCAGCACCGCCAGCCGAAATGCTCGCCCGTCGTTGTGCGCGATCAGCTCGCGAAGCGGGATGAGGTTGCCGATTGACTTGCTCATCTTCTCCCCGCCGAGCTGGAGCATCCCGTTGTGCATCCAGTAGCGAGCGAATGGGCGATTCTCAGGAAACGCTTCGGACTGGGCGATTTCGTTCTCATGGTGCGGGAAGATAAGGTCGGATCCACCACCATGAATGTCGATCGTATTCCCGAGGTGTTCCATCGCCATGACCGAGCACTCGATGTGCCAGCCCGGCCGGCCGGGTCCCCATGGGCTCTCCCAGGCCGGCTCGCCTTTCTTGGCGGACTTCCAGAGGGCGAAGTCCATCGGGTTCTCCTTGCGCGGATCTATGTCGACCCGGGCGCCGGCCAGCATGTCATCGAGGTTGCGGTGGCTCAGCTTGCCATACCCGGCGAAGCTCGAGACACGATAGTTGACGTCTCCCCCCTCTACGACGTAGGCATGTCCGGTATCGATGAGTGACTGGATCATCTCGACAATCCCGTCGATCTCGTCGGTGGCGCGAGGGTAGACAGTGGCCGGCAGAATGTTCAGCGCAGCCGTCTCCTCGAGCCATGATTCGATGAGCTGCTCGGACAGCGCGCGCGGGTCGATACCGAGGTCGGCCGCGCGATTGATGATCTTGTCATCGACATCAGTGAAGTTCTGCGCGTGGATAACGACGTACCCGTTCCACTCCAGATATCGGCGGATCACGTCGAAGGTGAGCGCCGACATCGCGTGGCCGATGTGAGCGTCCGCGTATACCGTCGGCCCGCAGACGTACATCCGCACCGTTCCCGGCTCGATGGTCTCGAACGGCTCTTTCGACCGAGTCATCGTGTTGTAGATCATGAGTGGCATGTTCGCTCAACCTTTCAGCGTGCTCGTCGCGGGACATGCAGAACGGGGGCGGCTTCGTAGCGCTCACCCCCGTTGTGTCGAATCTGGCTGTGTCGCCGGCCTCCCGGCGGGCCGCGTTGCGCGATCAGGAATCTGGCGCGCTCTTGACGGTCTCTTTTTTGTCGGACTTCTCGGCTGTACCGGGAGAATCCGACACCGGCTTCGACGCACTGGGGGTGGTTGCCGCCGAGCGGCTGTCGTTCACATACCAACCGGAACCCTTGAAGATCACACCGGTGGGATATACGACGCGACGCACGCCGGCTCCACAGACCGGACAGTCACGAATCGGATCTTCGGAGAAGCTCTGGCGAATATCGAAGCGATGACCACAACTATCGCACGCGTACTCATAGGTTGGCATTGTGATCGGTAATCCTTGCTATCCTGCTACCTCACGCTCCGAGGTAGACGTTCAATTATAACCCAGACAACGTGCTGTTTAATCCAGGTCGATCATGTCTCCCCAGTTTAGCCCGACCGACGATTCGACCTCGAGCGGGACTGTCAGCTTAGCTGCGCCGCGCATCGTCTTCGAGACGAGTTCGCGAAGTGCTTCTACCTCGGATTCCGGTGTCTCGAACAGCAGTTCATCGTGAACCTGAAGGAGCATACGCGCCCGGAGGGTAGAGCTTGACAGCTCCCTGGCGACGTCGATCATCGCGATCTTCATGATGTCGGCGGCAGTCGCCTGAAGCGGCATGTTGATCGCCGCGCGCTCGGCGGCAAGCCGGCGCGGCCCTCCGCTCGCGATATCGGGCACGTAACGTCGCCGTCCATAGAGGGACTTGACGTAACCCTTGTCGCGTGCGTCGGCCAAAGTCCCATCGAGGTATGCGCGCACCCCGTCGAACTGCTTCATGTAGCGTTCGATGAACAACGTGGCGTCCTGTCGAGACATGCCAGTGTCGCGTGATAGTCCGTATGCCTGCATGCCGTACATGATGCCGAAGTTGACCGTCTTCGCGGTGGAGCGCATATCCGCCGTCACGTCCGCGATGGGCACGTTGAACACCTGGGCGGCTGTGGCCCGGTGGACATCGATGCCGTGATTGAAGGCGTCGAGAAGCGCGCTATCCTGGCTGAAATGGGCCATGATGCGCAACTCCATCTGCGAGTAATCGGCAGAATAGAGTCGTGCCGGCCCATCGAACAATCTGCTCTTGTCATCCGTTGCGGCGATGAACGCGCGACGCACCTCTCGACCCAGCGGCGAGCGTATCGGTATGTTCTGCAGGTTCGGGTCGGTGGACGACAGGCGGCCAGTGGCGGCGATCGTCTGGTTGAACGTCGTGTGAATCCGCCCGGTTCGCGGGTCCACCTGCTGCGGGAGAGCGTCAACGTAGGTTGACTTGATCTTGCGGATCGTTCGGTGCTCAAGGATGAGGTCGATAACATCGTGCGCGCCGCGCAGTCCTTCAAGGACCTCTTGCCCAACCGAATAGCCAGTCTTCGTGCGCCGGCCCGATGGTAGCCCGAGCTCGTCGAACAACACGGTCGCCATCTGGCGAGTCGAGCCGAGATTGAACTCGTGACCAACTAAGCCGTAGATCTGCTCTTCCAGCTGTTCGATCTGCGCCGCCAGGCTCTCGGCGAGGTCTTCGAGGACGGCGACATCGACGGAGATGCCGACCCGCTCCATGTCTGCAAGGATCGGCACGAGCGGCAGCTCGATATCGTTCAGCAGCGACATCTGATCGCGCTCTTCAAGAGTCGCTTGCAGCATCGGCCGAAGTCGCATCGTGCTTTCGACATCTGCGCCAGCATATGGGACAACCTCGGCAAGCGGGACTTCGTCCATCGTTCGCTGGTCCCGCCCACTTCCGATCAATGTGGTGATCTCGGTCATCTCCCAGCCGAGATAGCGAAAGGCGAGGTCCTTCAGCCCGATCCCCGATTCTCCCAGCAGGTAGGCCGCCAGCATCGTGTCGAACTCAATGTCAAACGCCGGCAGCCCCGCCTGAAGCATCACCGTCAGGTCGAATTTTCCGTGATGCGTGACAACGTTCGCGTGCCGAGCAATCGCGCCGCCGATCGTCGCACGCACATCGTCCAGTGACGCCACAGCGCCGTCCGGGGCTTTCAGTGGCACGTACCACGCGCGGTCTTCCGCCGTCGCGATGGCAATTCCGACGAGGTTGGCAGTGACCGGGTTGGTGTCGTCGGTCTCGACATCCACCGCGATTTCGCCGGCCTCGCCGATCTCGCTGGCCAGCACATCCAGCTCGTCGCGTGTGGTCGCGAGCTTCGGCGTGGCGACCTGGCCGGACGTCGTTTCGCTTGGTGAGACGACCGCGTTCCTGTGGGATTCGGGGATACGGCTCATCAGCGACCGGAAGCCCAGGGATCGAAATAGCTCGAGCGCACCTTCGCGGTCGAAGTCATGGACGACGGTGCGGTCGATGTCAAGCTCGACCGGCACATCGCGGACAATCGTCGCCAGTTTCAGGCACTGCAACGCGAGCTCACCATTTTCGGCCAGCGCGTTACGTGCCCGGGCCGGAGTGATCTCATCCGTATGGGCGAGAATCGCCTCAATTGATGGATACGCATCGATGAGCGACTTGGCCGTTTTCTCGCCGATACCCGGTACTCCGGGGATATTGTCGGACTTGTCACCTACGAGCGCCTTGAAGTCGGGAAGCCGGTCGGGACCGAATCCGTAGCGTTGTACGACACCATCGAGATCGAACATACGATAGTCACCGAAACGCTGAGCTCCGGGAAGAATGACGTGGGTATGGTCGTTGACGAGCTGTAACAGATCGCTGTCACCGGTCAGCAGCAACGCGTCGATGCCTCGCTCGTTTGCCTGTCGCGCCAGCGTGCCGATGACATCATCGGCCTCGTATCCGTCCGCTTCGTAGATCGGGATATCGAGGGCGTGAATGACCTCGCGGATGCGGTGCAACTGGCCGCGCATCTCTTCGGGCATCGGTGACCGGTGGGCTTTGTAGTCTTCGAACTCATCGTGGCGAAAGGACTTGCCGACATCAAAGGTGATGAGAATATAGTCCGGCTCGTGCGTCCGAAGCGCGTCGAGAAGCATCGACGTAAAGCCGAACGTCGCATTGGAGAGCTCTCCCTCGGGGGTGGTGAGCGTGAGCGGTAATGCATGAAATGCGCGAAACGCGAGTCCGTATCCGTCGACCAGGATCAGGCGCCGTCGCGCCGGCGGTACTGTTGCCGTACTTGCTGCCACGTCCGGGCTCCTTCCGTTCACACGACTAGTCATTATACGGGCGCGCGTCCGCAATCCGGATTGGGAATCGATTGGCCGGCTCGCGTGTCATCATATGTAGTGGATCGACTTCCGCGGCTGGCTGTGCCTGTACATAACGCAACAGGGCACTGTTATACTTGGAGGGTCTTCGATCGTGCAGGATTCGTCGCCGCCATTCAGAGGAAGCGCGTTCTAGCGCCAGACCCCCCACCGACTTTCTACAACCTTCAGGTGGCCGGAGCCCGTGTTCTGGCGCTGGGCCAATGCCGATAGTGAATCATAGAGTCGGGAAGTCACTCCCCCGGCGGCGCAAGAAGGGACTACGATGGAGTTCGTCGAGCAGATTTCGACAGGCGTCCGGGAAAATGTGGAGCGAGTGATCGTCGGCAAGGGCCGAGAGGTACAGCTCGTCCTCGTCGCACTTCTCAGCCGAGGCCATGTGCTGATTGAAGACGTGCCCGGCGTCGGTAAGACCGTCCTCGCGAAGGCGATCGCCCGAAGCATCGGTTGTACGTTCAAGCGTATTCAGTTTACCCCCGACCTGCTCCCGAGCGACGTGACCGGCGTCAGCATTTTCAACCAGCAGCGCGGCACGTTCGAGTTTCGCCCCGGGCCGATCGTTGCCCAGATCGTGCTTGCTGACGAGATCAACCGCGCCACACCGAAGACGCAGTCCGCGCTTCTGGAGGCGATGGAAGAGGCCCAGATCACGGTTGACGGGGTCACCCACCCGCTGCCGCATCCATTTGTTGTTATGGCGACCGAAAACCCGATCGAGTACGAGGGCACGTTCCCGCTGCCGGAGGCGCAGCTCGATCGATTCCTCGTGCGATTGTCGCTCGGGTATCCCGGCCGCTCCAGTGAGATCGACATCCTTACCCGCCAACAGTACGCGCATCCGCTGGATTCACTGGACCAGATCGTTACTGCCGACGTCCTCGAGCGCGCGCAGGCCGAGATCCGGGACGTCCATGTCGATCCGCTGATCCAGGAATACATTGTTGATCTCGTTCTGGCCACACGGCAGCACGATGATATCTACCTCGGCGCGAGCCCACGTGGTTCGTTGGGTCTCTACACAGCGTCGCGTGCGTGGGCGGCGCTTCAGGGCCGGGACTTTGTCACTCCCGACGACGTGAAGGATCTAGCCGTGCCGACGCTCGCGCACCGCGTGATCGTGAACCCGGCCGCGCGAATGAAGGGCATCGATTCTCGCGATCTCGTTCAGGAGATACTGTCGGCAGTTCCGGTTCCCGGTTCGCGGGTTGTGGCGTCCCAGCCACGGTCATCGAGCGGGGGCTGGCGAGCTCGCAGGACTGCGCAATGAACGCGCTCAAGCTCATTGCACTCGCGTTCATCGTCTTTGTCCTCGGCCAGCTGAACCAGTGGGCCATTCTGGACAAGGTCTTCTTCGCGCTCGTCGGCCTGCTTGTAATTGCCTGGTTCTGGGGCCGAGTCAGCCTGACCGGCGTCGCGCTCACTCGCGAGTCGAAGGCGGATCGCGCCCAGGTTGGGCAGCCGTTGCAGGAGCGGGTGCGGATCCAGAACCGCAGCCGCCTGACCAAGCTGTGGGTCGAGCTTATCGACCATTCCGATCTCCCCGGCCATCGCGTCTCGAAAGTGCTGCATCTCGGTCCCAACGACTCCAGGCGCTGGCGAGTGGAGACGATCTGCTCACGCCGGGGCCGGTTCCGTATCGGCCCGATGTCAATTCGGAGTGGAGATCCGTTCGGGTTATTTCCGAACGTCCGCTTTGTCCCCGAGACCCACGAGCTGCTCGTCTATCCGGCCACCGTCGACCTGAGCGCGTTCGCGCTGCCGGTTGGTAGTCTGCCGGGGGGATCCGCGATCCAGCGTCGCACGCCATTCGTCACGCCGAACGCCTCGGGTGTGCGCGACTACATGCCCGGCGACGCCTTCAACCGCATCTCCTGGACGGCCACGGCGCGGACCGGCAAGATGATGGTGAAGGAGTTCGAGCTCGATCCGACGGCCGATATCTGGATCGTCGTTGACTTACAGGCGGGCGTGCACGCTGGCGCCACCACACTCGGCGCGATGCCGTCGTTGGCCGGCGACGAGGTGCCTCTCGCGTTCTGGCTGGATTCCACTGAAGAGTACGCAGTCACTGTCGCGGCATCGCTCGCGCGGCACTTTCTGGCTCAGAACCGCGCGGTTGGCCTGATCGCGTCGGCGCGCCAACATATCGCGATCCCAACCGATCGCGGCGGGCGGCAGATGATCAAGATCCTCGAACAGCTTGCGGTCGTTCGCGCCGACGGCAGTGTTCCGTTCGCCGAACTGTTGTTGGCCGAGGGCGCGCAGTTTACGAGGAACAGCACGGTCATCCTTGTGACGCCGTCGACTAACGAAGACTGGGTGCAGTCGGCGATCGGGATCGTCAGCCGCCACGTCCAGTGTGTCGCCGTCGTGATTGAGCCGACAACGTTCGGCGCGGCGGAGTCGAGCCTGTTTGTCGTCAGCACGTTGGCGGCGGTTGGAGTGCCGACGTATCTGGTCAAGTACGGGGATGACATCACCCGGGCTCTGGCGACGTACTCGATTGCGCCGGGCGGCAGGGTTCCACGGGTGTGAGCCGACTGCTTCTCAACGGAACGGCCACAGTTCTCGCGACCGCTGGGGTGGCGATGCTACTCCTGTTGGCCTACGCGCTCAACTGGTCTGATTGGCGTGGCGCGGAGACGCGCGACCTGGCGGCCTTGGCGGCCTTCGGCGTCGTGCTCGTTATCGGTGCGGCCTTGCTCCTCGTATCCAGCACGCGCCGCTCTGCTACGTGTGGCGTTCGATTCCCGCCGCTCTGGGTTGGCGTGGTGTCGCTCGTTGCTGCGATCGCCGCCGGCTTGGCGTCGGCGCATTGGGGCTGGTTGCCACTGGCGGAGCCGTTTGTTGCCATCGTCGGTCTGGCGGGTCTGTTCAGCTTTATCGGACGGTTGGCAACGCGATGGGCGCCGGCCACAATCCCGCGTGCCGCTGTCCTTCGCTCGACCGTCTGGGGTATGTTCGGCGCGACGACGAGCGCTATCGTGTTGCAGGTGCTCTTCGCCTCTGGCGCTATCGTCGCGGTTATCGCTGGGTTGGCGCTCGTCGATCCGGCGATGGTTCGCGACTTCGTCGAACGGATCGGCGCACAGGGCACCCTGGATGAGTTCAGCGGCAATATCGTCAATACGATGACCGTGTCGTTCGCGTTGTTTGCGATGTACGCGGTTGCCGCGCCGATAACCGAGGAGTTCACGAAAATTGTTGGAGTCGCCATCATCCACCGCGGCTCGGGAGCGTCGTTGTATGCGCACTTCGTTACTGGCGTCTGCGTCGGTCTGGGATTTTCGGTCGTGGAAACACTTGGGTACTCGATGGCGGCCGGCGAGAGTTGGCCATGGCTACTGCTGCTGCGCTCGCCGGTAGCGTTCATTCACGTAACCGCCACCGCGTTTGCGAGTTGTGGTCTGTACCATCTGCGCACACGCGGCGGATATCGTTTCGTCCTGTATTTCATCGGCGCCGTTGTCATTCACGGCATGTGGAACGGTCTCAGTGTCACGGTGATGCTTGTGTCGATGCAGGCAAGTAGCGCGAGCTCGATATCGCCGCTCGCTGGTCTGCTGATTGTGGCGATCGTCGCGCTACTTGCGCTGGTGCTGACTGGCTGTATCGCCTGGACGATTCTCACCGCCCGTAGGCTCGGGCGCGCGGAGGCCGCGACAGTCCATCATGCAGCAGTTGCCACCGGTCATTCCGTGGTCGGGATTTCCACAGTCGGGTTCGAACGTTCCGAGGCACGAGGGATAAGCCCATGAATCGTCTTGCGCTCCGCGAGGGCTGGTCGACGTTTATTCTCACATCGCTGGTGGTGTTTGTAGCAATCTGGTCGCTTCGACAGGCGGACTGGGCCGATGGGCTTCAGATCCTGAATCGGATCATGCTGTACGGGCTGATCTCTGGCCTTATCGTCGCGAAGCAGCAACGCATTCCCGGCTGGATCGCAAGCCTGCTCGCGCTCACGGGCGGCGTCGTTGTCGTCCTCTATCAGATGACGGTCTATCTGGACGACCGGCTCGGGAACCGCCGAGAGAAGCTTTCCTGGCTGATGGATCGGTTCGGCAACTGGATCAACCAGATCGCTGGCGGCAAGCAGATCGACGACCTGTATCTGTTTGTGCTGCTTGTGTCGATCTTGACGTTGCTGCTGGCGTTCGGATCGGTCTGGTTCGTGTTCCGAGCCCGCTGGATCTGGCCGGCGCTCGTGTTCCCGGGTTTGCTGCTCTTCATCAATCTCGGCTATAGCCTGCGCGTGCCGACCGGGCTGGTTGTCCTGTACCTCTTCTTCGCAATACTCCTCCTCGTTCGGTTTCGGATGCTCGAGCGAGAGACGAACTGGCGTCGTCAGCGAATCGACTATCCGTCGTCAATCGGCTGGCACGCGATGTGGGCGGCGACGTATCTAGCGATGTTCGTCCTGATGTTTGGCTGGATCTTTCCGGCCAGTGTCCAGAGTGGGCAGCTTCACGATACATGGTTGAGTGTTAACGGTCCCTGGCGGGCAGTTGAACAGCGGTTCAACAGTTGGTTCACCGGTATTCGTGGCCCCGGAGGCGGTGGTATCGGCGGGTACGCCGCCTTCTCTGATAGCTTCGACCTGGGTGGCCCGTTGCGCTTGAGCGATGCTCCGGTCGTTCTCGTCACCGGCGAGCCGACTGCGCCGTACCTCGCCGCGCATCGGTATGCGACCTACACGGGACGCGGGTGGGAGTCGGATGTCTCCCAGACCACCGATGCGAGTGGTCAGCTCAGGCCGCTTCAGCCGCAGATCGAGATGCGAGCTGGCGAGGCGGTCGATGTCGGCGACCAGGCACTCAAGACCCGCGAGAAGACCGAATACACGATCCGCGTGGAGCGCCCCCGTGGCGCGCTCGTCTTCGCGCCAGAGACATTCCTTAGCTCGGACCGCGGAGTGAACCTCGTTGTGCCGTGGAAGATCGTTGNNCCGTGCCGCGCGAGCTGCAGCGGCTCGTCTTGCTGCTACAACAGTATGACTTCACTCCTCCGGACCTGACTACACCCACTCCCGCCTCAGCAACAGCGGTCAGCGATGCAAGCCCGGCCGTCGAACTGACGCCGACCGTACTCCCCGACGATACGACACCGCCCCGCTTTCGGCCTGAGTCCGAAGATATCACGGCCGAACGTCAGCTCCTTGCAGCGCGAGGCATCACGTTTGAATACACAATCGACGCCACCACCTACCGTGCCACCTCACTAACATACTCCGGTAACTTCCCCGATATCGGTGGCGTCGAGGCGATCTATGCTCGCGACGGATTGGCGTCGGGAGAGACATACAAGGTCGATGCCCTAGAGACGAAGGCAAAGAGCGAAGACCTCCGCCAGAGCAGCGCCGCCGATGTTCCACAGGCAATCCGAGACCGATATTTGCAACTCCCCGACACCGTCACCGATCGTACCCGCACCCTGGCCTTCGAGGTTACTCAGGGTGCTCAGACGCCGTACGACCAGGCCAAAGCGATCGAGGCCTATCTGCGAACCGCGATCGAATATAGCGAGGATGTCGAGTTTCCACCGGCCGGCCGCGATGTTGTGGACTTCGTCCTCTTCGATTCGCACAAGGGATATTGCGAATACTACGCCTCGGCGTTCATCGTGATGGCCCGCGAGATCGGCCTGCCCACGCGAATGGTGACGGGATTCTTCCCGGCGGATCGTGACAAGGACGCGGGCGGATTCCTGTATCGCGAGCGGAACGCCCACGCCTGGCCCGAGGTGTACCTGGCCGGCTATGGCTGGGTGCCGTTCGAGCCGACGGCGTCGCGAACGGCCTTCAATCGCGAACCAGCCGCGCCCGCAAATCCAGCGGCTGGCGCAATCGATCGCGAATCCGGTGGTATCGGCGGCCCATTGCCGGACGATAGCGCATTCCTGCGCGACCAGAATGACCTTCCGACGGGAGCCGGCGTCGGCGCGACCAACCGCCAGCAGCCGGTGTCTCGCCTCGAGTGGGCAATCCGGGCCGCGATTGCAGCGCTGATGCTGGGCACGTTGACCCTTGCGTTCTTCTGGTTACGTGGCATGCGCGGTCTGTCACCGACCGGCCAGCTCTACGCGAAAACAATCCGCGGCGCAGGCTGGGGCGGGATCCATGTCGATCCATCGATGACCCCGCACGAGATCGCTAGGTCGGTGGCGACCGAGGTTCCGGGGACTCGCGGGCCGACGTCCTACCTCGCCGACTTGTACGTCCGCGAGACATATGGTGGCCGGCCGGTGCCACAGACCGATCTTCTTCGTGGCCGGCAGGCCTGGCTTCGCCTCCGCGGACTCCTCGTGAAACACTTCTTCAGCCGGTTCGCGCCGTGGACGAACCGCCACGAAGACGACCAGGACGACGATCTCGACTGGTAGTCGCTCGTAGACCGAGGAGTGACTGACGTGGGCAGAGTCGTTGTCATCGGCAGTAGTAATACCGATCTCGTCAGCCGGGCGGCTCGGCTGCCAAGTGCCGGCGAGACAGTGTTCGGGACGGCATTCGCGGTTTATCCGGGCGGCAAGGGCGCGAACCAGGCAGTCGCGGCAAGACGGGCCGGCGCAGAGGTGAGATTTGTCGGCGCTATTGGCGACGATGCCTTCGGCGCCGCGCGTCGCGATGAGCTAGCGGCAGAAGGGATCGACCTGACATATCTCACAGAGATCCCCGAGGCGACATCCGGTGTGGCACAGATCGTGGTCGACTTCTCCGGAGAGAATCAGATCGTCGTTGTGCCTGGCTCGAATGATCTCGTCCAGCCCGAGCAATCGGTTGCGGCGGTATCCGCAGGCTTCGATGTCCTCAGCGCGGTCCTCGAGGTCGCCTTCGATGCGATTCGCGCAGGATTCATTGCCCCGCGAACCGGGCTTGCTCTCTTGAATGCCGCGCCATTCGACCCGCGAGTGATCGAGATCCTCGGTAGTGTCGATATTCTGAT